>Ga0210057_1005548_pt1 | contig 16170 bp, 11 predicted proteins | sample CryGeyCG2114_010_2_FD_183968 | JGI IMG/M metagenome (GOLD analysis project Ga0210057, IMG submission 183968) | Groundwater microbial communities from aquifer - Crystal Geyser CG10_big_fil_rev_8/21/14_0.10 (SPAdes) (version 2) | ecosystem: Environmental > Aquatic > Deep subsurface > Groundwater ...
CTTCTCCAACATGGGATGGTGCAGTAGAGAGAGCACATGGAGTAATTGACCAAGAATATTATCTTAATCCTAGAAGAACTTGGAAAAGTTTAGAAGAATATTTACACTTTTACAATTACGAAAGAATTCATTTAGGAAAATATTTAAACGGCATGATACCCATCGAAAAATTGAATTATTATTTATCAACAGTGTCACCCTTGAAGGTTAACTAAACACAAAAGACCTACATAACCACAATATTAAGGACCTTTCCTTTTATATATATTGTTTTTTTAATATTAAATCCTTCTGCATATTTCTGTATCGAATTAATTTTCAAGGCTTTTCCAACAACATCTTCCTCTGACTCACTTAATCCAACCTCAAGAACAGCCCTAACTTTACCGTTTATTTGCACAGCAATGTTTATATTCTCTGATTTAATTTTATTTTCATCATATTTGGGCCATCTAGATTTAACTATCAAACCTTCACCAATATAAATTGACCACAATTCCTCAGACAAATGTGGCGCAAAGGGTGCGAGTATCTGGATAAACATCTTAAAGTTTTCTTTTGATACACTCTTTTGTTCTTCAAGATGTTTAGCACATACCATAAGTGCGCTGATTGCTGTATTAAATTTAAAATCCTGTATATCATCACCAACTTTTTTAACTGTCGTGTGAATGATTCTGTCCTCTTCTTGATTACTTTTATCAGTAATAAATTCACTAATACGCCAGACCTTTTCTACAAACCTTCTAACACCTAAAATATTTTTTGTATTCCATGAAATAGAATCATTAAACGGACCCATAAACATTTCATAAAGGCGCATACTATCTGCTCCATATGTGTCTATCACATCATCAGGATTTACCACATTACCAAATGACTTTGACATCTTTCTGCCATCCTCTGCAATTATTAAACCTTGATGTCTAAGAGATAAAAACGGTTCTTTAAAATCAACATGTCCAATTTTTTGAAGAGCTTTTGTAATAAACCTTGCATAGAGTAAATGCAACACAGTATGCTCAGCACCACCAACATAAACATCCACAGGCATCCATCTCTTTATGCTTGGTTTTGAAGCAAACTCTTTAAAATTATTTGGATCGGTAAACCTTAGATAATACCAGCTTGAACAAACAAACGTGTCTAATGTATCTGACTCCCTCCTAGCGCTTCCTCCGCAAGAAGGGCACTTTATGTTGTGGAAGCTCTCCGATTTTTCTATTGGGGACTCACCTGTTGGCATAAAATCTACATCTGTCGGAAGAACTACCGGCAAATCGGCTTCTGGCACAGAAACCTCACCACATTTATCACAAAATATGATTGGTATTGGAGCACCCCAATAGCGCTGACGGGACACAAGCCAATCACGAAGTCTATATGTGGTCTTTATAGAGCCACCAACCTTTTCAGTTATTTTTATTTTCGCTTCTTCGAAAGATAATCCATCAAACTCACCAGAGTTCTTCAAAACCCCCACCTCGTCAACAACTTCTATAATCTCTAAGTCGTATTTTTTTGCAAACTCATTATCTCTCTCGTCATGCGCTGGAACAGCCATTATCGCGCCCGTACCATATCCACCCAAAACATAATCAGCAACAAAAACTGGAATTTCTTTTCCGTTAGCCGGGTTTATTACAATTACCCCTTCTAGGATGATTCCTGTTTTATTTTTACCTTCTGATATTCTTTCTAAATCTGTTTTGTTGATTGCTTTCTTTGTATATTTTTCAACATACACAAAGTTTTCAATTGAATCTTTTAACTCTTCAAGCAATGGGTGCTCTGGAGCAAGAACCACATACGTAGCACCAAACAAAGTATCCGGCCGTGTCGTAAACACTTTGATCGAACCAACAGAATTTTTGTCCGTGTTGGTCTGCGTCCAGTCTACGTTAGTCCGCGTAGAAGCGGCAAGCTGAAATTCTATTTCAGCGCCGCTGCTTCTCCCTATCCAATTTTTTTGTGAAATTTTTGTAGACTCGGGCCAATCTAAAGCATCTAAATCATCAATAAGCTCGTCAGAGAAGTCTGTTATTTTGAAAAACCATTGTGGCAATTCTTTTTGTATAACAACATTACCACATCTATCACATCCACCATTCACAACCTGTTCATTTGCAAGTACCGTTTTACAAGACTCACACCAATTCACTTTTGCATTTTTTTTATAAGCCAAACCATTCTTGTAAAGCTGTAAAAAAATCCACTGAGTCCAACGATAATACTCCGGCGAAGAGGTATTTATCTCTCTGTCCCAATCATAAGAAAGTGAAAGCCCTTTGATTTGTTCTTTAAAATTTACTATAGCTTTTTCTGTTGTCTCTTGTGGGTGTATTTGTGTCTTTATTGCATAATTCTCTGCAGGCAATCCAAAAGCATCCCACCCCATTGGATGAAGCACATCATATCCATTTGCTCGCTTATACCTAGAGTAAATATCTGTAGCAATGTAGCCTTTTGGGTGTCCTACATGAAGCCCTGATCCAGAAGGGTACGGGAACATATCTAACACATAGCATTTTTCTTTTCCTTCTATCCCCGTCTCATAAACTTTCTTTTCTGACCACTTTTTCTGCCATTTAGATTCTATTTCTTTGTGGTTATACTCTGACACAATTTTTAATTTTAAATTTTGAATTTTAATTCAATTTTTAATATTTTAATTTTATTTTAATTTTAAATTAATTCATTCAAAATTAATTCAAAATTGGAAATTCGAAATTTTAAATTTTTCGTAAAACTGGATATCTATCCGGATCTATTGTTCTTTCGAAACAAAATCGCCCTTCGTCATGCTTCCAATTTTCATTCACAAAACCTCGATCATAATAAGGATCACTAAAAAGTTTTGGTGAATCATTTCTAGATTTTAGATTAAAATCTGCACATAATTCAAAAACTAGTGTAGATTTTTTAATATATTCATAAGGTAGTTCTGTTTGAGGATCTTGTAAGTTTGAATCATAGTATGATAAGGAATCCTTAAGCGCGACTAAATTTTCAGGTAGAGCTTCTTTAGTCTGCCAATAACTGACTATCTGGCTCTGTAAATTTTGAAGACCCATTACTTTTTGTTCATCGTATCTCATTAACCTCTGACTTCTTGGTGAACCAATTACCATAAATCCAACTATTACTGACCCAAGCACCAGCACAAGTGCAACGATCCTCCAAATATTCCTTCTAGTTGTAGTTAATCTATTTTTCAAATCATCAAGAAAATATCCAAATATTGAACCAGCAACAACCGATACCGCAAGGACTTTTAGTAAAAATCCAGTTGTTATATCTCTACCATCTAGGAAAAAATATACCAACGTTACAAGATCGCCAGTGATAACACCACCAGCAACAAAGAGTGTTATATACACCAACCAATTTCTAACCGCGAATTCCTTTTTGGATGGATCAGCCACATATCCTTTATTAATAATATTTGCCAAAAATAGGAAAAGCGGAAAAACCACTATAAGTGTGGCTACAGGAAAACTAATACTTGATCCGAATCCACCGTAATATCCACCAATTTGAGGATATGCAACATTTATAACCCTGAATAAAAGATTTAATAATGCGATAGTCCCCGCATAAAGCGAAGCCATCATACCAAGATACAAAAAGAAGTCCTTAGCTTTTGATTTGTTTTCTGTCATATGTTTAAAATTAGTTTGTAAAGTCTATAAAGTTTATAAAGTCCATAAAGTTTTCCCGACCCACCAAAGTCAGGTAAACCTTCAGTGGGTTAATCCACTATTATTAATTATTCACTCTCTACATAATACAAGACTTTTAGCTTTATGTAAAAAAAACAAAAATTGCTAAGACTATATAGGATACGGCTTCCAAGTAGTTTGGCGTTGGCATTTAAAGACCTCTTTTTGGTCCGTTTAGGAAAGGCGATTCCACCACGAATCCTACCACAAAATTACACAAATTCCACCACGGAGAGTAACCCCCGTGGTTGAAACACCATTCTACTTCCCCCTCCCCCCGCCATTCTCTTTAAATTTTAAACTCAATGGTATCTCCATCTTTCACAACATACTCCTTACCCTCTGTTCGTATCAATCCTTTATCACGAGCGTTTGCACGAGAACCCGCTTCTATAAGTTTCTCCCATTCTATTACGTCCGCACGAATAAACTTATCTCTAAAGTCTGTATGTATTGCCATTCCAGCAACTGGCGCCGTAGCTCCCTTCTCTACGGTCCATGCACGAGTTTCTTTTTCTCCTGTTGTAAAATATGTCATAAGTCCAAGCATTTCATATCCCTTTTTTATCAAATTATTTACACCATCATCATCAGCTCCCAGCTCTTTTCTAAAATCTTCTTTTTCTTGACCTTCCAGGTCTTTCAATTCATTTTCAATACCAGCATCCACAACCACATAGCTTGAATTCGTCAAATCAAAAAATTTCATAAGCTCATTCCATCTATCATCTTTTATTTCATCTAAATTTGTATTTCCGGCTTTCTTATTTAAAACATATAAAATTGGTTTTGTTGTAAGTAGATGCATACTCTTTAGCACCTCTTTTTCATCTGTTGTAAGAACAGCAGATGAGGCAAGTTTTCCACCATCAAGTACTGTTTCCACCTTTAATAAAACAGAGTCTTCTTTTATTGCATCCTTATCACCTCTCTTTGTGTCTTTTACAAGATTTGCTCTTCGCTTTGTTACTGTTTGAAAATCAGCAAGTACAAGCTCTAGGTTTATTACTCCAATATCACGAATGGGATCAATCCCACCATCTACGTGATGAATGTTTCCATCTTCAAAAATACGCACCACCTCTGCTATTGCATCCACTTCTCTGATGTTTGCAAGAAACTGGTTTCCGAGACCTTCACCAACTGATGCTCCTTTTACAAGACCAGCAATATCTACAAATTCAACAACAGCGGGTATCACACTCTCTGATCGCGAAAACATAGCCAACTGCCAAAGTCGGTCATCTGGTACCTTCACAACTCCAACAGATGGATCAATTGTACAGAAAGGATAATTCTCCGCAGGGGCGGATTTTTTTGTTAGCGCGTTAAATAATGTGGATTTGCCAACATTCGGCAAACCAACAATTCCTATTGATAAACTCATATATTAATTAAGTTTTTTTAACTCATCCTTATACTTCTCTGCCACCTTCATGGCAGCACTCATTTGGTCGAGTCCATTATCAACTAGAGATTTGGTCTCAACAGCGATTTTTTGAAATAATTCAGGATTTTTCTCTATCATATTGAGCATTTGTTCTTGTTGCTCTTCTGGAACATCCTTCATTTGAGACTTCATCATTTGTTTTAATAATATTCTTTTGAACATATAGAAAAAGAGTATATCATATGTAGTTCATTTATTTAACATCTGAATGGCTAATTATTGACACATGCACCAAAAAGGTTTATAATTCTGGCTCATTTTAAATAATACGTATGATAAATAAAATAAAAAAAGTATCAAAAAAAGTATTTGACACCATTGATCGTGTATATAAAAGACTTGGACTTATCAAGACACTATCTATCGTTCTTGTAATAATAACAATAATAGTATTTGGAAAAATATTTAGTTCTAAAGACGTACTAACTAATAATGACAATTTAAAAACAGTAAATATTGAATATGTGCTGAACCTTTCTGGCGAAAAGGTGCCACTGTCACTTATTGGAAAAGTAGAATCAAAAAATGAAGCAGACTTAAGAGCAGAGTCTCAGGGTGAAATTACGGCCATTTACGCTTCGCTTGGAGATAGAGTTTACGCAGGTCAAATTCTTGCAGAAATTTCAAACGCGCTACAAAGAGCCGGTGTCCAACAAGCGCAGGCAACTCTAGACATAGCGAAATCAAATTACAACAAACTTACATCTGGTGCCCGCGGTGAGGAAAAAGATATATTATTTACATCTGTTGAAAACGCACAAAATAGTTATAAAGAAGCAATAGCTGGAGCACAAAACACAATACAAACAGCATACTCTGTTGCAGACGATATTTTATTTAACAAAATTGACCCTTTGTTTAATGGAGCAAGAACAGAAAGGCCAAAACTTTCTTTCATAACTGGAGACTCACAGGGAATGATAGACGCAGAAAGCGATAGACTAACAATAGGATACGTTATGCGTGACTGGAAATCTGCAATTAATTCTTTAACCGAAGCAAATACTATAAATATTTTAGATGAATCTCAAAAAAATCTTGAGAAAATGAGAGACTTTCTAAATTTAATTGCAAAATTAGTAAACATATTTGAACCAACCGCAGATATAGACTCTACAACCCTTACCACATGGAAAACAAATATTTTGTCGGCAAGAAGTAGCGTAAACACTATTATCTCTTCCGTCATATCAACAAGAACTGCTCTGAATGGAGCAATAACATCACTTGAAATCGCAAAGAAAAATCAAGAAATTGGCAATACGGGCGGAAGAAGCGAAGATGTTGTTTCAGCAGAGGCTACGGTAAAACAAGCAGAAGCTGGACTTCGAAGTGCTCAAGCTAGTTTAGAAAAAACTATAGTGAGAACACCAATAAGTGGAGTATTAAACCTTTTTGAGGTTAAAAAGGGTGACTTTGTGTCTATATATCAACCAGTTGCTGTCGTTTCCAACAATAACAACCTTGTTGTTACCACATATATCACAGAAGATGAAAGTCGTGATATACAAATAGGAAACGAGGTCAGTATTAAAGAAAATTCAACAGGAATAATCACTGCAATAGCTCCAGGGCTAAATCCTGTGACAAAAAAAATTGAAGTTACAATAAGCCCAAAAGATAATACAAAATCTCTAGTAAATGGAGAAACGGTTAGAATAAGCTTGGATAGAAATGCATCAATAGTAGAACAACTACCCACTCAAATAAGAATACCCATCAAGGCTCTTAAAATTGAGCCTTCTAGGACGGTAGTATTCTCTGTCGATCCAACAACATCCACCCTCATATCTCACGAAGTCACTCTCGGTCCAATAGTTGGAGAAAAAGTCATAATTAAAGATGGAATAAACTTCGATCTAGAAATAGTAACAGATGCACGTGGCCTAAAAGAAGGCGAAAAAGTAATCGTCAACTAAAAGCACGAATATCGAATATCGAAGCACTAAACAAATAACAATGACAGAAATAACAATAAATAAAAACATTTTACCTAACCCACAAGCGGTCGGGTTTGGGAATTTAGAACATTTGAACCCGCCTGCCGGACGGACAGGTTTAGATATTGTTTCGGATTTCGATATTAGGATTTCGAATTTTTAATTAAATATTATGTATCGATTCTGGTCATTTTTCATAAAAAATAAAAGATTCAGTCAGCTAATATTATTTGCTCTTATTCTTTTTGGCACACTCTCGGTGATATCTATACCAAAAGAATCAACACCCGAAGTTGAAATACCAATAGGAATTGTAAGTACATTTCTACCAGGAGGCTCTGCTGAAGACGTAGAGCAATTAATAACAGATGAAATAGAAAGTGGTCTTACAAATCTAAAAAATGTAAAAAATATAACATCATCCTCTGGCGAGGGTGTGTCTTCTGTGGTTGTAGAATTTGAAGCTAGTGCAAATATAGATGACTCAATTAAAAAACTAAAAGATGCGGTTGACGCTATTAAATATAAATTACCAATAGAGGCTGAGGATCCTAGCGTAATACAAGTAGATTTTTCTAGCGAACCTATAATGATAATATCTGTTGCAACAGATAGAGCAGCAACAGAAAACATACTTCTTGCAGATACAGTAGAAAGAGAGCTAGAAAAAGTAAAGGGTGTTTCGGATGTAATCGCGCAAGGTCTACGCAAGCGCGAAGTCCAGGTTGTTGTAAACAGCGAAGCGCTTGATCGTTTCGGTATAACCTTAGTTGAAGTAACAAACGCAATACGAAATGCAAATACAAATCTTCCTATAGGAAGCATATCTTTTGATAACACAACTTACAACGTATCTTTTGACGCTGATATAAAATCTCCAGATGAAGTGGAAAACATCGTTATCACAGAAAAAAACGGTCTCCCTATATATGTACGTGATATAGCATTTATTTCTGTTGGTGTAGAGAAAATTTCAAATCTTTCTAGAGTTAGCGTTGGTGGTTCACCTTCAGAACAAGCCATGTCTTTTTCTGTACTAAAACAATCTGGTGGAGATATCACAGAGACAACAGCTCTAATAAGAGAGGTTCTAGCAAAAATGCAAGACGGTGGAATATTAGAAGGTAGTAATGTGTTGATATCATATGATATCGGTGAATTCATAACAAAAGATCTTAGCAACCTTACCTTAACAGCGCTTCAAACAATTATTCTTGTTATGATTATTTTATTCCTTGCTATAGGTCTTAAAGAGGCACTTATTGCTGGAATTTCAATTCCTATATCGTTCTTGATTGCATTCATTGGTCTTTCTATTTCAGGTAATACAATAAACTTTGTAAGTCTATTTTCTTTAATACTTGCTGTAGGAATACTTGTGGACTCTGCAATTGTAATAATAGAAGGAATGCACTCAAACATAGAAGCGACCAATGGTGATGGTAGCAAATCAGTAATCAGTGTTGCACTACAAACACTAAAAGAGTTTCATTCACCTCTTTTCTCTGGCACACTCACAACAATTGCCGTATTCGCACCTTTATTTTTTATATCTGGAATAACAGGAGAATTTATATCAAGTATCCCATTTACTATGATATTTGTGCTTGCAGCTTCCATTGTTGTTGCTCTTGGCTTTTTACCAGTAATCGCATCTAGTTTTATAAAGAAGGAAGAAAAACATGACAAATGGGATGATAAGAGATCGTATTATCTGACAAAGATTGAACTTTGGTATAAAAGTATACTCCTAAAAATTCTTGGTAACAGAAAAAGAGAAAGGTTGGTTATAAAATGGAGCATAATTGGATTCTTTATAGCTTTACTTTTACCCATGACAGGAATAGTTAAGGTTATATTCTTTCCACAAGAAGATGTTGATTTCGTATTTATAGAAGTAGAAACAAAAGGTGGAACAATTCTAGAGCAAACAGATCTTGCAACACGACAGGTTGAAGAAATACTTTATGATACACAATATGTAGAATCTTTTGTAACAACGGTTGGTTCTGGTAGCTCATTCTCTGGAAACATTGGTGGAGGATCTTCTTCTGGTGGAAGTATTGCAAACATAACTGTAAACCTCAACAAAAACAGGAAAAAAAGTAGTACTGAAATTTCAGACATTATACGAGCACAAACCTCATTAATAAAAAGCGCTGATGTTCGTGTACTTCAAACAAATAGTGGACCTCCCTCTGGAGCACCAGTCCTAATAAAATTCTTTGGGGATGATTTGAATACACTCGAACAAGTGGCATCGAAAGGAGAAAACATCCTAAAACAAATTGATGGCACAATAGACGTAGAAACAAGCACAAAAGATGACGGGATAGAGTTTGTAATTTCTGTGGACAGAGATAAAGCCTCTGAGCTTGGTGTCTCTGTACCAATTGTTGCACAAACTCTACGTACAGCAATCCACGGAGCCACAGCGACAACAATCAAGAAGGGTGGTGAAGATATAGATGTGGTTGTGCTGATGAATTTAAATCCAAACTATCAGGACCCATACGACAGCCAAGACACCACAATAGACACCGTACGACAGATAGAGATTCCAACACCAAGAGGAACTGTTCTTATAGGTTCGTTTGTGGATGTAAGTCTAAAAAAAGGTAGCTCAGTAATAAGGCATGAGGATTCAAAAAGAATAACCACCCTTTCAAGCGAAATTGAAGACGGCACAACTGCAGCAACTATTATAGGAAAGTTTACAGATGTAATTGAGAAAGAAAAAATAGTACCAGAAGATATAATAATGAAAATTGGTGGTGAAACAGAAGATGTAAATCAGTCATTCAAAGAAATGGGTTTTGCATTTATTGCAGGAATATTATTGATGCTTGCAATACTCGTACTGCAATTCGGCTCACTTAGATACGCAGGATTTATTTTGGTTATTATCCCGCTTTCAATGATTGGTATTTTTGCTGGTCTTGCGCTCACGCGCCAACCACTCTCGTTTCCTTCACTTATGGGTATAATTGCACTGTCAGGAATCCTCGTAAATAACTCAATTATACTTATTGATAAAATGAATTCACTCCGAGAAAACTCTCCAGAAAAAAGTATGCGTGAAGTTGTCGTGGAATCTGGTGTATCAAGATTACGACCCATTCTGCTCACAACCATTACAACAGTAATCGGAATAATTCCTCTTACATACGCTGGTGGACTATGGGCACCGCTTGCTTGGTCTATTATCTTTGGTCTTTCATTCTCTGTAGTGCTTACTCTGGTGCTTATACCTATTATGTATGATAGGTGGCACAAACGTTAAGATTTAGGTTTTAGGATTTTAGGTTATAGAAATTAGGCATTTTTAAAAGTTTTAAAAATATCAAGGGTAGCCCTTGATATTTTTAATTAGCTTTTTAATTTTATGCACTTAGCAGTATCCATTTGGAGTATTAGTATATTGAATATGAACAAACAAGGTCATGGATACTCTATTTGGCTAGGCGCCAACAATAGACATAATGATGCTTTCTCAGAGTTAATAAATAAATTCAGTAGAATCTTTAAATCCCCAATCTTTGAACCACACGTCACTCTTCTTGGCGATATAAAAGGCAATGAGAAAGAAATATTAGAAAAGACCAAACAACTTGCGGAAGAACTACACCCATACGAAATTAGAACATATGAAGCAGATCATGAGCCGGAATACTTCCGAGCTCTTTTTGTACACGTAAAAGAAACTCCTGAAGTATTAAGGGCAAACAAAATTGCGCAAAAAATATTTAATACACACAAAGAATACATACCGCACCTGAGTCTTGCGTATTGTACAGCACCAGAGAAAACAAAGGATGAGTTTACCAATGAAATAAAAGAAAGTCTTCGTGGTAATGGCCATTTTACAGCAAGAAAACTATCTTTGTACGAAACAAATGGAAATGTGTCAGATTGGAAACTTATTAAAACCTTTAGGCTTAGATAATTTTTATCTTGTTTTCTATCCAAATGTAAATGAGAACACCATCAATCCAGCCCCTTCTGGTATTATTTCTACAATATGCTCTCCCCAACCCTTTGAATCTTCGATAATTCTATACAATTGATCCTCCTTTATCGTCACATACCCATTTTCATCAACATCTGAACCTTTTGAAGCACCAACAAGTTTGCCATCAAGAAGAATCTTTGCTCTTATTGGTTTTTCTGAAGATGCGACCATAAACATTTTCTGTCCTTGGTATTTAAATATTATTGAATCACCCGCGTTCTTGTTTTCAGCATACTCACGTCCAATATTCCAAGAACCAACTAAATATAATTTGCTTGTTTTTATATCAGTTGGTCTTGGAAGATTTTGCACACCTTCTGTACCTTGTATACCACCTTCAAAATATTCATTCCTCCATGCACCAAAATATATCTCTGGACTTCTTGGTCTTCCATCAGTTATAGACTCTGCATTTGATGGATTTAGGGTGTCTGTGGACACATCAATACTCTCTCCAAGGCGCTCCTTACGCTCCACCAGAAGCTCCTGTATCATCTTCTCTGTCTCTGCATACCCACCTTCTCCTATGTGGTCATATACTACAAAGCCATCTATATCGATAAGATACTTCCGGGGCCAATATCTGTTGTTATATGCATTCCATGTCTTATAATCATTATCTAAAACTACTGGATAATTTATTCCAAATTGCTCAACAGCCCGCTTCACGTTTTCATATTCTTTTTCAAACGCAAACTCTGGAGTATGAACACCAATTATCTCCAAACCTTGGTCTTTATATTTATCATACCATCCGTTTATATAGGGAAGAGTTCTTTGACAATTTATACAACTATAAGTCCAAATATCTAAAAGTATTACCTTCTTACCGATTAAATCAGCCAAAGCAAATGGCTCTGAATTTATAAAGCCATAAGTAGGATCTATTTCCTTTGCTTTTTCAAACTTTGATGTTTTTTCTCCAATGTCTAAAACTTTTACTTCTGAGGTTTTTTCGTTTGATGATGTATTTTTTATTGAATCAAGATAAAAAATTGAAGTAAGAATTACAATAATTACCACAACCAATATTGTTGTTTTCTTTGTTCCCATATAATTACAAAACTAATTTATTAATAAACTCAAAGCTTGTTATCAGCGCAAGGCTTTCAGTAAAAGCAAAAACACCTATTATGATCAACATCACACCAAAAACGATATTCACATATTTTAGTGATTTTGCATATTTTGTTATCATCTTGGTTGCACCTGATGCAAATAATCCGACAAGAAGAAACGGTATCGCCAAACCTAGTGAATATCCCAGCAGAAGAAAGAATGCGGATCCGGGAGAAGAAATAGCAAGTCCCAAAATTGCTCCAAGTATTGCACCCACACAAGGTGTCCACCCAGCAGCAAAAGCAGAGCCGAATATAAAGGACGTTAGATATCTGGAATTGAACTTTTTCTTAACTGTAATTTGCTTATTTACTTCTAAAAATGGGATTCTCAAAAGACCTGTCAAATAAAGACCAAAAATAATTATCACAACACCGCCAAGTCTTGCAAGCCATGTTTGCACCCCAGACGCAACATCAACAAGAAATGAATTAAGCGCTATCCCCAATACGGCAAAAACAACAGAAAAACCTAAAACAAAAAATAATGAGTTGAGAAAAATTTGTTTACGTGCACCCGATTCTTCACTGTCTGTAGTAACCCCACCTAGATAAGCTAAATAACCAGGTATCACAGGTAAAATACAAGGGGAAAGAAAAGAAACTATACCAGCAGTAAATGCTACAAAAATTGAAATATCTATCATATAAATATTATACATTAAAACTATTCATTTATAAAAAATACCACAAAACTATTTTTGTGGTATTTTTTATATCTAAAAAGATTTATTCTACTACTGCTTCTGCATCTACTGTAGTGTCTACCATAGCATCAGCTGCTGCTGCGCCTTCATCTCCAACTACTGTAGTGTCTGCAGTGCCTTCTGTTACTTGCTCTGTTGTTGCGTCATCTGCTTCCATAGCCTCATCTCCACCTTGTCGTGTAAGAAGAAGTGCTACTACGATTATCGCTACAACAAGAATAACAATTAACCATGCATTTCCTTTTGTTTTCATGTTATGAATACGTTTTAATTAATAAAGTTCAAATCTCAACCTTCGTAATATGTATTATACAATATGGAGCCATATTCTGCTATATGTTAATAAACTACACCAACAATATGGCTACAAATCAATATTTGCTGTTTTGGCGTTGTTTTGTATGAAAGATTTTCTAGCACCAACTTCTGATCCCATAAGAGTATCAAACATTCTGTCTGCCTCCTCCACGTCTTCTATTGTAACCTGTTTCAAAACTCTGTTAGCAGGATCCATGGTTGTCTCCCACAATTCCTCCGAGTTCATCTCTCCAAGACCTTTATATCTCTGAACAGAAACTTTTTTTGATTGTTTTGTATTTTTGATTTCTTTAGTATTTTCTATATCTTCACCGTCTCCAGACTCACTCTCTTCACCTTCCTCTGACATATCAAGATCATCATCTGAAATACCAGCTTCTTTCAAAAAATCTAGTTTTTCTTCTTCTGTATATAGATAATCAATATTTTTACCAATTTTCATCTTGTATAAAGGTGGTTGTGCTATATACAAAAATCCACCATCTATAATTGGTCTAAAATATCTATAAAACAAGGTGAGAAGAAGAGTTCTTATGTGGGCGCCATCTACGTCGGCATCTGTGGCAATAATAATTTTGTGATATCTGAGGTTATTCAAGTTAAATGTATCTCCTATTGCTGTACCAAGAGCAATGACTAGGTTTTTTATCTGCTCGGACGCAAGCATTCTATCAAGTCTTGCCCTCTCAACATTTAATATCTTTCCTCGTAAAGGCAATATTGCTTGAGTCTTCCTGTCACGGCCAGACTTTGCGGTACCACCAGCCGAATCTCCCTCCACTATAAATATTTCCGAGTCTTCTGCTTTTTTGCTCTGACAATCTGAAAGCTTTCCTGGCAGAGTCATACCATCAAGGGCCCCCTTCCTAAGAACGCTGTCTTTTGCGGCCTTTGCGGCCTTCCTTGCCCTCATAGCAAGCATACTCTTTCCTATTATAGACTTTGCATCATCTGGGCTCTCTTCAAAAAACATCGTAAGAGCCTCACCAAAAACTGCTTCAACAGCACCACGAGCTTCTACTGAACCAAGTTTTGCTTTTGTTTGACCCTCAAACTGAATCTCACGGAGCTTAACAGATATTACAGCAGTAAGCCCTTCGAGTGCATCATCACCGGCAAAATTTTCATCTTTTTCTTTTAAGAGTTTATTGTCACGAGCATATACATTTAAAGTTCTGGTTAGGGCCGTTTTAAATCCAGTAACATGCATACCTCCCTCTGGATTATATATATTGTTTGCAAAAGGCATTATCCTAGATGAAATATCGTCAGCATACTGAAAAGCAATTTCTACTCCTACACCATCAACCTCTTTTTCGACATAAAAAATATTCTTGTGTATTGTTTTAAATGTCTGATTATAAAACTGTATCAAAGAAATAAGGCCCCCATCAAAATAAAAAGTCATTGATGGCACATCTAATCCTAAATCGTTAAAATAAAACACGCCCTTCAGATCTAATTTTTCCTTATATTCCCTTGCGTCTATCACTTGAATTCTCAAGCCCTTTACCAAATATGCTTGTTGTCGCATATGTGCAACTATTTTTTTCCAATTCAAAACTATTTCTGGGAAAATCTGCGGATCTGGTTCAAATGTGATGACGGTACCATTTAAATCAGACTTACTAACTTTCTTAACAGGTGCCTTCTTTTTTCCTCTTTCATACTCTTGCATGTGGTATCCTCCATCACGATAAACCTCTGCTTGAGTATAAACAGAAAGAGCGTTTACAACAGACACACCAACACCGTGCAATCCACCAGACACCTTATATCCTTCACCTCCAAATTTTCCTCCGGCATGGAGTGTGGTCATTATTGTTTCTAGAGCAGATACTTTTGTTTGTTTGTGTATGTCCACAGGAATACCACGACCATTGTCTACCACTCGCACACGATTACCTGGAAGTAATGTGATTTCAACACGATCTGCAAAACCACCCATTGCCTCATCTCTAGAGTTATCAAAAACTTCTGTGAGTAAGTGATGCAACCCGTCTGGACCTGTGGTTCCTATATACATTCCGGGCCTCTTTCTTACCGGGTCCAACCCTTCTAGAACAGTAATATCAGAAGCGCTATAGCTTCCATTTTTCTTTGGTAATTTTTCCTCTTTTGAGTCTTTTTTTGCCATCCCGATAGTAGAAAATAGCATTGATACTTCGTACGACACCGCGGTAAAATGGGTCGTTTATCACCTCTTTGCTACCTCTTTGATTAATTTAGAATACTTACCCTATAAGATGCTATTTTGCACTACGGGACAAGCATTTTTTATAAAATAAAATTACTAGAAATCATATTTCTAGATAATTCATTATACCAAATATTTGGCTAAAAACAAAGCTCTTTGTCGTATTTTTGTGTGCAAAACATACACCCGTTTTCTATCCAATAGCTTGGAAACACTCTGTTAATAATTCTATGGGTGCTTTTAATTCAATTCCCATATGTAATCTATACTCATTGTAGTATTTCAGATATTTCTCTAATTCACAATTTATGACATTGATATCTCTAGGTAACTTATCGAGACATTCTTCTTGTAGCGTTCTATTAAATCTTTCAATGTGAGCATTATCATTTGGTTTACCAATTCTTGAGTATCTATGATTTCTTTTAACTCTTTCTACAAACCATTTACCAAATTCTGGTCCATGGTCTGTTTGGATCATTTCAAAATCAAATACAGACTGTTGTTCTGCTTCGTGTAGAAATTCAATACTTGTTGCTTGATTTAGTTTTGAATAGCATTTAGCGTATGTAATTCGTAAATATACGTCAATCAGTGTGAGTATGTATATTCTACTCTTTAACCCTGTCATTAAGTGGATAGTGTCAATTTGTACCAAAGAACCTGGCTTTTCTGGGTATGGTCTATCTACATGTGGATGATATCG
>Ga0210057_1005549_pt1 | contig 16168 bp, 23 predicted proteins | sample CryGeyCG2114_010_2_FD_183968 | JGI IMG/M metagenome (GOLD analysis project Ga0210057, IMG submission 183968) | Groundwater microbial communities from aquifer - Crystal Geyser CG10_big_fil_rev_8/21/14_0.10 (SPAdes) (version 2) | ecosystem: Environmental > Aquatic > Deep subsurface > Groundwater ...
GTTCTTGATGATTGACAATATGGACAAAAGAGCCGTTTTTTTAAACATGGTTTTAGATAATTAAAGAAATACCTTTAAACAGAGCTGTACTTTATCATATTCAGCCCCCGAAAAGTTTCTTTAGCCCTAAAAAAGAGAGTTCATGGCTTACAATGCTCTCCACGGCTCAACTTTTTACGGAGGTGATATCTCAATCAGAACGTGCTGATGGATGTGTCAGTAAATTCTATTGATAGAGGATAAGTTTTTGCAAAAGACTTCGCATACGCGAAGTCTTTTTTTCTTTGCATTTTAGCTTTGGACTTAATCTGTGTCTAAGATTGTAGCAGAATACAGTCGACCATGTTTTTACTACTAGTTACAACCTAAAAACTATTCTCTTCCTAACACCTAACAGCTAAAAACTAACACCTATCCTTAGTATTCTCGCATCGACACCTGAGCCTCAATCTTTTTGACCAAATCAAGCACCACAGATACAACAATAAGGAGAGCAGTACCACCTATAGCAAGAGCAGTGTTACCTGTTATACCCTGCATTACAAGCGGTAAAACAGCAATGAGACCGAGAAAGAGAGCACCTACAAGAGTGATCCTGGTAAGGACCTTGGCGACATACTGAGAAGTCGTTTGACCAGGTCTTACACCTGGAATAAAGGCACCGTTTTTCTGCAAATTGGTAGCAATTGAATCTGGATCAAAAGTGACAGCGGTGTAGAAGAAAGTGAAAAGAAATACCAATATAAAGTAGACACTCGAATAAAACCATGAATTTGAAAGAAGAGCCAAAGTTATTCCAGATATTGCCTGCACAATCGAGCTATCAACATTCACAAGGAAATTTAATATCATTTGAGGAAAAAGTAATATAGAAAGAGCGAAGATTATAGGAATAACTCCCGCCTGGTTTAATCTCAAAGGCAAGTAGGTAGAAATACCACCGTACACTTTCATCCCTCGCACTCTCTTTGCGTATGTTACTGGAATAGGACGTTCGGCTTCTGTAATTGTCACAACTCCGAGAATTATAAGGAATGCCGCAACTAAAAATCCAAGATATAGAGGTACTTGAGAGATATCACGAGCAAACCAGATTTGTGATGCTGCGGTAGGGATACTTGCGACAATACCGGCAAAAATTATAAGTGATACACCATTTCCTATTCCAAATTCGCTTATGAGCTCTCCTATCCACATCAAGAGAAGTGACCCTGCGACGACAACCAAAAGATTAGTTACCATTTCAAAAGTAGTCAGGTCACCCAAAATGCCCTGATTACCAAGCAAAACCATAAAGCCGTATCCCTGCAAAAGAGCAAGAGGGACGGTAATAAAACGTGAATATTGGCTAAACCTTCTTCGTCCCGCCTCGCCTTCTTCGTGATACATTGCCTTAAGCTTAGGAGAAAGGATGGTTAGAAGTTGCATTATAATCGAAGCAGTAATGTACGGTCCGACACCAAGCATCACAATTGAGAGATTCGACAAACCACCTCCCGAGAAAATGTTTAGAAGCCCTAAAAACTGGTTATTTGAGAAAAATTCTTCCAGACGCAGAACATTGACTCCGGGTATCGGTATCGCTGCAAGCACTCTAAATAAGATAAGAGCAAAAGCAACAAAACCGATCTTCTTTCTAAGTGAAGAGTCGGTTAGGGCGATTTTTAATTTATGAAAAAAAGAAGAAAACATACTTCTACTTTAGGGAAGCTATACTCCCTCCGGCTTTTTCTACTGCCTCCTTGGCACCTTTGGAAATTTGTATACCTTCTACTAATACCTTTTTAGAAATTTTACCAGAATTTAATATTTTCATAGGAGGAATCCTTCCACTTCTGCTCTCTACAACACCTTTTTCAATCAGAGTGGTTGGATTTACTTTATCTCCATCATTAAAGTTCTTATCTATTGAGGACAAGCTTACTGGCAAGGCATCCTTTTGTATACTACGCAGACCATTCTTACCCCTACCGCGAAGCTTAGGAATTTTTTTAATGATATCGCGAAACTCAGGTCGTCCACTGGTTCCAGCTCGTGCCTTCTGTCCCTTTGTACCTCTACCGGAAGTCTTTCCACGCTTTCCCCCACGTCCGACTCGGCGCGATATTTTATTCTTATTTTTCCTTTTAAGAAGTTGTGTTTCCATAATTTATTTCTTTTCAGATTTAGTTTTTGAAGCTGTATCTTTTGGCGGATTTATTTCGGTTAAAGCTTTAACTGTCGCTCTCGCGATATTTAATTTATTCTTGCTTCCAGATATTATCTTACCTACAACTCCACGATATCCGGCAAGAGTAAGGACGTCTCGAACAGCACTACCAGCAACAAGACCCTTACCAGGAGCGGGTATAAGGATTACTTTTGCACTTGAATATTTTGTAATAATTTCGTGAGGGATCGAGTGGTCTTTTGTGATAGGAACTTTTATCATTTGCTTCTTAGCATCCTTGACCGCCTTTTCTATTGCAAGAGCTGTGTCTCCAGCTTTACCAATTCCGACTCCAACAAGGCCGTTACGATTACCGATTGCCATAGCAACACTGAAGCTGAACCTTCTTCCTCCCGCTGCAACACGAGCTACTCGCCTTATGGTAAGCATCTTTTGTTCGTATTCAGACTTTGGACGCTCAGGACGTCTATCTCTTCCTCGACGTTTCATACCCTCGGAACCGCCTCGCGCTCGTGAACCGCCTCGAGATCTTAGATCCGGCTTTGGGGACTGTGTCGCATTTTCTGTATTATTTTTTGTTTCTTTTGTTGTATCCATAAAATTCTTTATTATCAAAAAATTACATTGAAAGTCCCGCGTTTCGAGCACCATCGGCAAGAGATTTGATATTACCCGTATACCTATATCCTCCCCTATCAAAAACAACCTTGGAAATCCCCTTTGCTTTTGCGTCCTCGGCTATTTTTTTGCCAACTTCAGCACTTCTCTCAATCTGACTACCAGATAGACCGCGCGAAGAAGCTGCTGCCATAGTGGTACCAGATCTGTCGTCAATGAGTTGAGCGTAAATGAATTTACTCGATTTGAAAACTGAAAGTCGAGGCTTATCGGCGCTTCCAGAAATCTTAGTGCGAATACGAGCTCGCCTTGTTTCTCTTTTCTGTTGTCTTGATGTTACTTTCATAATTTTTTATCAGCTTAGACAGTCTTCTTACCTTCCTTTCGGCGGATAACTTCACCCTCATAACGTATTCCTTTACCCTTATAAGGTTCAGGCTTTTTGTAAGAACGAACTTTAGCAGTGAAGTGTCCTACCAATTCTTTATCGATTCCAGATATGGTAATCACGTTCTTCTCTACAGACACATTCAATTCTTCAGGCATAGGCAACGCAACAGGATGAGAGAAGCCGACAGCAAGAACCAAATCTTTTCCTTTGACTTCAGCTTTATAACCAACTCCTTCGATAATCAATTTTTTCTCGTAAATTTCGTTTACTCCTTTTACCATATTACTTATGTGAGAAGAATACGTACCCCACAAAGCTCTTGATGCAATGGAATCATCTGCAGGAGAAAGGGTTATTTCTTTGTCTGCTATGTTTATAGAAACAGCAGGCTTAAAGTAACGAGACAAAGTCCCTTTTGGTCCCTTCACGGTAAAAGTACCTTCCTTTACCGAAACTTCAGTACCGCTTGGTATTTCTATTGGTCTTTTTCCTATCCTACTCATAATATATAAATTATCCGGTTATCTTCTACGATTATTTTATTACCAAATTTCAAACAAAGGCTCACCTCCAACCTTTTCCTTGCGAGCCTTTCTACCTGTCATAACTCCAAGCGATGTTGATACTATAAGATGTCCTAATCCATTGCGTACAGGTCTAATATCAGCAAATCTAACATATACACGCTTTGAAGGTCTTGATATTCTACGAGTCCCCTCGATTACCGGCTTTCCTGAATCATTACGCAAGACTACATCTATAGATCGAGGAATCTTTTTCCCCTTAACTTCAAAGTCTGTAATATAACCTTCATCCTTTAAAACTCCGAGAGTAGAAACTCCAATCTTCGAGTAAGAAACAGACACTGTCTCTTTTCCCGCAGAGGCAGCATTTTTAAGTCTTACAATAGTATCTGCAATAATGTCGTTCATAATAATTAAATCTCTACCAGGATGATTTCTTAACTCCCGGGATCATTCCCTCGTTGGCAAATTCTCTGAAACAGATTCGGCAAAGCCCGAAATCTCTCATATAACCCCTCTTTCTTCCGCATCGGAAGCATCGTCTTACAACCCGGCTTTTAAATTTGGGTTTTTTCTCACTTCGAGCTATTACAGATGTTTTTGCCATAAAAATAAATTGAGCGTGTCTATATTAGAACTTGTCTCCAATCTCACAATGATAAGAGTGAGAGGTTTACTCCGTGTCTCTTCGTCACGATGAGATTGGAGGCAGGTTCTGGACGCTCGGCGTAATACTAACAATACAATACCCTAAAGTCAACCGAATTTCTAAGAAACTGACCCTACGTCTCACCACACAGTAACGTGGGAGAGAAATCTCGTTTCGAGTCTTCGTGACCAAAAATATGATTACAAAACTTCGTTTCGCCCTCACTGAATCTTGATTCACTTCGGACTCCCCACCCAAACGTACCGGAGTCCGTTACATACGGGCGGGCAACTTAGTTTTTCGCTCATATTTTTGGCCACTTTAGACCTCAATGATACACAAGATCAGCTTCTAACTTTGAGATATCTAATCTAATTGCTTTTTTCCTTTACAAAAGGTACTCCTATCCCTCTTAGGAAAGCCTCTGCTTCCTCTCGATTCTTGGCGGTTGTAACGATTGTAACAGCCAGTCCGAACACATCCTTTAGCTCCTCATCGGTAGTTTCCGGAAAAACGGTATGTTCTCTAAGACCCAAGGTACAGTTGCCCATATCATCTATTGAAGATATTGGAAGTCCTCTGAAGTCTTTGGTACGAGGAAAAGCTACCATAATAAGCTTATCGAGAAAACCGTACATCCTATCTCCCCTTAAGGTAACCTGAAAACCGCTTGTATCTCCCTCTCTAACCTTAAACGAAGCTATGGATTTTTTGGCAGATTTTTTTGAAGCTTTTTGTCCGCTTATTTTTGAAAGACGGTCAGACACTATTTCAAGGCGAGCCTTATCTTTGGTCGAACCGACTCCCGAGCTTACAATAACCTTCACAAGCTTTGGAGACTGCATCATATTCTTATAACCGAACTTCTCCTTGAGCTCGCTAAATATTTCTTTTTGTTTTTCCTTTACGTTTTTCATATCAATTTTGTTGATCCTATATGTTCTTTCGGCTTTTTGCACTTATCCTTTTTTTCTTTCCCCCTTCAACACTGTAGGCTACTCTTACCGGCTTACCTCCTTCAACCAAAGATACATTGGAAATGTGTACAGGCATAGGGAATTCAACCACTTGTCCTTTTTGTCCGCCCTTAGTTGGTTTTCGATGACGTTTTGCTATGTTTACACCATCTACAAGCACTTTTTCAAGCTTTGGCATTACTCTTTCTACCTTTCCGGTCTTCCCCTTGTCCTTACCGGCAATCATTATTACATTGTCTCCTTTTTTAATTTTCATATTTTTATACAACCTCAGGTGCACGAGAAGTTATGGTTTGAAAACCGAGTTCTGCAAGTTCGCGTGGAATTGGACCGAAAATACGTCCCGCTATTGGCTCCTTCTTTCCCTTTTCAATTATCACTACCGAATTTTCGTCGAATCTTATATACGAACCATCCTTTCTACGAAACGGCTTTTTTTGACGAACTACAACTGCATGCAAAACTGCCTTCTTCTTTACAGATTTTCTAGGCTCAGCCTTTTGGACCGAAAGAACGACAAGTTCTCCAATACCCGCCGTTCGCTTTTTTGATCCGCCGAGTATCTTGAAAACACGCCCTATTTTGGCACCTGAATTGTCAGTTATTTTTACTATTGTTTGAGTCTGTATCATAATGTTTAAAGTTAAACGACTACTTTATACTTCTTATCCTTTGAAATCGGAGCAGTTTCTTCAATAGTCACTTTTTCTCCCTCCTGTTTCGTATTACCCTTATCATCCGCCTTGTACCTATCGGTAATAGTCATATATTTTCCGTACTTCGGATGCTTCACAAAACGATCTACAGACACAACAATAGTATCTTTCATTTTAGCGGAAACAACCACGCCAGTAAGCCGGCGAGGACGAGTAATTTTATTTTCTTTTGTGTCTGTTGTACTTGTCATAAATTTTATTATTTGGACCTTTGGTTTATTTCAGTCATTATGCGAGCTGAAAGCTTTTTGAGATTCCTCCCCTCTTTGACATTTTTTGTCTTACTACCCGACATACCAAATCTAAACTCCCTCAGAGATACTTTGCTCTCCTTGAGTTCCTTTATAAGATCCTTATCATTCTTTTTTTTAATATCTGATGCCATAATATTTCAAAACTACCTTAAACCATAATGGGCTGAAACGCAACTATTCTCGGACAACTACCTTAGTCCTTACAGGAAGCTTAGTCCCGGCTTTACGGAGAGCTTCCTTGGCTGTAGCCTCGGGCACTCCGTCGACTTCAAAAATAACTCGTCCAGGCAAAACTTGTGCTACATAACCTTGGACATCACCTTTTCCTTTTCCGAGCTTAACTTCGGCAGGCTTCTTTGTGTAAGGCATATCGGGAAAAATTCTAATCCAAATCTTACCAGTCTTTCCTAAAGCTCGTGACATCGCTTTTCTGGCAGCTTCTATTTGGTTTGATTTGATACGAGCAGCATCCGTTGTCTTTATGCCGAACGAACCGAAGCTTACTTCAGTCCCTCTTGTAGCCACACCAACCCTTTTGGGATTGCGTCTAAAAGTTTGCCATTTTCTGAATTTAACTTTCTTTGGGAATAACATAGTTATTTTTTATTATCGTAATTACTTAACAGTATTGCCACTCGAAAAAACCTCTCCTTTATATATCCAAACTTTGATTCCTATTACCCCATAAGGCATTATGGCCTTTTCACGAGCAAAGTCGATATCCGCTCGGAAAGTCTGAAGAGGTATCTGACCCTTCTTAAGCTCTTCACTTCGTGCCATTTCTGCACCACCTAATCGTCCACCCAAATAAATCTTTACCCCTTTGACATCACGATTTGCCATAACCTTTTCAACTGTCTGCTTCATAATTCGTCGGAAAGGCATTCTCTTCTCAAGCTGTTCCGATACCATTTGTGCCACGATTGAAGCGTTTGACTCTGGTGACCGCACTTCTTCAATGTCGAGTTTGAATTCACCTCCAGTTTCGATTTTCTTTCGAGCAACAAAAGAAAGGATGTCATTTTTTAGCTTGGTTGCCCCTTCACCGCTTTTGCCAATTATTACACCTGGACGTGAAGTCTTTAATATAATCCTAAATGATTTTTCTCCCCTCTCAATCTCAACATCGCTAACAAAAGACCCTTTAAGTCGTTTTGCAAGGTATTCTCGTATTAAAATATCGCTTTTTAGGAAATCTCTATACTTGTCTTTCATGCCAAACCAGCGTGATTTCCAATCACGAATTATTCCGAGTCTATGTGAGTATGGGTGTACTGTGTGTGACATAATAAGATCTTAGTAAATTTCCAAACTTTTTAATTTTTATCTGAACTTGCCAAAGACTTTGAATCCTCCTTGTTTTCTTTCTTTGGAGACACCTTCTCAGAAGTCTTGGAAGGCTTTCCCCCCTCTCCTAATGACAAAAATATATGCGAGGTTCGCTTTTTTATCCGGAAGGCACTGCCTCTGGCTCGAGCCCTTATTCTTTTAAGAACAACTCCTCCGTCAACTCTAACTTCCTTTACTACAAGGTTATCCGTAGACTCGCCTTTGCTTTTAGCGTTGGCCAAAGCTGAAGAAAGAAGTTTACGCATTGGGATGGCTGCGTCTTTTATAGCAAAAGTAAGTAGACGATCGGCTTCGTCAACAGTCTTACCTCTTACCATATCTGCCACCAAACGTACCTTTCTTGGCGATTTCCTGTAATTATTAAGTTGAGCTTTCATAATGATTTATTAAAATGCCTTGTACAAATTATTTCTTACCATCTCCTGTTGCCTTAGCTGCCTGTGCGGCTGCGATCTCTGTCTCCTTCTTCTTTTGTTCAAGCTCCTTCTGCATCTTACCGCCATGCCTTATGAATTTTCTGGTCGATACGAATTCTCCCAAGCGATGACCCACCATATCCTCGGTTGCAAGTACTTCAGGAAAGTCCTTACCATTATGAACCAAGAAGGTAAAACCTACCATCTCAGGCGAAATAACCGAAGCTCGAAGCCACGTCTTAATAGGCGGAGTGTTTTCCGGCTTTTTACCCTCAATCTTCTTTAAAAGTCGAGGATCGACGTATGGTCCTTTGGTAAGTGATCGTGTCATATAATTTTCTACGATACAGTAAAAACAAATCACTGCAACGTAAGTAGGTTTGAATCTTAACAGAATTACAGGTAATGTCAACGGCAGAATAGATGTTAGTTGTTAGGAAGAATTGAGTAGTTGGTAGGAAGAGAATAGCTTTTAGGTGATAGGTGTTAGCTTTTAGGAAGAGAAAGAAGAGGAAGAGAAAATCCCTCACCGCAAGCGGTCCCCTCCCTTTGTGAAAGGGAGAATTCCGAAAGAGGAAGGTGAGAGAGAGGAAACACCTACGCTGCGGCGGATTAGCAGATTAGGATTTCATTTGTAGATTCGGTGGTGTTTCCTTGGTGTTTTTGTTTGAAAATTATAAAATTAGAGGATTAAAAATTTTAAAAGCCAATCTCCAATCTAATCGCCACAAATAGGTCTCTACAAAGCCCTCTAAACCCGCCAGGCGAGTGGCGGGTTTTAAACATTCCAATATTTTGCAAAATATTGGAATGTTTGGGTGTAATTTCGATATGCAAAAATTCGCCGACGATGAAGTCCACAAGATGTTATTTTAGCCGATATGTAACACCCCTGCCGGTATCGCCGACTTGTTCTACACTTCCCTCTTTTTCCAGTTCGTTCATATAGCGGACAACCGATCGCTCGGATATTTCCAACGCCTCGCGAATATCGGAATTCGACAATTCTCCCTTCTCGCGCAAAAACGCTAAGATCCTCTCTTTTCTGTCCTTCTTTTTAGCGTCCAACCCAATTGCTGTCTCACAGATACCGACAATCGGTTCGCGAGTCCGGCGTACCGAAAGTAGGATGACCAAGACGATTATGATAATAAAAATCCAGATGTTCATATTTGTATTGTACCATTTTGATGTTCTATTTCTTTAATAATTCTTTTTTCGCTTCAGTAACAACGAAAACACTTTCTTAATTCCCTCAAAATAATTGAACCTCTCCTCAATTTTAACAAAAGCGACTGCACTCGACCCAAATTATCGTTTGTACATAATATCCCGTGAAAACACGAGGACGTTTTCAAATTATTTCTTGTGATGAAATTTGGGGTTTGCAGTAGCATAATGTACTTCAATCCCATCAGTTAATCGTGATTCTTGCCCTTTATCATATCTCACCTTGAAATCATCAAGATACGGGCTATAGTCAAAAGTTTCCATTTCAAAGACGGGTAAAAGTTGAACCATAGTAAATGTAGTTTTTAGTCGGTCTACAGAAATATTGCTTTGATTTAACGATATTCCAGCGAACATTACAAAAACATGTTTTAGCGACGATGTAATTTCTGCTAATTTTTTAGCTAACATATTGAAATCATACACAGCAGGAGTTAATGCCAGACAAACAAGTATCGTATTGTTTTCATAAGATTTTTCAGTCATTTTGTTGAGAATTACATTAAAAATTTGCTCTGGTTTTTCTCTATGTTCTACCACTTCAACTTCACGCATATATCCCTTAAGAGCGTCAGGTTTTTCTTGTATTAGAGTCATCACAAGTCCATCCGGTGGATCTTGTTTAGGTATATTAGTCCACCAATCCATTTTAGAATCATTCATCATCGCAAGAGCAACAAGAGATACACAATATCGCTCCCTGTCATTTTTGGGAAGTTTGAGTATATCCCCACCACACTTTTTCATTGATTCGGCATACTTAAATAAACCTTTCACAGGATGATCCCACTGTTTCGCTCGTGAACTAATTTCTCGGAGATTTATCTTCGACATTAGCTCATCACCTTTCTTTTTGCCGAAATAGAAAACCATATTTATAATTCAAATCCTAAAACTTAATTTTTGCAAACTTCTTCTTTTACTTTCCAAACAACTCAACAGGATTGATTTTGAATTGCAACATTTTAGCAGTATCACGACCACCATCTCCACCTTTTCTCTGCATTCCAATTTTTCCTATCTTTAAACTTCCTTCTCTCGTTATACGGATATCGCCAGCTCCAAAAACATTCATCACTTCGTTTATAGATTTTAAAACCCACCTGCTTTCCCCTTTCATTTTTAAAATCACTAAAGTCCAATCTGCCGAAAATTCGCCTCTACCCTTTAGAATATCCGAAACAATCAATATCTTATTGTGCTTAAAAAAATCCATAAGTCTGTCTTGATCTGCTTCACTCATTTCATCCAGAAACATTCTGCGGGAATCTCGTAAACCCTTTTTCTTTGCAATAATTTCACCGGTAAAAAGTTTTAAGATTTTTGTTATGTCTTTCGGAATATTCCACAGTTCAACATATTTATCGATCCATCTTTTATCTATTTGATTAAATCCTTGAGGATTGCTCACGAGTTTTACTTGTAAATTCTGTAAATCCTCTTGTGATTTTAGTTTTATCAAAATAGTTATCCTAACTTGAATATCTGCTTTGTATTGACCCTTAACTTTTGAAGCTTTTACAAACTCAATATCTTTAATTTTGTAATTCATTTCTGCTAACCATTCTTGTGCAACCTTATCCTTTTCCCAATCATTAAAGCGATCAATAACATCCTGCTCGTTAGCAAATCCACCTTTGGCAGTTTTTGAACCAAGAGCTACCATCTGTTTTAAATTTTTCTTTTTATTTTTCATATACCTCCAATGTTTTAAACAGTTCTCTCGCAATGGCTTCAATAGTATTAACTGTCATAGCGTTTCCTGTTTGTTTTAATAAATGTATTTCATCAATAACACCATCGACTTTTTTTGCAAGTTCTCTGGGGAAACCTTGGAGTAATAGCGACTCGTAACCCGAGAGTTTTCTAAACTTTCCATCCCTAACATATAAAATCCCATGTCTTCCAGTCCGGAGTGTTGGTACTTTATTATGATAAATTCTTAAATCAGATTGCCTTGTGTCTATTACCAAATAGTCCTGCTCAAGAATTTCCTTAATATCGTATCGATCCTTATTATATTTATTATCCAAATACTTCAAAAAAGTCTCGTATGCGACTTTTTTCTCGTCAAATCCAAGCTCCTTTGTGTCAATCAAATAATCTTTTACATCCGCCCTTGGTTGGCGTTTAGGGAAATAAAATTGGAAATCATCTGGCACTAAATCTTCTCTTATGCCTACAAAGTATATCCTTTCCCTCATTTGAGGTACACCGTAATCAATACTATTTAAAACTTCACAAAAAACTTTATATCCAGCTTTTTCTAATTCCTGTAAAATGACTTTAAGAGAGTTCCCGTTATCGTGGTTTGTTAGACCTTTCACATTTTCTAAAATAAAATATTTCAAATCTTTAGCGAGCATTATTTTTATCAAACTAAAAATTATCTGTCCTCGTTCGTCTCCCATTCCTTTTCTTTGTCCAATGACGGAAAAAGTTTGGCAAGGAAAACCCGCAATCATCATTTCAAAATCGGGAAGTTTTTTAGAATCAATTTTGGTTAAATCTCCGTGGTTTATTTCATCCTCACCAAAAAACTTTCTGTAAGTTATTTCAGCTCGCTTGTCTATTTCAGAAAAGCCAACACAAGATAAACCATTTTTCTCAAGACCAAGGCGACCTGCACCAATTCCTGCACAGAAGTCTATAAATTTTAGATTTTTTGTTTGTGTCTTACTCATAAAATTTATTTCAAACCACCTTGGGCTTCTATCTCTTTGCGAAGCGGTCCATTCTTGAGAGAGGAGAGAATGAGTTTATTGTCTCCCCAGATTAGTTTATTTGTCCAACCGGTTATTTGTCGTCCCGAAGTGTCAAAAAGAGAATTCTGATTGCCAAATTTCGCATCGCTCCTCGGCTCGTCTATTTGCTCAATAACTTGAAAAGGTAGAACAACATTCGTCACCTCATTTGTCTTTCCATTCCAAAGAAGCTCAACTTCTCGTTCATCATCAAAAAGTAAAAAACGATACTTCTCTGGAAGCGGTTTCCCCGCTTCCAAGTATTTCACAATATCTCGTTTTTCGTTATCAGATAAATTCATAATTTATACTTTAGAGTCAAATCTTGAAATTTTGAGATGATTCCGAAAAAAAGTTTTTCTATTCTTGTAGGCAATTGCGTTTTCGAAACTCCACCCTCATTCTTCCTTTCATACCGAAACTCTGATAACCAGTCACTGAAAGTAATTTCTATCATTTCATTGATTAAGACTAATGTCTCCAGCAAGCCCATCATCGCAGAATAATGAAAGAGGCGCTGATTCTCGTCAAACCCTCCCCCTATCCACAAAGAACCCTTGTCAAGATCTCCTTGGGGAGCGCTATGAAGCATACTGATGTGTGTTATGTAATTGCTTGTTATTCCATACGCTTTACCAATTGATGGCAAGACTTTCTTTGCAATAGTGACACTGACCGTTGAATCGTATTTATTTTCCCGAAGCAACTTAAGTTTTTCCGGATGTGTGTAAATATCATATGCAGAAGAAATAATTTCCAAAATATGTCTCGTAATGAGTTGAGGTTCGTTTAGGTATCCACTTCTGAACAATTCTAAGGCTGAAATATATGAGTTCAGCGAACGCCAAAATAATAGAGCTGATTGGAAATTAGATTGAGATTTGTTGAAATTTTCGTCGTTGGTAAGGTTATCCAAAACATTATAGTAAATAGCTATCTCCCCACTTTGTTCTTCTAGAAAATAACTGTAAATTTTATCGAAGTGATTACCCACATCATTACTAGTTTTTATGATATGTTCTAAAATACCCTCAGAAGAGATAGTTTTATTTTCTTTTTGTATGTTTGCCATATTCCTTTTCCTAACAGCTAACACCCCACTACGCTAAAGCTACGCAGGGTAAACCTAACACCTAAAAGCTACCACCTAACAACTATTACACCATAGCACTTTCCCCCTCAAAATTCCATCAAAACAGCTCATTCTCGCCCTATTTTCAAACAAAAAAGCCCGGGCGATTTTTGTATTATTTCCTAACCGCTAACCCCTAAAAACTAACATCTATCCAAAGCCCTCTAAACCCGCCAGGCGAGTGGCGGGTTTAGTTTTTAGAGTTTACCTTCGTAAGAGCCAATCTCCAATCTCTTCGCATAAGAAACGACGAACGGCTGGGCGAGATTTGTCGCCCAGCCGTTCACCTGATCTGTCTTGTAGGAAGTTAGTAAAGCCCTACACACTTATTTCTTATTCCGCATAGTTTTCTGCGTTCGTTCTACACACTTATTTTCTACAACCCCGCATCAAAATTAAGAAATTTGGTGCAGGATTTACCATATATTTCTACAACCCCGCACCAATTTAAAAGGCGCTTACTGATTGTTTAAGATTGAAAACTGTCACGCGATTTTTTATCCGGTTGTACTTTACACCTTTGGTGAAATTGGTGCAGGATTTTTGAAAATATAGTCGTAAAAACGCCCCCTTTCGGGGGCGTTTTTACTCCTTATTTTCTACAACATCTTTACATCGATGTTTACGCCAGAAGGTAAACTCAAATTTGTAAGGGCTTCGATGACTTTTGCCGATGGATTTATAATATCAATCAATCTCTTGTGCACTCGCATTTCAAATTGTTCTCGCGCGTTCTTAAATACGAATGAAGACCTGTTGACGGTATATTTCTTTATCTCGGTTGGCAAAGGTATCGGACCCAGCACTTGAGCGTCAAAACGAAGAGCTGTATCCATTATCTGCTTGACCGATGCATCTAAAATCTTATGTTCGTAAGCACGAACACGGATTCTAAGCTTTGAGACAACATCTCCTGCTTTCTTTTTTGTCTTTTTGGTTTTTGTTTCTTTTGTTACAGCCATAATGTTGTTTTCTATTCCGATTCTCTATTACGCTACAACCTTTGTTACAACCCCTGCCCCTACGGTCTTTCCTCCTTCACGAACAGCGAAACGCTGTTGAGCTTCAAGAGCGACAGGTGCAGTAAGTTTTACTTTGAAGGTAATAGTATCTCCTGGCATAACCATTTCTGTTCCTTCAGGCAAGGTTACTTCTCCAGTAACATCAGTTGTACGGATGTAGAACTGTGGTTTGTAACCTGTAAAGAAAGGTGTATGTCGTCCTCCTTCTTCCTTTTTAAGGATGTAAACTTCTGATTCGAAGTCAGTGTGAGGAGTTACAGAAGCAGGTTTTGCAAGCACTTGACCTCGATGAATTTCTTCCTTCTTGGTACCTCGCAAAAGAATTCCTGCGTTGTCTCCCGCCATACCTTCTTGTAGAGACTTGTTGAACATTTCGATTCCAGTAACAGTAGTCTTGGCTGTTGGTTTAATACCAACAATCTCGATTTCCTCTCCAACCTTAACTACTCCTCTCTCGATACGTCCGGTTACAACAGTACCACGACCTTCGATTGAGAAAATGTCTTCGATAGGCATAAGGAAAGGCTTGTCTGTATCTCGAACTGGCATAGGAATGTAAGAATCCAAAGCATCCGCAAGCTCAAGGACCTTTTTAGACCATTCTCCGTTATTGTCGGTCTCTTCAAGTGCCTTAAGAGCTGAACCTCTTATAACAGGAGCTTCTTTGCCGTTAAAATCATATTTATCAAGAAGTTCTCGAACCTCTTCTTCAACCAAATCTATAAGATCTGGCTCTGATACCATGTCGCATTTGTTAAGAAATACGATAATTCGAGGCACACCAACTTGTTTTGCAAGCAAAATGTGCTCACGAGTCTGAGGCATAACACCGTCTGTGGCAGCTACAACAAGCACTGCACCGTCCATTTGGGCAGCACCGGTAATCATGTTCTTAATATAGTCTGCGTGTCCAGGAGCGTCGATATGGGCGTAGTGACGAGCACCGGTTTCATACTCATTGTGCGAAAGAGCGATGGTAATACCACGAGCTTTTTCTTCTGGAGCGGAGTCAATCTGATCAACCGCCTTCATTTTTACTGCATTACCTGCGCGATTTAAAACGCTAAGTATTGCTGCAGTAAGAGTTGTCTTGCCGTGGTCAACGTGTCCGATAGTACCAACGTTGACATGAGGCTTACTTCTATCAAAATCTGTCATACTTTTATATTTATAAGGTTTATTGACTTACGGCAATGCGCGAGAACAAGTGCCTGCCGCAATCCAACAAATCCTTGCTATTAATTTTATAATTCACACACTAAAGCCATCTATTTATATCCAAATTAAGATACGAAAAAAATAAAGCTCTAAGCAGTGCGATGTTTGCTACTATATCAAATGGGAGGGTATTGTCAATGCAGAATAGGTGTTAGGAGAGAATAGTTGTTAGTTGTTAGTTGTTAGGAAGAATTGAGTAGTTGGTAAGTGGAAAGTTAAGAAAAAAGAGGAATAGAAAATTCACCTAATTTCTAATTAACCTAATTCATCTAATAAAATGCCGAAAGTGTTTTTGTTTAAAAATTTGTAAATTAAGACATTGTTTTAAAATTTAAAATTGAGAATTCTTAGATTTTAGGTGTTAGGAGAGGAGAGAAAAGAGAGAAAATCCCTCCCCAGCACTTTCCGAAAGTGCTGGGTGCTCCCTTTAAGAAAGGGAGAATGGGATCCGTCCGCTAAAGCGGACGGGGCTTTGACTTTGCCCGTGTTTATCTGTACTTTATCTGTGTTACTCTGAATAACGAAACCCCCCTAAACACAAAAACGAACAGACACCACAAACATCCACGGTGGCAGCCGTGTCGTGTAATTTTCAGACAACGTGATGTATGTACGAATCAATCAGGCAAGTACTTCGGCGAGCAACGCGCCGAAGTAGTTGCCAAGGTAACCATCTATTGAGCGAGGAAACGAGGACACCAATCCTCGAAACTTCTTGGTGTTGTTGAAGAGGGTCTCCACTTTGGCACGAGTGTTG
>Ga0210057_1005550_pt1 | contig 16166 bp, 16 predicted proteins | sample CryGeyCG2114_010_2_FD_183968 | JGI IMG/M metagenome (GOLD analysis project Ga0210057, IMG submission 183968) | Groundwater microbial communities from aquifer - Crystal Geyser CG10_big_fil_rev_8/21/14_0.10 (SPAdes) (version 2) | ecosystem: Environmental > Aquatic > Deep subsurface > Groundwater ...
GTACGAGAGGACCGGGATGGACGAACCTCTTGTGTACCGGTTGTTCTGCCAAGAGCATTGCCGGGTAGCGAAGTTCGGTACGGATAAGCGCTGAAAGCATCTAAGCGCGAAGCCGTTTCCAAGATTAGCATTCATTATTAGACTCGTTCGAGACGAGGACGTTGATAGGCGCTATGTAGAAGGCTGGCAACAGCTGTAGCAGAGGCGTACTAATAGTCAAGCGTACTAAGGAGACACACAGCAGTGCTGTTTGTGATTTTTAGTACCACGCTGTTACTAATGAAATATTGTTTTACGTGATACACTACTCCCAAAAGGAGGTAGTGTCTTGGTGGTTTTTGCGTTGGGGGTACACCTGTTCCCATCCCGAACACAGCAGTTAAGCCCAGCAGCGCCGATGGTAGTCGCAAGGCAAGAGTAGGTCGCCGCCAAGACAATGCCTCTTTTTAAACAAAAAACCGCGTATACGCGGTTTTTTGTTTGGTTTAAATTTTAAATATGTACTGTTATGCCAACTGGGCAGTGGTCACTTCCTAGAACCTTTGGCAGAATAAACGCATCGTCAACTTTTTTTTGCAATGCTTTTGACACACAGACATAATCAATCCTCCATCCAATATTTCGTGCTCGTGCATTTCCCCAGTGACTCCACCATGTGTATCCATCATGTGTGTCTGGATATTTGTCACGAAATGTATCAATAAATGTTGCGTTAATAATATTGTCAAATCCTTTTCGTTCTTCATCAGTAAATCCATGTTTTTCCACATTCTCTTTTGGTCGGGCGAGGTCTATTTCTTGATGCGCAACATTGAGATCGCCACAAAAAATGACTGGCTTCTTTTTTTCTAATGCTTTCACATGCATAAGAAATGCAGGGTCCCATTGTGTATGTCGAAATGAAAGACGTGATAAATCTTCTTTTGTATTTGGTGTATACACACTCACAACAAAAAAATTTTCAAATTCCGCGGAGAGTACACGACCTTCGCTTGCGCCATCACGATCTTGTGCATCTGTCATGTTAAATTTTTTTAAAACAGAAGGAAGAAATCCGTATATGATTTTTTTTGCAGGTGTTTTGCTAAGTATGGCAGTACCTGAATATCCTTTTTTTTCTGCGCTGTGCCAATATTCAGTATATGCTGGCAAATCTATCTCTACCTGTTCTTTTGTGGCTTTTGTTTCTTGTAAACAAAGGATATCTGGGTTGTATTTTTGTATAAAATCTTGAAATGTTCCCTTGCGAATACCTGCACGGATACCATTGACATTCCATGAAAAAATTGATAGGGTTTGCGTCTTCATAGCTCTATATCTTTTCTATATGATGCCTATACTATATCATATCCACAAAAGATGTACTTGCAATGCACTGGCTGTGTGATATAGTCGCCATATTGTTTCTTATATTTCTATTTTTTTATTACTATGAGTGTCGAATTTGAAAAAGCAAAATCTGATGTTCTTGGCCATATTGAATCATTACTTGAAGAAATTGAACAAGAAATTGCACTTTCTCATCAAGAAAAATATGCACTTCTTGAAGATGCCTTTGGAAGTGCCTCAGATGTTGATGAACTCAGAGTTGCGTTTGATCAATGGTTTTTGGAGCATGGTGATGATATTGGATTTGATCATGATGCTGATGAAATATGGGATCATGCACTCGGAGGTGAACATACGTATGCCATGAGTGATGATGACGAAGACGATGAAGAAATATTTGAAGAAACAGATAAGGAAGAAGATGATGACGAAGACGATGAAGAAGAGGAAGATGTATTTGACGATGAAGAGGAAAAATATTAATCTGAAATAGATATCCTTCGACGTGTAAACATTTTTTGTATGGACAGAAATCTTGCTTTGGAATTTGTTCGTGTGACTGAGGCCGCTGCTGTCGCAGCATCTCGACTTGTCGGACGAGGTGATGGAAAAGCAGCAGACAGAGCTGCTGTTGATGAAATGAGAGATCGATTTTCGTATGTTGATTTTGCTGGTGAAATAGTAATAGGAGAAGGAGCAAAAGATGAAGCACCTGAATTATATATTGGAGAAAAAGTTGGCACGGAAAATGGCATTGAGCGAGATATCGCTGTAGATCCTCTTGAATGTACTGATAGCGTCGCAAATGGAAGGCCAAACGCAATTTCGGTTATTGCAACTGGGGCAAAAGGAACACTTTTTCACGCTCCGGATATGTATATGCATAAGATTGCCTGTGGTCCTGCTGCAAAAGGTGTCATTAGTCTTGACAAATCAGTCAAAGAAAATATCACCGCAGTTGCAGAAAAGCTTGGGAAACCTGTTGAGGATATGACCATCGTTGTCTTGGACCGTCCACGACACGAAGCGCTAATTCAAGAAATTAGAGATGTAGGCGCGAGAGTGTTCCTTATTACGGATGGAGACGTTGCTGGCGCGATCGCGTGCAGTTTAGAGGATTCTCCCATTGATATGCTTTTGGGCATTGGAGCGAGCGCTGAGGGGGTCCTGGCAGCGGTTGCTATCAAATGTCTTGGTGGAGACTTACAGTGTCGCCTTGCCCCAAAAAACGACGATCAAAGGCACGAGGTAATTAACATGGGCCTTGATCCTGAAAAAATCCTTCATATCGAAGATCTCGCTGCAGGGGATGATCTCACCTTCACTGCCACGGGTGTTCTCGATGGTCCTTTGCTCAAGGGGGTGAAATTTCTCTCAGGCACTCTCAAAACATATTCAGTCGTCATGCGTGTCCAAACAGGCACTGTCCGATTTTTGGAGACGACACATAAGATTTCATAACTATTCCGTAGATATCCCTCAAAAACGTCTTTCTAAAGAGACGTTTTTTATATAATCAGTTTTCTCGTATACTAGACAAATGGCCGTATTCGTCATACAATGCAAGTACTCTTAATTTTACCCATCTATGGATTACACAGCTATTCAGACCCTCCTTGGTGAGGATGCCGAACACCTCCTCGGGTTCAATACTCCAAAAATTGCAAAAGAACGACTTCATGTTCCTTCACAGAGTTTTATTGATGACGTTTTTCAACTCTCAGACAGAAATGCACATGTGCTCAAAAATTTGAAACGTCTTCGTGATACAGGGCGACTTGCTGGCACGGGCTATTATTCTATTCTTCCCGTAGACCAAGATATCGAACACTCAGCAGGTGCGAGTTTTGCAAAAAATCCTGATTATTTTGATCCAGAGAATATTGTGAAACTTGCCGTAGAAGGTGGATGCAATGCGGTCGCTTCAACGCTTGGCACGCTCGGCATGGTGAGCAAAAAATATGCTGAAACCATTCCGTTTATTGTGAAAATAAATCACAATGATTTTTTCCGTTATCCAAATAGTTATGACCAACGAATGTTTGCCTCAGTTCAGCAAGCCGTTGACATGGGAGCCGCTGGCATTGGCGCAACGATTTACTTTGGGTCAGAAGAATCAAAAAGGCAGATAGAAGAAGTAAGTAGTGCGTTTGCAGAAGCACACCGCCAAGGACTCTTTACGATCCTTTGGTGCTACACACGAAACGATGCATTCAAGATTGATGGCGAAGATTATCATGCCTCAGCAGACCTAACAGGACAGGCAAATCATCTTGGTGCAACGATAGAAGCAGATATTGTCAAACAAAAACTTCCAACAAATAACGGTGGCTACCTCAAATTGAATGAAAAAGGAAAATTTGGGAAATACGATGACGCTATGTACAGTGAACTTTCAAGTGATCATCCTATTGACCTGTGTCGATATCAGGTGATCAATGGGTATGCTGGACGAATTGGTCTTATCAATTCTGGTGGAGACAGCTCTGGCAACGATATCAAAGATGTTGTTGCAACAGCTGTGATCAATAAACGTGCTGGTGGAACTGGGCTCATCACGGGACGAAAAGCATTCAAAAAATCTCTTGCAGAAGGCATTGAAATTCTTCATGCCGTACAGGATGTATATTTGTCAGAAGACATTACTCTTGCCTAATTTTGTATGCAAAAAAGACCTCTTCGTATTGCGATCAACGGGTTTGGTCGTATCGGACGTGTGTTCACACGCGTGGTATGGAACAATCCTGCCTTTGAGATAGTCGCGATCAATAGTCTCTCGAAGTGTGATATCTACGCACATCTCATGAAGTACGATTCTATCTACGGCGTGTGGGATGTCCCTACTGATTTTTCTTCTGAAGATGATGCGGTATTTTTTGGTGGCAAGCGCATTGCGTTTTACCACGAGCGAGATATAGAAAATATCGATTGGGCATCGCACGATGTCGATATTGTCATAGAATCGACAGGAGTATTTACCGATAGAGCGTCGAGTGAAAAACATCTAGACTCTGGTGCCAAGCACGTTGTAATCAGTGCACCGGCAAAAGACGAAGATATTACGATGATCTATGGGATTAATCATGATCTCTTTGATCCAGAAGCGCATAAAATTATTTCTTCTGCGTCGTGTACGACGACGTGTCTGGCTCCGCTTGTGAAAGTGCTCGACAACGTATACAAGATCAAACACGGAACAATCATGACCACGCATGCGTATACGAATGATCAGCATCTGGTAGATCATCCTCACAAAAAGGATAGCTTTCGGAGAGCGCGTGCAGCAGCGATGTCTATAGTTCCAACCTCCACAGGTGCAGCAAAAGCTATTGGGAAAGTTATTCCAAACATGATTGGCAAACTCAATGGGAATGCCCTGCGTGTTCCCGTGCCAACAGCATCGATTGTGAGTTTTATAGCAGAAGTAGAAAAAGCAACAGATCGTGACGCTGTGAATGAAGAATTTCTCCGAGCAGCAAAAGAAGATTTTTCTGGCAACGTCGATGTCAGCACTATTGGACTTGTCTCTGTCGATTACATTCGTAGTCCGTATGCTGCGACGATTGATTCACTCTCTACACTTGTTACTGACAACACGCAGATATTTGTCCAAGCGTGGTATGACAATGAGTGGGGGTATGTTACACAAATGGCACACTTGATGGAAGAAATGGGGAAGAAGATTATTGCATAATTATTGTATGGATAACAACATTGGACACAAAGAAAGTGACGCACTGAAGTTTTACCAAAAAAGTGAAGGGACTATTTTGCTTTCATGGCAAGATGTAGAGACAGATGTTCTTGGTATTATTGATCAGATGAAGCAAGAAGATTTTGAACCAGATGTGATTGTATCGATTGCACGTTCGGGCCTTATCCCTGCATCGATGATTGCATACACCCTTGGAAACAAGCAACTCTATGTGATCAAAGTAGATTTTTCAAAAACACAGCGAAGCGGAGCAGACCAGGATCTTGCAGAACATCCAATTATTACGCAAGAATTATCAAGAGATATTTCTGGTTTGCGTGTGCTCGTTGTTGATGAAATGGCAGTCTCTGGATCGACCTTGAATTTGGTTAGTGCATACATGGATTTGAAACACCCAAAGGAAATAAAATATGCGGTGCTCTATAAGCAACCGTGGGCGGCATTTTCTCCAGACTATGTTGGGCGCGAGATAAAAGAGTGGCCACTGTATCCATGGAAAGAATTACGAAATAATATTTTGGATCCGAGGGCGAAGGTTTAGATTTTTTTTATGTATGATAAAAACCGCTAGATAGAGCGGTTTTTTGTTGTGAGAAGAGAAGGGGATCAGGGCCACCACATGTCGTCTGAAATATCAGACATCGTGTGGTGGCCTAGCGAGACCTTCGAAGGGAGGCTGTGCGGTGCCATCGTCTCTTCGAAAGCCAGGGTGGGCGTGCCGTCGATCGAAGCGCTACTGCTCCGAGAGGCCCGAGAGCATACCTGTGTATGACTTCTCGTATACCTACTATAGCACTCAACAATTTGATTGTCAAGAACAAAAAATGACAATACTTCATACAAAAAATAGCTATATACAGCTATTTTTAAATACATATCCACAATACTGCAGAAAATATATTGACAAACTATATATTGTGTATTATGCTTGTATTGGTAAAAATATGGATATAAGCATTCTCAAAAAATTAGGTTTTTCTGACAAATACGCCAAGGTCTACTTGGCGTTGTTGCGTCTCGGCCCTTCTTCTGTCCGTTCTCTTGCTGAAGAAACAGTCTTAAACAGAGGAACAGCCTATGATTCTCTCAAATGGCTCCAGGATAAAGGGCTAGTGACATTTTACAAGCAAGATACAAAACAGAACTTTGTGGCTGAACCACCGGCCAAACTTAATACGCTCCTCAGAGAACAACAAGAAGAACTTAGTCGTACCGATCAAGAGCTTTCTCAGTTTGTGGCGGAGCTTGATGCGTTGCATCATTCTGGCGAGGCGCGACCGGTTGCACGCTACTATGGACCAGATGAATTGCATCATATTCTTGAAGATATTCTTACGGTGACTGAAGCGAGTGACGAAAAAACATATCGTGTGTATTCGACAGAAGGTATCCGAGAACATTTATACAAAGATTTTCAGACATTTTCAGATGTTCGTGTTGCGCGGGGAATTGAAGTACACGCAATTGCCATTGGAGATGGTGGGGAGTTGCGTGGGCTTGATGAACGAAAATGGCTTTCTCTTTCAGATCATTCACGTACGTCGGGGGTGGATCTTCACAATCCGTCACCGACGTACATTATGATATATCCTGGCAAGACGGCGTATGTTTCTCTTGACCATACGGGAAAACCTATGGGCGTGGCAATAGAAAATGCTGGAATTTCTTTGATGCAACAACGCGTTTTTGATGCATTGTGGAAGACGTTGTAATAAAAACGTCATTCCGAGCGAAGTCGAGGAATCTCGTTTTAGCATCGAGATCTCTCGACTTCGCTCGAGATGACGTAGTATCTTTATCTTTTATGAATGTTGTTTTTGATTTTGACAATACACTCTTTCAAACAGAACGTCTCAAGCAGGCGTTGTATGTGATTGTGGAAGAACGTGGATTTTCCCATGATGAAGCTGTTCATATCTATTTGAATGCGCGACAAAAAAATAACGAGATCACGTTTTCTATTGTGAATTTTTGTGATGTGCTCAATGTCGCAATTGATAAAAATAAAACGAGTGAGCACGTAACGCCGTCGTTTATCCGGAATGAATTATTTCAACATGTTGGACTTGTTGACGGAGCGATGGAACTTCTTTCATTACTCAAAAAACATGACATTGCCCCCCATCTTTTGAGTTTAGGAGTTTCGGAATGGCAACATGAAAAAGTTGCACTTGCAAAATTAGATACATTTTTTGATCCAGTTCACATTGTGTACACATCAAACATTTTAGAAGGCAAAGTGGATGCCCTTCGTTTGCTTTTTGGTATTGATTTTGATGGAGCTGACACATATTTGTTTAACGATAAGCCAGATGAAACAAAAAACATTCTTGATGCCTTTCCAAAGTTGAGAGTGTACCTCCGTCGTGACAGTACGGATACTCGATATACAAAAGAAGATTTTGATGTGCTTGTCAAAACATATGGTGACCGTGTGATGTATGCCGATGATTTGAATCAAGGCGCTGACTTTCTTCATCTTTTCTAACATAGGTATATGACGACTTTTTCTCCAAAAACAGGTGTTGTTATCCTCGCTGCCGGGCAAGGAAAACGCATGAAGAGCAATATCCCGAAAGTGATGCACGAACTTCATGGCAAGCCTATGATTGGTCATATGGTAGATGCAGTGATGGCCTCTGGTGTGACAGATAAACCTGTTGTTGTTGTTTCGCCACAGAGCGATTTGATCCGAAAGTACCTTGGTGACAAGGTAGAGTATGCCGTACAAACACAACAACTTGGTACGGCTCATGCCACGGCTGAAGCAGAAGAAGTAATGAATACTGTTGATTGTGTGCTTGTATTGTATGGAGATCTTCCGTTGCTCTCCTCTTCAACCATAGAAACATTTACAAAGTTTCCAAAAGAGAACATTGTGATGGGGACGACGACTGTGCAAGATTTTGAAGGAGAAAGAAAAGCTTTTTATTCATTTGGTCGCATCCTGCGAGACGAACAGGGACATGTTATAAATATTCGTGAGATGAAAGATTGCTCCCCAGAAGAATTGGACATACGAGAATTAAACACTGGCTTGTATTCGTTTCCCGCAACCTGGTTATGGGGACACGTAAAAAAAACCGAAACAAATAATGCACAAGGAGAACATTATTTGACGGATGTGATTTTTATGGCGATGAAAGAAGGATTGCAGATTGACACAGTGAATGTCCCGGTGAAGGAATCCTTTGGTATTAGTTCTCAAGAAGATTTGGCATTTGCACATTCATTCACATACTCAATGGAGGAATAATTACATTCTCTATGTCACACATACCTGCACTTACAATAGATCTTGAGCAAGATGGATGGGAAACGTCACGTGGATTTATCAAACGAGAAATTGAGATGCCAGAACTCAATGAAAGCACGCGTCCGAGTGATGCTGTGTCTGTGATTGTAAAAGTAGAATTTGCTGGTGTCTGTGGATCTGACCGTGGTATTTGGAATCGAAATTCGTTTACGGATCTTTTTCGAGAATCACTTGGCAAAGAACAAAAATCCATGCGTATTCTTGGCCATGAATTTGTTGGTGAAGTTGTAGAAGCTGGTTCACTTGTTGCATCGATGTACGATATCCATGTTGGCAATCCTGTATCAGGGGATTCTCACGTGACCTGTGGTAAATGTTTTCAGTGTCGCATGGGAGAACAGGAAGTATGCCAAGATCAAAAGATTCTTGGTATTAGTACGGACGGTATTTTTGCCACATACGTAAAAATCCCAGCAAAAAATCTTTGGGTAGTGGATTTTACTCGTGTTCGCAAAGAACTGTGTGCACTCTATGATCCATTTGGCAATGCTGTCCATTGTCTTACCAAAGTAGATGTTCGTGGTGCTCGAGTGGCTATTTTTGGAGCAGGACAGATTGGTATGTTTGCCATTCTACTCGCACGACAATTTGGTGCGGCAAAGGTAATCGCTATTGACGTAAATCCAGAACAGTTGGCGATTGCAAAAGAACTTGGTGCACACGAAACTATTCTCATAGAAAAAACAGACAAAACACATGCATACGATGCCGACAAACAGGTCATCGATCGTATTATGGAACTGACATATGCTAAAGGGGTGGATGTGAGTTTGGAAATGTCGGGGTACAATTCTTCAGTAGTGAATTCTATAGAAGCTACACGTGCCGGTGGTGATGTCATTTGGTTCGGGATCAAAGATGGAAATATGACCATTCCAAATTTTTCTCGTGTGATTGTAAAAGGATTGACGATTCATAATGTTATTGGAAGACAAATTTTCCAAACATGGCAAATAGCACAACGTGTTCTCTCTGATAAGACGAACGGTATTCAGGATAGGATGTGGAACATTATTATGAAAGGCGGCGATGGGACTGTAATCAAACTGTCTGAATATACACCGGAGATGTTTGAAGAAAAAATGAAATCACATCCGAAATTGGTATTTGATATTCAACATTAAATTTTCTTTATTATATGAATACCACACTCAATACACTCTCTGCACAAACTGTAGAAGATATTAAAAAAGCAGGTCTTTTCAAATCCCAACGTGTTATTTCTACCAAACAAGGAGCCGTTATACATGCTGATGGAAAAGAGCTGTTGAATTTTTGTGCAAATAATTATTTAGGTCTTTCAGGAAAAGAAGAATTGATCGACGCTGCAAAAAAGTCACTTGATGAATATGGCTATGGGTTGTCATCGGTGCGTTTTATTTGTGGTACACAGACAATTCATGAAATGCTTGAAAAACAAGTCGCAGCATTTTTTCATAAAGAAGATGCAATTCTGTTTACCTCATGTTGGGATGCAAATGAAGGTGTGTTTGCATCACTTCTTACAGATCAAGATGCGGTCATTTCTGATGCGCTGAATCATGCAAGTCTTATCGACGGTATTCGATTGTGTAAAGCAGAACGACATGTCTTCAAACACATGGACATGGAGGATCTCGAAAAACAATTAAAACAAACGCAAGAAAAACGCATGCGTTGTATTGTGACAGACGGTGTTTTTAGCATGGATGGAGACATTGCACCACTCAAAGAAATCTGTGATCTTGCAGACAAGTACGATGCGTTTGTTGTTGTAGACGATGCACATGCGAGTGGATTTCTTGGCGAGACAGGGCGCGGTGCTGCCGAAGCGGCGGGAGTGCTGGATCGAGTTGATGTCATTACAACGACATTTGGGAAGGCACTCGGTGGTGCAACAGGTGGCGCCGTTGTTGCTTCAAAAGAAGTCGTTGCGCTTCTCCATCAGCGAGCACGCACAACACTCTTTACCAATGCCTTGCCACCAGTCATCTGTGGCGTTACGAGCTATGTGTTAGACTATGTAGACCAGCATCCCGAACTCAGAGAAACACTTTGGGACAATACAAGATATTTTCGAGAAAAAATGGCTACAGCAGGATTTACACTGCCGAAGTCTGTGCACCCTATTGTTCCCGTCATCATAGGTGATGCAGAACCAGCGATGCGTATGGCAGAAGACATGTTGGCAGAAGGAATTTATGTCATTGCATTTAGCTATCCAGTCGTCCCTATGGGAACGGCCAGAATTCGTGTACAAATTTCCGCAAGTCATACCAAAGCGCAAATCGATCAACTCGTCGCCGCTTTTGAAAAACTTGGACAGAAGTATTCTATTCTCTAACGATCAAATTATATGTGCGGCATTATTGGATATATAGGAGAAAAAGAAGCTATGCCAGTTCTCCTCAAAGGACTGCGTCGTTTGGAATACCGTGGCTATGATTCTGCTGGTGTAGCCATATTAGATGAGCGGACACACCAGATCAATCGTGTGCGTGCTGTGGGTAAAGTAGATATTCTTGCTGAAAAGGTAAAGGATATGCATATCGTTGGCCATATTGGCATTGCACACACGCGTTGGGCAACGCACGGTGGTGTGACAGAAGAAAATGCACATCCCCATATAGCTATGGAGGGGAAGTTGGTATTGGTCCACAATGGAATTATAGAAAACTATAGAGAATTAAAAGAAAAATTAGGAGATGTCATACTTGAATCACAAACTGACTCAGAAATTTTTGCGCATCTTATTGCATCACAGTATGAAGGTGATTTGAAAAAAGCTGTTGTACAAGCACTCAAACATGTGAGGGGAACATACGGGATTGTGGTCATGCATGCAGATCATCCAGATGAAATGGTTGCAGCAAGGCTCGGAAGTCCGATTGTGATTGGTGTTGGTGATGGGGAACAATATGTTGCTAGTGATGCGACGCCTATTTTGCCATATACAAAAAAAGTCATTTTTCTCGAAGACGGAGAAGTCGCGGTTATCAAAAAAGACAGCATGGAGACAACAGATTTATTTGATCAGCTCGTAACAAAACATGTTGAAGAAATTGAGTGGAATGATGAACAAGCCGAAAAGCAAGGCTTTGATCATTTTATGCTCAAGGAAATTTTTGATCAGCCACAAGTGTTTCAAGATGCCATTCGTGGACGATATAATCTCGCAGAAGGAACGGCTTACCTTGGCGGACTCAATATGACTGTTAATGAAATGCGGAGTGTGAATCGTATCATTCTTATTGCATGTGGTACTGCGAGTTATGCGGCTATGGCAGGAAAATATGCAATAGAGCGTTTGGCAGGAATACCTGTAGATGTCGATGTTGCAAGTGAATTTCGATATAGAGATCCTATTATTGATGAACATACATTGGTTTTTGCTATTTCTCAGTCCGGAGAAACGGCAGATACGCTTGCAGCTGTTCGTGAAGCAAAACGAAAAGGTGCGTTTGTGCGCGGGATTGTAAATGTGGTTGGGTCAACCATTGCGAGAGAAACAGATGGAGGAAGTTACATTCATGCTGGTGCTGAATTGTCAGTTGCTTCTACAAAAGCATATACCAACATGGTGGCTATTTTACTTCTCTATGCGCTCGAATTCGGAAGACTCAAACGTGTCAGTCCAGCGACAGGACAACGATTGCTTCATACACTCAGGGAAATTCCATCAAAAATGCAAATGATTTTAGAACAAAAAGATGACATAAAAAGAATTGCAGAAAAATATGCCCAGTCAGAAAATTTCTTTTTTATAGGACGCGGTGCAAATTATCCTGTTGCACTCGAAGGATCAATCAAGCTGAAAGAAATCACGTATATTCATAGCGAAGCATATCCGGGTGGAGAATTGAAACATGGGCCCCTCGCACTTCTTTCCCCATCATTTCCTGTGATGGCTATCATGACGAAGGACCAACTGTATGATAAGATGCGTAGCAATATCGAAGAAATTCGAGCGCGCAAATCACCGATTATATTGATTGCCACACAAGGAGATGAACAAGCAACAGAATTGGCAGAAGATATTATCTATGTGCCAGATACAATGGAGCTCCTTCAGCCACTCTTGAATACGATTCCATTACAGCTTTTTGCATATTACACGGCTGTAGCATTAGGCAGAGATGTCGATCGACCGAGAAATCTTGCAAAGTCTGTAACGGTAGAATAAGTATGAAACAAAGAGCAATTATTTTTGACATGGACGGTGTCCTTATCGACAGCGAACCAATATGGAAAGATGCTGGTATTGAGTTATTTACTCGTCTTGGCGTCCCTATGACGCGTGAGCGTATGGCAGAGACCATGGGGATGCGGTGTGATGAAGTTGTCGCATTGCGATACGAGCAAACACCCTGGAAAGGTATGTCTGTAGAAGAAACGTCAAATGAACTTATTCGTCTTGTGGTAGAAAAAACCAAAGCACTTGGTCAAGCATTGCCAGGCGCTCTTTCGGCTATTCGTGTAGCCCAAGAGATGGGCGTGAAAACAGCAATTGCCTCATCGTCGCCCATGGTATTGATTGAGGCAGTCATAGAGCATCTTGGTATTGGAGGATTTGATTCACTGCATTCAGCCTTTTCCGAAAAACGAGGGAAACCTGCACCAGACGTATATCTGGCTACTGCAAAATCCTTGGACATTTTGCCAGAACACTGTATTGTAATAGAAGACTCGCTCAATGGTATGAAAGCTGCGAAGGCGGCAGGGATGACCTGTATTGGTATTCCTGATGCACGATATTTTTCTTATGAACAAGTGTCGGGCGTTGCGGATCATATCTTTGAAAATCTTGAATCGTGTACGCGCGAGCAATTTGAATCATTATTTGTATAGTATGAAAAAAAACATTGTGGCCATCGGTGGTGGAAATGGAACAGCTGTTTCTGTCCAAGCATGCAAAACATTTTTGGATCAGATTTCACTTTCTGCCATTGTTTCTATGTCAGACAGCGGTGGAGCAAATGGAAAACTTCGGGAAAAAACAGGTTTTTTGCCTGCAAGTGATCTCATGCGTACGACGCTCGCATTTTCCAATCAAGATCCACACATGTTGAAACAAGTGTTTTATCGAAACAGAATTTTGAATGTTGCACAAGAATTGGATGGGTATTATATTGGTATTTTGTGGTATACCCTTTTGCAAGAAAAAGGATTGAGTTTTATGCAAGCTCAAGAATCCTTGGAGCAAATAGTTGGTGCTGTTGGGCATGCATATCCCGCAACGCTTGCTGTCGCAGATTTGTGTGTCGAGCTTACCAATGGTGATGTTGTGAAGACAGAGGGAGCCATCGATAGACCAACAGAGAGTGATTATCGTATTCACAAAGCATGGCTTGACCCACAGGCATCTTTGTCTGATGGGGCAAAGCAGGCTATCCTGAATGCTGACGTGATTCTTTTTGGTCCAGGAAGTTTGTATTGTTCTATCGTCGCGGCACTGTTAGCAGACGGGATGAAAGAAGCTCTTCAAACATCAACAGCAAAGCTTATTTATGTAGTGGGCAATGCATATGAAACTATTGGTGAAGCAGGGCCAACACAGTTAAGTGATTTTATTATTGAACTTGAGCAGTATCTCCCAAGAAAACTTGATACCATCATTTATAATAATCACACATTAACGTCCTATGAACAATCTCGATATGAAGAAAAACAATGGTCATTGATTGTCAGTGATACTGATGATGAACGGGTTATGGCAGGTGATTACGAGCGTAGCGGTGGAGGCTTAGATCCTGAAAAACTTGGTTCTCTTTTGAAAGGTATAATATTTTGAAGTATGGACATTCAATCACAAGAAATACAAACAAAAGCAATCAAATATACGATGAAGGAGAACGGAGAAGTGATTGGGCGTGTATCGCTTTTTCTCATTACAAATGATCTGCATGAAGAACCCTATGGTCTTGTCGAGGATGTGTTTGTCAATGATGCCTATCGGGGGAAAGGTATTGGGACTATGCTTTTACAACACGTTATTGATGAAGCAAAAAAACAAGGGTGTAGAAAATTGTTAGCACAAAGTAGATATGGAAAAAATGGTGTTCATCTATTGTATGAACGACTAGGATTTACGGATCATGGGAAAAATTTTAGAATGGACTTTGTACGTTGATGTGTGGCTGAGTGGATATCGTTGATATGAAAGAAGATACACCAAACCGCAGACAGAATAGTTTTGATCAATTGCGTCTTATTGCAGCTTTTTTTGTTATTATTACGCATTCATATGCGTTGCTTGGACTTCCTGAAACTGATGTCTTATATCGTGTGACACGAGGTGCTACCTCATTTAGTACGTTTGGACTTTGGATTTTTTTTGTTATTAGTGGATACCTTGTCACTGCAAGTGCGTTGCGGAGTACATCATTGTGGCGATATATACAAAAACGTATGTTGCGTATTGTCCCTGCGTTTTTTGTTGTGATACTTTTTGCGGTAGGAATTATTGGAAGTTTGTTTACAACCGTTTCTTTTTTGGAATATATAAAGGATCCTGTTACGTGGAATTATCTGAAAGGTCTTACATTTTTTCGATTGCAATATAATTTGCCTGGTGTATTTCTGAGTAATCCATATCCAGGGGCCATAAATGGATCTCTCTGGACGATTCCTTATGAAATTGCTCTGTACAGTATCCCAGCATTTGTATTGATGCTTCGTGGAGCATGGAGGCGTGTTATACGCTATGTGTTCTCCATACTCTGGGCATTTGGTATTTTTTCTGTACTGAAGTGGTCCACTTTTTTGTGGGGCCATACAATCCCCGTGCTTCAACTCAATATGTACCATGCCGTTAATTTTGGATTGTTCTTTTTGGCTGGGTCGCTTTTATATGTATATAAAGATGTGATTTCCTTAAAGAGTGTTCCTTTTCTGCTGTGTCTTATCGTATGGATAGTGTCCTTTTTTACTCCATACAGAGTAATTGCAAATTATATTGTTGTGCCGTATATAATTTTGTTTGTCGCAACATCGCAACTGTTTGTCTTCAAATCTATACAGCGTATACCGGACATATCGTACGGTCTCTATCTATACGCATTTCCTGTACAACAATCGTTGGCAGCATTGTATGGTACCCGTCTGTCTGTGAGTGTCTTTGCATTATTGTCGTTATGTGCCACAATACCTTTTGCCTGGCTTTCTTGGAAGTATATTGAAGAACCATTCTTGAGGAGAAGAAATATACATATGAAGTATCAAATTATACGCATTTAATGGCTTGAGAATTTATGAATCTTTACGAATTTGAAGGAAAACAACTGTTTGAAAAACATGGCATCACCATTCCTCGTGGTATTGTGGTACGACGAGGGGATGACGTAGCTAATGTTTTTGAGGTTTTTAATGTTTCTGGTGTCGTCGTGAAAGCGCAGGTACTTTCTGGAAAACGTGGGAAAAATAATGGTATTCGATTTTGTAGTAAAGATGAAGGTGTTCAATTTGTTCAAGATGTTGTAGATGAATTGTTCAATATGCATGTACGAGGACAGTATGTTGCAGCAGTGAGAATTGAAGAGAAACTCGATATCGCAGAAGAACATTACATGTCTATTACGTATGATACGAATAGAAAACAACCAATGTTGATTTATTCAAAGCACGGTGGAGTTGATATCGAAGAAGTCAATGAAAATAAGATTGAAACATATCCATTAGAAATTAGTAATTCAACAGTAGAGATTGGAGAAGATATTCCGTATGCTCAGGAACTTTGGAATGTATTTCTCCAAGAAGATTGTAGGCAAGTAGAAATTAACCCACTGGTGAAAACTGCATCAGGGGAATGGATTGCCGCCGACGCAAAAG
>Ga0210057_1005551_pt1 | contig 16165 bp, 17 predicted proteins | sample CryGeyCG2114_010_2_FD_183968 | JGI IMG/M metagenome (GOLD analysis project Ga0210057, IMG submission 183968) | Groundwater microbial communities from aquifer - Crystal Geyser CG10_big_fil_rev_8/21/14_0.10 (SPAdes) (version 2) | ecosystem: Environmental > Aquatic > Deep subsurface > Groundwater ...
TCGGTGAGGAGCGCCCTGAGCGAAACCGCGATATTATCATCAACGAAAATAAAATCCCGATTCTGATGGCCATCGCCAAAGACGGTGGGCGCCTTACCGCTTAAAACCTGCCGGATAAAAACCCCCACCACAAAACCATAATCGGAAGATTCTTGCCGCGGACCGTAAACGTTAAAAAACCGAAGCGCCACGGTGGGCATTTTATACTGCTCATAATAACCCAATACCAGATTCTCGCCGATTAGTTTGGTGAGCGCGTAAACATCCCGAGTGTTGGGATTATGCGCGCCGTCTTCCGCCAAATCGCCGGTTAATTCACCGTAAGCCTCGGAAGACGAGGAATAAATAAGTTTCTTCACGCCGCGCATTAAGCTTAAATCAAGCACATGCTTAATACCGTCAATATCCCGGAGCACGCGAAACGGCTCCTCCCAGACCCGCTTCACGCCCACTGTGGCCGCGTAGTGAAAAACATAATCAATCGGATACTTGAGAAAGACGATCCGAATATCATCGAGAACATTGACATCGCCGCGAATAAAAATAAAATTCGAATGTTTTTCGATACTCGCGATATTCTCAAGTTTTCCGGTCGAAAGGTTATCGAAGCAAATTACTTTTGCGCCCTCCTTGAGCAAACGCTCGCACAAGTGCGAGCCGACAAAACCCGCCCCGCCGGTGACCAAGATGATTTGATTTTTGAGTTCCATATTAATCTAAAACCCGCGCCTCAAGGAATGGGTTTCATTATACCGCATCAGCGCCCCGCCGCCACCTCGGGCTGGAAATTTTCCGTAAATTGAATTTCCATCGGCCGGACGGAGTCGATGCCATGCGCCTTGACATTCACCGCCAACACCAAGCCGCGCCGCGTTGCGTCAAAATTCTGATCGAAAACAAAGTTGCCGAGACTATAAGCTATCCAGCCTTGCTTGTATTGTTCGATTTCCTGAACAACATGCGGATGGTGGCCGACCACCAAATCGGCGCCCGCTTCAATCAGCTCGCGCGCCCACGATCGCTGATCGGTCCGCGTTTGAGTTTCATATTCTTCGCCCCAGTGAAGCAAAATGACGACTAAATCACTTGAATGTTTCAGCGCGCTCGTCGTTTCGATAATTTTATCCGGATCCCACGCGCTCACGCCGGGGTTACTCCCCTTGGCGAAAAGACTCTTGGGATAAAGATTCGTGTAAGAGAGAAAAGCAAGCGTCAGGCCGTTTTTCTCAATAATCGCCGGCGTGTTCGCCTCGGCTTCGGTTCGGCCCGCCCCGACAAATTGAATCTCGTTGTCTTCCAAAATTTGGAGCGTATCAGCAAGCGCCGCCGTTCCCCAGTCCCAAATATGATTATTCGCGAGTGATAAGAGGTCAAACCCCGCAAATTTTAAACCCGCCGCCACGTCCGGATCCGCCCGAAAAGAATATTCACTCCCTTGATTCATCCCCCGATTCGAGATCGGTCCCTCCAAGTTGCCGATGGTAATATCCGCCGCGTTTGTCACCGCCGCAATTTTTTCGAAAGGGAATTCCGGACTTGTCCGGGTAATGATCTCGCCGATATTGCGTGAGAGCATGATATCGCCGACAAAAAGGAGTTGGATTTGATCTTCTGGTTCTTTTCCTGCCGCCGGCTCATTAACCGCTATTGATTCAAACTGAACAACCCGCTCCGCCTGAAAATAAAACCAGACAAAACCCCCGCCAAGAATAACCAGAATAAAAAACAGATATTTCACTCCTCCACCCTACAAATTCCGAACCAAAAAGGCAATCTGAAGAATATCAATAAGACATGAGTCTATAAAGAAATAGCGACTCTTCCTCAAGGAATCTAAGCTCGACCATACAGTCATCGCCATAAGCCGTGAACCTCCAGGCCTCGCATAGCTTGCCCGGATTGTCTGATTTCCACAAAACGTGCCCAAAACATTTTCTAAGCTTTGAGTTACGGAACTCGCTTTCGATGGATTTTTTCTGAATTTTGGACGAGGCGAAGGGAAAATTTCGAGGCATATTCGGAGAATATATCGAGAAATTTTCACAAAGCCGCAGTCAAAATTCAGAAAAAAGGCGCGGAATTGGAGTTTCGTAACTCAAAGCTCTAAGACTGAATGGATTGCCGAGCTGATTTTCAAGATTTACGCATTCTCGCAAACCTCCTTTTTCTGCCGCCATCACCTAAAAACAAGCACTGCTATTGCGCTTGATACACTGATCCTTTGAAAATATCTCTTCACCGAAATAATCTCTAATTGCGCTAAAGCAAATTGGTTCCTCATTGCAACTTCCCATGACGAAATCGATGTCGCGATGAATACGAAATTCCAGATTCAAAAAATTGCCAAACAAAGGTATTGCCATTAAAACAACAATAACCAAAAAGGGAAAATCAGATAAGAAGACAAAACGGGAATTGCTTTAGGGGAAAAACGTCGCAGCCCCAGATAAATCAAATGACCGAATAAAACCGCCGCAAACCAAGAAGCCAGGAAAGACAATGTCTCGCCAAGACCTTCGGCAAACATGGGATTGATTGGCATAGCGGTCGGGATGATAAAAATAATAATACCCAGCATCATCCCCAAAAGCTTCTCAAGAAAATTTATGGCAGTGAGACCGAAAATAAATCCCGCAACAAAAAAGATGGCGCTCACAACGAGTGGGATGCCTACGCAGCCTAAATCGCAACCGCTTATAAAACGATCATTAAAACCAAAAAAAACCAAGCAAAAGCGCAAGCGGAAAAAACGCCGAGACTACTCAAACAAAAACATTTTTGGTTTTGCTTCGCCGCTTCCACATATATCATATAACAACTTGGAATATAACACAACGGAATACTATTATATAGATATATGACAAAAGCAATATTTTCAAAAGACCATAAATATACCGTCGAACAGCTCAAGAAAGCTCGTCTTGAAGCGGGTTTGGATCAAGCTGATGTAGCGAAGCTACTCGGTAAAACCCAACCTCACATTTCAAAAATTGAAGCGGGACAAAGACGACTTGATATTACGCAACTTAAGGAATTTTCAAAAATATATAAAAAAGACTTATCTTTTTTCATAAAATAATATGACACTCCCCGAACTCAAAAGAAAACTCAAAAACATCAAAGCTCTTGGTTTCGTCAAAACCCACCGAAAAGGTGATACCGGAATAGGTAAAACTCTTGAGGATTTGCTGGGTATAAAAGAAAATAACATTCCACTTCCAGACATTGGTGAAATAGCAGAACTCAAAGCATATCGCCGAAGTGCTAGCTCGATGCTTACACTCTTTACATTAGAGCCACGACCAAAAGGTGGAGACAGAGACAGAATACTTCTTGATAATTTCGGATATTCGAAAAGAGACAATGGTCGTTCTAAAGAATTACACAGCACTCTTTCTTGTAAACGGTATAACAATCAAGGATTAAAACTTAAAGTAGAAAAAGACAAGGTTCGTATTGTTGGTAAAGGAAAGCGACTAAATATCTATTGGGGCATGGAAGATTTGAGAAAAAAATTTGAGGCAAAACTCCCTGCTCTCGTTTATGCATTGGCAGATTGTAAAGAAGTAAAGGGCACTGAACACTTTCATTTTAACCAAGCATATTTTTTGGAGGGTTTTGATTTCGATCACTTCAAAAACATGGTCAAAAAAGATGCAATCGTCGTTGATTTTAGGATGTTCTACCGACCTAGCGGATCAGTTCGCAATCACGGCACTGGTTTTCGTGTAAAGATAAAGCAATTGTATAACTGTTTTGATACTAAAGTTGAACTGGTCTAGTTTTTTCGCAAAACCACGATACTTTCTTTATTCATTGTTTCCTCTAAAGCACCTACGATATTTGTTGGCGAATTTTTGATTGGCATTCTCTTGCCGGGGATATTTCGCACAATTATATCCTCACAAGTAAAACCTATTTTTTCCGCCAATTCAGCAATAATAAAGTCAGTTGGAATTCTAACTTGCTTTACTAACCTATTGCCGACCACAAGGCAAAAATACTTTTTAGGTTTAAGTATTCTATGAGCTTGTTTCAAACATTCATTTAATCCAAGGTTAAAGCTCAATACATCTTTTGCCCTTACTTCGTCTTGTTTCGCAATTTTTTCTAATGATTCTTTAAGATAATCTGATGGGAGTGAGTGAGTTAAATTTTTTGTAGCTCTACCGCCAAGTAGGTCATTATCTACGCCAGAGGCATCATTTGGATCATCAAATACATCAATCCACTGGGCTGAAAGACGCGAGAATTGCCCATAAGCAACGGTTGTTCGACTATCGCCGTAGGGCGGAGAGGTAATAATGCAATCAATAGAATTTGTCTTGATTTCGTTATCTTTTGACGAATCGCCATAGATTATTTTTGTCCATGAATCTTTTTTTGCATATTTGTAAAAATCAGTCATTCCTGCGATACTTTTCTCTGCATGTTTGCGAAAGATACCAATAACATCCGGATCATGCTTTTCCAGTTTGTCGCCCTTAACTCGGACCAACTTGAACTCCCCAGTTTTTGTATTTGAGGAATAACGAACTGTTTCACTAAAGGCGACCATCAAGAAATTCTGAATTGCTTCGTCTTTTATCTCGCGTATAGCTTTCTTTAGTTTTGCAAGCTTAACAATTATTTTATCTTTGAACCAAAAATCAATATTCTTAAAATCTGGTCTTTCGATTTCGTTAGCCTTAACCTTCTCTACTCTATCAAGCAAGGCGATGTACTCTTTTGTTAATTTTTGAGGATTAATTGGAGTTGTCTTTGCTTTCGCGAGAAAAATAGCCAGAGGATTGAGGTCTATGCCGTAGGCATTTCTTCCTATTAACCTACTCTCGACTAAAGCTGAACCAGAGCCACAAAAAATATCGCAAATGGTATCGCCCTCTTTACTATAAGTTTCTAATAATCTTCGTCCAACTTGTGGAATAAACATCGCTGGATAAGTATGTATTCCGTGCGTATGCGATTTTGTTTTTTCTCCTCTATAATCCCATGAATAATCTATTTTACGCACATATTTTTCATCTCTCGATTGCCCTTGATCAAGTTGCGATTCAAGATTACGAATAATTTTAACGACAACACCTCTCACTTCTACCTCATCACGATAAATTGGAAACAGTGTCGGGTTTGCCGGTTGTAGTCTAAACTTTCCATTTTCACGATACAATTTTTTGAGTGTTGCTTGATTGTCATCAATCACGGCGACAACAGTTTGACCATTCTCCGCTACCTCTTGTTTGCGTATAACAACAATATCGCCATCAAAAATACCTTCGTCAATCATACTGCTACCTTGAACACGCAAAGCGTAGTGCTTGCCTTGCTTTCCAATTTCATCTCTCGTGATTGTAATAGTCTCATCGGGAATTTCTATTGCTTCGATAGGCTGACCCGCCGCGATCGCACCTAGAATTGGAATCTCAACTGTTTGTTTTGCTTCAACTGTGGAAACAGCACGAGGTTGATTGTGTTCTTTATTCAAAAATCCTGCGTCCTGCAATTTACTTATGTAGTAATGAGCGGTTGAAACAGAGGCGAGTTTAAACTTCTTCTTGATCTCGTCAAGAGAAGGGGCATAGCTATGCTTTGCCATATATAATTTTATAAAATCAAGGACTTGTGTTTGCTTTTTTGTGAGCATATATGATATTATAGAAAATAATTAGAATGTATACAAGTAGCAGTTATCCACAAATCTATGGAACCACCAACTGACTTTATTTATAAATGGCAAGAACTTATTGGAGTTGGATTAGGTCCATTTTTAGCTGTGATACTTTCTGCGATTGGTTTTTTAATTAAATCAAAACTTGACCAAAGAGCTGAAAGGAAAGAATTTTTGCGACGTATAGAAGTCGAAATAACTTCGACATTGAATGATGTTTATAACGCTCGCGAGCAACTCAAGTATTTCGTGAGTATGGTTAAAAAATTGGTATCTGAAGTTAAGGCTGTAACCAATCCAAAACAATTTTCTCTAGAGCGTATTAATTTCCCTGCTCTTTTGGAGGTACACCGCAATCCAGAAATTCGAGACTTCAAAGTAAGAAGTTATTATTTGCACAATAAAATTCTATTTTCTGATTCAGCAGTAAAGGGAATAAATAAAATACTTGCGTCTCTCGAGGTAGATTTTAAGGAGCTTCTCAAACAAAATGAATTTTTGATTGCTTTGATGCAAAATAATCCTAATCCACCAGTTCAACGACAGGCATATATAGAGAATCTCGAAATCTTTGCATCTGCTGTCGAGGACTACGCTACAAAGAAATTACAAAAACCCATAAAAATGCTAACTCAAGCCAAAATCTACAATGATTATCTAAGAAAACCATATGGTCGCGGATACTGGATTTGGTGGAAAATGGAAAGGACAAAATTTAAATTTTTTCGTACTAAAGCAGAGCAGAAAAAAATTGCTAGAAATCTTGATTCCTTGGATCGGATTGATGCCGAAATTGAAAATGAAGTTCAGAAGTCACTCCTCGAAGCAGAGACACGGGCAGATTCTATTTTGCAGTAAGGGAGTTCCCACCGTTTTATAATTTCTCCTAAAAACGGCGGGGATTTGTGCGCGAACGGGAGGGTGGGTCAAGCACATACAGATTTGTTTGTGCTTAGCACAATCCGCATTATAAGTTACCACGACCAGTGAACGAAGCCACAAAGGTTTCAAGCTACCACAGAACTCGGAGAGGAAGTGCCTCGTCTCGCCGCAAGGACGGAGAAATGAGCGCGAAAGGTATCCGCGACGTCGCACTAAAGCGCCACAGCAGGGAGATTTCGCGTGTATAGTTGTCATACACGCCAACTGTGCCTGAAATGATCGAAAATATCCCGCTATTGCGGGATAAATGAGAATGAACGTGCACAGAGTTTTTTAGAACATCCCGAAACATTTCTCTTATTTCGAAAAAAAACACATTGATTAGATTGTTTTAGCCGCCCGCTCAACATGCCGCATCAGCGTCGAAACATAACCCGCCTCATTGTCATACCAGGAAAGCACTTTGACCAAGTTGCCATCAACGACTTTTGTGAAAGCGAGATCGACAATGGCGCCGTACGGCTCGCCGATAATATCCGATGAAACAATCGGATCTTCCGCAACGGCCATAATGCCTTGCCAGCGCGGACTAGCCGCCGCTTTTTTAAAAATATCATTGATTTCGGCCGCGGTCGTATTCCGCTTCGCAATAAAAGTGATATCGGCGATGGAACCCGCCACGACGGGCACCCGGAACGAGAGGCCATCAAACTTGTCTTTGAGATTCGGCAGCGCTCGCGCCACCGCGATCGCCGCGCCGGTCGTTGAAGGAATAATATTTTGCGCCGCCGCCCGGCCCTCGCGAACATTCTTCTTGTTCGGCCCGTCCACGATTGATTGACTAGCCGTATAACCGTGAACCGTGGACAGAATCGCTTTTTCAATCCCCGGATTTTCCGACATAATCGCCATCACCGGCGAAGCCGCATTCGTGGTGCAAGACCCGTTAGAGGTTAAGACCACTTCCTTGAGGTCGGCCTCGTTGACGCCCACTAAGATTGTTTTACCTTCGGCGCCATCCGGGTCTTTCGCCGGCGCCGTAATCACAACGCGCTTGGCGCCGGATGTAAGATGCGCCTTTGATTTTTCATAAGTCACAAAAACGCCGGTGGCCTCAACGACCACGTCGATTTTCATTTCTCGCCAAGGCAAGGCCGCCGGGTCCATCACTTGAGTCACCCGGATCATTTTTCCCGCCACCGCCAAGCTGTCGCCCTGGACCGCCACTGATTCGCCAAAGCGACCGTAAACGGAATCGTACTTCAGCAGATAAGCCAAGTTTTCGATATTGCCCAAATCGTTGATCGCGACCACTTCGAACGCTTTATTTTCCCAGGCGCGCCGAAAAAAAAGCCGGCCAATCCGCCCAAAACCATTTATCGCAACTTTTTTTCTCATAATTTTTTAATTTTGAATCGTGTTAATACCCGAATCCGGATCGGGACGACGAGTTAATTGGTAATTGAGCGGCTCAATGGTAATTTCACAAGTCGCCCCGACGGTTGCGTCAACCAAGTGGCCGCCGATGGCCCGATAATCTTGCTCTGCCAGAACCACATGACAGTGAATCACCAATTCGCCAGCGGGCCCTTCCGAAACATCGCCAGTTAAATTCAACACTTCCAGTTGGTGAGCTTCGAAAACTTTTTTTCGATATTCCCGCTGATCAGAATCGAAGACGGCCAATTCGGCTCTCAAAAAACCGCCCACTCCGTAAAGAAAAGCGCTGGTAAGACCGCGCTCTTTAAGTTGAGCGGTTAGCCCGGCTCGAAAATCTTCGCCTTTTCTTAAAATTATTACCGCGCCTCGGCTATTCTTCATATCCTAATTTTATCACATCGCCGGTAATAATGCCGAACGTTTCGGCTTCGCCGGCATTGATCTCAAGAATTGTGTCGGCCGGCGCCGGCGGGTAGTAAATATTTTTTGGCTGGGCCCCCTCCGGCAATAAGTTTTCGGATAGTCCGATAACCTGATCATTACTGATCCAAATAATGTCCAGCGGGAATCGCATTTCCTTCATCCAAAATCCGTACCGACCCGGTTCGTTGAAAAGAAAGATCATGCCGTTTTCGGCCGGGAGCGCGGCCCGATTCGACAAGCCCCGCGCCCGTTCATCAAGGGTCGCGGCCAACTCAACTCGCCACTTACCTTTGGCGCCGATAAAAACAGTATTCGGCGGCCGGACGGCGTTATCCGGCGCCGCGACCGCCGGCGATCGCGGCTCATCCTTGGCCGCCTTATAGATTCTCACCGCCCCTAGCAGAACCGCCGATAAAATCACCAACGCGAAGACGATTTTTAAAAATCTAAGCCGGCGCATGCTGAAAATGATAAGCGATGATCCCAAAGGCCACCGCCACGTTTAAGGATTCTTTTTTCACAGCTGGCGCGGCGGCCCGCTTCGCGATATTTTTCGGATGATCAAATTGGTTCACCGTTCGTCCGCTCATCGGAATTTCAATAATTTCATCGACCAAATTTAAAATGTCATCGCTCAAACCCTTAATTTCACCGCCGAAGATCAGCAGAATTTTTCCGCCCGCCGCGGGTTTAATCTTGTAATACGGTACCGCTCGATTTGATTGTTCAACCGCGTAAACGGCATAGTTTTCGTTTTTCAGTTTTTTAATGATGGCGGCCGAACGGGAAATTTTCTCCCAAGCCACGGTTGTTTCGGCCCCAAGCGCGACTTTTTTGATTTGGGGCCGAACTTTTTTAAACCGATCCAGCGGGCTCGGCGTGATGCCGGCCAGATAAATCTTTTCTACCCCGCTGCCATCCGCCGTCCGAAAAATTGAACCGACATTATACAGGGAGCGAATGTTATCAAGAATCACCGCGATCGCTATGGGTTGCATCTGATTGAAAAATCGCAACGAAAGAAAACTTGGTGGCTTGAAGCTTTGAGTTACGAAACTCGCTTTCGATGGATTTTTTCTGAATTTTGGACGAGGCGAAGGGAAAATTTCGAGGCATATTCGGAGAATATATCGAGAAATTTTCACAAAGCCGCAGTCAAAATTCAGAAAAAAGGCGCGGAATTGGAATTTCGTAACTCAAAGTTTGAAGGCAATGCCGAATGTTTTTTAATTTTCCGACGCAGTTTGAATCTGAACTTTCTTGATGACCACCGGCGCCGTCGGCCGATCATTGGCCCCGACGGCCGTTCGGCCGATTTCCTCGACCACCGCCAAGCCGGCGGTGACTTCGCCGAAGACGGCATGCTTGCCGTCCAACCAGGGTGTCGGGGCGAGCGTAATAAAGAACTGGGAACCGCCGGTGTTCGGACCGGCATTGGCCATCGAGATAATTCCCGCCCGATCGTGTTTACGCCGCGGCGATATTTCATCAAGGATCGTATAGCCGGGGCCGCCCGCGCCGCAGGGACCGACAGGAGTGCCGGGGGTGGGAACCAACCGGCCATCCACTGAACCCCAGCTACCGCAATTCGGATCACCGCCTTGAATCATAAAACCATCAATCACTCGATGAAACGACAAACCATCGTAGAAACCCGCCCGCGCTAATTTCACAAAATTGGCGACCGTGTTCGGCGCCTCGCCGTGATATAAGCGCACCGTAAAAGTTCCTAAATTAGTCTCAAAAGCGGCCACCAACGGACCATTGATGATTTCGGCTTCTTCAACCTCGGTATTATCTGACATTTTTTCTAAGATTTGATTAATTTTACCCTCGCGGTTTTTTTCGACATTCGACTCGCGGATCGGCCCGGACCGAAACAAAACGAATCCGCCAACTGCCAGAACGATAATGATGGCCGCCACGGCGCTGCTTTTCATATTATTTTAGATAATCGTAGATATTAAGGGCGGCCTTGACCGCGTCGCCCATGGAAGAATTATTCTGCTTGTAGAGCACGTCCGTCACGTCGCCAGCCGCCCAGATACCCGCCTGGGAAGTTTTGTGAGTTTTATGATCAATCACAATTTCGCCGAATTTATTTTTCTCCACTAAATCACCCAAGAATTCATTATTCGGCACCGAACCGATTTCCACAAAAATTCCCTGGACCGCTAATTGTTTTTCCTCGCGCCCGCCCACCTCCCGGTAATAAAGTCCCGTAACAAATTTATCGCCGACAATTTTTACCACTTCAACGTTGAACATTATCGCCACCTGGCCGAATTGTTTTATTTTTTCCTGCGTCACTTGATCGCCGCGGAGCACCCCGCTTCTTCCCAGAAGATAGATCTTCGAAGCATATTGCAAGAGATCAACCACCGCTTCGAGACCGGCATTACCGCCGCCCACGATCGCTACCGCCTTGCCTTGGAAGAGCGGCGCGTCGCAGGTACTGCAGTAAGCCACGCCCTTGCCGTTAAATTCTCCTTCGCCCGGCACGCCCAATTTTCGACGCCGGCTACCGGATGTTACCAAAACAGTTTTGGTTTCAAAAATCTTTCCGCTCTTCGCGGTCACTTTAAAATTTTCACCCGCTTTTTCCACCCGGCTCACGGTATCGGGCTCCAGAATTTCAACCGTGGTCTGGGCGCGCGCGTGCGCCTCCATGCGTTTCGCCAGATCATAACCAGAAACCGAGACATCGCCAATCCAGTTTTGAACATCATCAGAAACCAACGACTGACCGCCGAATCCTTCGGTGATCAGAAGCGTTCTTAATTTTTTTCGCCCGGCATAAACCCCCGCCGCAACGCCCGCTGGTCCGCCGCCGATGATGATTAGGTCATACATGTTTTTGTTAATTATTTAATCAATCATTAGCTATCGAGCCCGAGCGCGGTTTCAAGCTCGGTTCGGTTAAACCCGACGAATATCTCGCCTTCGACATCAATCACCGGCACGCCTTTCTGGTGCGATTTATTAAACATTTCTTCCCGAGCCGGTAGGTCAGCCAAGACATCGTGTTCCGTAAAAGGGACATTGCGTTTGGCTAAAAAATCTTTTGCCATTTTGCAATAGACGCAAGTTGGCGTTGAGTAGATAATAACTTTTTTCATGATCCGGTTAATTTTTGAAAATTTTAATTATCTTTTGCTTATCTCGCCGCCATACATCGCCCAAAGCGCCAGCAGGACGATTAAGACCCCGGCCATCACACTGCCCCAGAGCGCGGGAGTCAGTGAAGCGTAACCCAAAACCCAGGGCGAGACAACGGTCCAGATTCCCAAAACCAGCTGCGCCAATTGAATAAATTTCATAACGACGGGATATTACGGAACTAATTGATTATATACTATAACGGAGAACCCCCGAAAACCAAAACCTCGTCCCGGGAATTATATAGTATCATAATCGTATGGATCCCAATATTAAAATCAAGCAAATTATATTGATGGTGGGCGATATTATGCTCCTTTACGGCTCGCTCGGTTTAATGCTCTTTATCCGTTACGCCGAACGCAGCCGCGAAGTTCTAGACCTTCACCTCGGCCCTTTTACGATTGTGTTTATCGGCTGGGTGATGATTTTTTATGTTACCGGCCTGTACGATATCCGCGCGTTGAAGAACGATTTTAATTTTTCAAAAAGAATCGTGGTCGCGATCGTCACCAGCGCTCTTTTGACCATTCTGGTTTTCTATCTCATTCCGTCTTTCGGCATCGCCCCGAAAATAAACTTATTTATTTTCTTAATTATCTTTGGACTGACCGAATATCTTTGGCGCAGTTTTTACAATTCACTGATCGCCGCCGGCACGCCCCCGAATCGGATTCTCATGGTGGGCGCGAACGAAACCGCTTTCGCCGCCGCCGAACAAATTAAGAAAAATCCGCAACTGGGTTACGAAATAGCGGCTTGGCTGACGCAAGGCTTGCGCGATCCAGAATGGCAACATATTGCCCAAATTATCATTGCCAAAAATATCAGTTTAATCGTCATACCGGCCCACATTAAAAAAGATTCTCGCGCCGCTCGCGCTATTTACAAAAATCTTGCCCTCGGTATCGAGGTTATCGATCTCGCCGAACTCCACGAAACTATTTTCGGCAAGATCCCGATTATTGAATTGGAAGAAATTTGGTTTTTGGAAAACTTGGCCCGCCGCCATCAAGTTTATGAAACTATGAAACGCCCGGTTGAGCTAATTATTTCCGTGGGCTTGCTCCCGATCTTTATTCCGCTTATGGCGCTGATAGCGATGCTCGTATTTTTCACTTCGGGTCGGCCGATTATTTATAAGCAAAAACGGATCGGCCGCCTTGGTAAAGAATTTATCCTCTACAAATTTCGGACCATGCAAAAAGACGCCGAAGCCACTGGCCCCCGCTGGTCAACCGCTGACGATAAACGCGTGACCGCGTTCGGCCGGGTGCTCCGCGCCACACATCTTGATGAGATCCCCCAAATCTGGAATATTTTAAGAGGGGAAGTTTCACTGGTCGGCCCGCGTCCCGAGCGGCCGGAATTCACAAAAAAATTAGAGAATGAAATCCCTTACTACGAGTTACGCCACTTGGTGCGACCCGGGATCACGGGCTGGGCGCAAGTTAATTTTCGGTATGGCTGGTCAGTGGAAGACGCTATTGAGAAACTTCAGTATGATCTTTACTACATCAAAAACCGGTCGATCACGCTTGATCTCCTGATTATCTTGCGAACAATCAAAACATTTTTCGCAACGCCAAAGGAATAAAAAAGCCGTCCCACATGAACTCGATTAACGGCAATATAGCACCAAATATTATTTATATTATTCATGTATATTATAGCAGATTAATCTTCTATAACATACACAAATATTTTTCCAGAAAGATGCCTTAAAACCGGGGAGGCGTCAGGCGCTTCGGAAAAAAATTACTAGAGAGATACCGCAGAATATATCATCATGAATCATCAAGATGAGATTCGAAATTCTTTCTTCAATTCCCGAATTCCCTCTTCTAGCGAAATCTTCGGTTCCCAGCCAAGTAATTCTTTGGCTTTGTTAATGCCGGCTTTGGTGTAGCGGACATCGCCCAAGCGGGGCGAAACATTTTCGGTTGGCCCGCCGATAAGCGCCGCCAATTGATTGACCGAGTAAGTTTCCTGATTGCCGATATTGATCAATTCGCCTTTGCCCACCTGATCACTGGTCATCGCCAGAATATTCGCCGTCGCGCAATCCGCCACATGAGTATAGCTTCGATAAAATTCACCATCCCCGCAGATCGTGAGCGGCCGGCCTTCGGCGCGCTGTTTCAGAAACTTACCGATCACGAGCGCGTAAGCCCCGTCCGGGTCGGCATAGGGTCCGTAGATGTTAAAATAGACCAGCGAGACTGTTTCAAGCTTGTACAGTTCTGAAAATAGTCGGCAATACTCGGCGCCGATAAGCTTCTGAAGCGCATAAGGACTCTTAGGATTGAACCCGACATCTTCCGTCATGGTTATCTTCCCCTTATCACCGCCGTAGATTGAAGAAGAAGCGGCAAACACCACTCGTTTTACGCTATTATCCCGAGCCGCCAGCAAAACATTCAACGTTCCATTCACATTATGATCATGGGTAATATCGGGGTACTCCACCGAATAGGGTACGCGCGGCACAGCCGCGAGATGAAAAATGCCTTGAATGTTTTGAATCGCCCGATTGATATCATCGCGATTCCGCACATCCCCCTCAACGTATTCCGCCCCGCTTTGAAAGCGTTCCGGTTTTTTGCCAGCAATATAATTATCAAGAACGCGCACTTCGTGCCCCGCCGCCAATAATTGCTTAACGGTGTTCGTCCCGATAAAACCGGCGCCACCCGTAACTAAATATTTCATAATTACTAACTTACCACTAATAACCTAGAACTGACAACCAAGGGAAAAGGTTATATTGTGAGAAGAATATCTCGAATTGACTCACTAGACCTACGGCGGAAAGATTTTCGTAGCGAAATAATCAGATTTCGAGCGAGACGCCGGAAAAATTATGAAGCAGATACGGCGTATATGGTGAATAATCTTTTCAAAGTCGTAGCCGAAATCTGGCAATTGCAGCCGAAAAATCTTTGCGCCGTAGGTCTACTGTTAACAATCGGCGGTTTTTATTAGAAAGTATTATTGTATGTCACGGATTCAGAAAATAAAAAACTGGTTGTTAAAAAATCAAACCGCCGCCCAAACGGTCGCGAAAAATACCGTCTGGCTGGTTGCCAGCCAGATTATGAGTCGCGTTCTCCGAGCCGGATTGGTAATTTATGCTGCCCGCGTTTTGGGCGCGAGCAGTTGGGGCGCATTTTCTTACGCCCTCGCCATCGTCACTTTTCTCACCACTTTTTCCGACTTCGGCGTGAATGCTTATCTCACCAAAGAAGTCGCGCGCGATCCGAACCAGAAGGATCGCTCCCTCTCGACCGCTCTTTATATTAAACTCGGATTATTGTTCGTTCTTTTCATCGTTATTTTCCTAACCCGAAACTATCTCACCAACATTTCCGAAGCGCGCGCTTTGATCCCGATTCTTATTTTTGTTTTCGCCTTTGATGCGCTTCGCGATTTCGGGTCCGCCCTTATGCGCGCCTTCGAACGGATGGAAGTGGAAGCGCTGCTCACCCTGCTGACCAACTTCGCCATTGTAATTTTTGGCTTTATTTTCCTCGCCTCAAGCGCGGCGGCGCAATCGCTGGCTTACGCTTATGCGGCCGGCAGTATTCTCGGATTCATCGCCACTTTAGTCGCTCTTCGCCGCCACTTGCGCCGAATCTTTTCAAATTTTTCCGCTCCCTTGGTCAAAAAAATCATTACCAGCGCCTGGCCGTTTGGCTTAATGACCCTGCTGGGCGTGATTATGCTAAACACCGACATTATCGTGATCGGCTGGCTGCGTTCCGCCGAAGCGGTCGGTTTTTATTCGGCGGGTCAGAAAATTACCCAGCTCCTTTATGTGGTCCCGACGCTTTTTGCGAGCGCCCTCTTTCCGCAATTCGCCCGCGTCGCGAGCGCGGGACAAGAAGCGCGTTTTCGCCTCCGGCTCGAAAAAAGTCTTGGCCTAGCTCTGCTGATCGCTCTGCCGCTCGCGCTGGGCGGTCTTCTTTTAGGCGATCAGATTACCGATCTTTTTTTCGGCCCGGCTTACCATCCGGCCGCCGCCGTTTTCCAAATTCTTTCTTTGACCTTCCTAATTGTCTTCCCGTCAATTATTTTAAGTAATGCCCTTTTTGCGCGCGGCGAACGCAAAGAGTTTGTCCGGGCCGTCACCATCGGCCTCGCAACGAACTTGATCGCGAACCTGATCCTCATTCCCCCTTTTGGCCTCCCGGGCGCGGCGGCCGCCACGATTATTTCCCAAGTTGCCAGTAACTTTTTCTTTTGGAAAAAAATGAAACGCGCCCTGGCGTTCCGTTTAATGCCTTATTTAAAAACTTCCCTTATGGCGGCCCCGATTATGATAATCGCGACTGTTGCGCTGCGCTTCGGCCAAGTCCCAGTCATCGCCAATGTCACGGCAAGCGGCTTGGCTTACATCGGAACGCTCTACCTCCTCAAGGAACCGCTGATTGTGGAAGTGAAAAGACTATTTAAATAATCACTATGCTTTGAGTGACGAAACTCGCTTTCGATGGATTTTTTCTGAATTTTGGACGAGGCACCGGGAAAATTTCGAGGCAGATTCGGAGAATATATCGAGCAATTTTCACAAAGCCGCAGTCAAAATTAAGA
>Ga0210057_1005552_pt1 | contig 16164 bp, 18 predicted proteins | sample CryGeyCG2114_010_2_FD_183968 | JGI IMG/M metagenome (GOLD analysis project Ga0210057, IMG submission 183968) | Groundwater microbial communities from aquifer - Crystal Geyser CG10_big_fil_rev_8/21/14_0.10 (SPAdes) (version 2) | ecosystem: Environmental > Aquatic > Deep subsurface > Groundwater ...
AGCAACGTCTTTATAAAGGCTAAACACCCTCCTCTTACTCAATGGGAGAATTAGATAAGAAATATGTTAGTATTTATAGACGAAAAACAACAAAAAGACCCCAAAGTTTATACTGGCTTTAGGGTTTTCAACAGTACCTATCAATCATTATCCACTCTTGGTGCCAAGATGAAACTCAGTGAAAGTCTATCTGTTACCTTGTATTCTAATTTCAAGGGATAATCTGTATTAAAATAAAGGCTGACATTGGGTGAAAGCTTAGCTCCTTGGATCATCTTTTTCAGATATTCTAGCGAATATTTTGCTTTATGCTTTTCAGTCGATTCAGTATTGATAGTAGTATTCTCGTCAGGTTTTATCTCAATGAACGCCTTGGAAAGATCACCTTCCGCCTTTACCGATAATTGCCCTTTCTCCCCTAAGAAAGTAACTGATTCCGCTACCACGCTAACATCTTCAATTGATTCGGTAAGGATGCTGGAATTGGTGTGGATAACAATAGGGAAATTTAATTCCGGAACTTTTTGTTCCTTGTCGTCTAGTTCGATCGTGGGTATAGAAAATGATCTGATTGTGTTGCTTCGCATCTGGATTTTCAGCTTGTTTTCTTCAGTCTCTAAGGTCAGTACATCATCCGCCTTAATCCTTTTGAGAATCATTTTCAGGTTCTGCAGATTTATTGCTAACTCTTCCTCTTTTTCTACATTATATTCAGTAAAAGAGCTGCTTAACAACCTGAACGCGACCATAGCCACATTTGCTGGGTCCATTGCTACTAGTTCTAAACCATCTTTAGTAACTTTAAACTTGGCTTCGCTGACTAGATCAGAAATAATGGAGATACTATCCTTGAAATATTTTGGTTCAGCTAAGACTAACTTCATTGTATACACCCTCAAAACTTCCCAGAAGAATCCTCTTTATAAAGTTTGTTGTGCTCTAATCCAACATTAACCTTTTTCCGTTTTCCATGCAATGCACATCTTTGATTCCCATCTCATGGGCTAGAGATTCGATGTGTTGCCCTTTCTCGTAAGGGGCATGGGACGGGATAACATGTTTAGGTTTCAGCATCTCTAACATATCACGGTGATCTTCCCGCGCCGCATGACCTGACACATGAATATCACTAAATATTCTGATACCCTTAGATTTAAGTTGTTGTTCAAGTTTTTCTCGATTTATCCTGTTTAACTCTACCGGAATAACTGAACAGCTGAAGATGACCAAGTCTCCTTGATTAAACTTGAAATGTAATTCGTCTCGAACCAGCCTAGACAAGATTGCTTTTGGTTCACCTTGATGACCGGTACAGACGATTAGATATTCTCCTCGGTTCTTCTCGATCTTACTTAGCACTCTTTCTAGCTTGTCGCGGTGACGGAAAATTTTCACATCATTCGTAAAATTAACAATATCAACCCTCTCTGCTGCCCTGACATATTTATCCAGCGACCTGCCTAAGAAAATAATTTTTCGGTTTAATTGTTTGCCCATTTCAATGATACTCTTCAATCTGGCGATGTGTGAAGAAAAAGTAGTTACGATCATCGCCTTGTTTTCTGCATGCACACCCAGCATCACATCTTTCAGCATCTGTTTGGCTACTGATTCTGAGGGACATTTACGATGATATTCTGCATATAACGATTCTATGATCAATAATTTAACCCCTTCTTCACCGATCTTCTTGATCCTTGGTATATTTGGTTTCTTGCCTAGAGTGGGATGCTGATCTAGCTTGTAATCGTTAGCATAGACAATTTTCCCGTAAGGTGTATGTAACACAACTAAGGAAGCGTGGGGAATAGAATGTGTTATATTCACCAGTTCTAGAGTTATCTTATCAGAAAGCTTATACATTGAATTAAGATTTAGAGAGACAATATTGTTAGGAATCTTGATACTTTCATCATGCAGGATGGTTTTCAATATTTCTGCTGTATAAGGAGTACAGATGACTGGAGCTTTTGGGAATAAGGAAGCCGAAAATGGCACTGCGCCCACATGATCAAGGTGACCATGCGAAGGAACTATGGCGATGACTTTGTTCTTCCAGTCTTTTATCGGTTTATAATTAGGGACTGCCTCCACTTTCAGCAGTTGGTCATAAGTTTTAGCACTGACATCTTCTCTGTCTTCGGTATGCTGGATATAATTCTCCATATGCAGACCCATATCCAGTATAACTACTTCATCATCTATCTTTACAGCAGTAGAATTTCTTCCTGTATCTGAGAACCCTCCCAGTGTGCAGACTTCAATTGGCATAGGATATGTAAATTCTTTGACTTTAATAAAGTTTGGGGTTTGAAAAGAAAAGTGTGGACGGCAGGGCTCGAACCTGCGTAGGCACTAAGCCAATAGATGACTTACAACGAGTTTAGTCATCGCACTCAGATGAGCACTCATCACTCAAATGCCTTGAGTCTATCCCGTTTGACCACTCCGGCACGTCCACGAATTTATGAGCGGATGTACAGAAACTATGTTTCTCGCACGTCCACGAGTTTATTAACCGGTAATCAATCAGATAAACATCTTTTTTATAAAGCTTTCTTTGGTGTTTAACAATCTTTATTAAGGTAATCTTATTATTGTTCCTATGGCAAATTTAAGACCCTTATTTTTTACTTTTTCCTATGAAGGAGATAGCATTGTGGAAGTCAGCCATCTGCAAAATGCTCTTATCTATCTTAATGACGCCGAATTATTCTATAGGAGTACCGAAGAAACTGTAGGTCACACCGCTGAAGTAGTCGACGTTTTTGCTCGCAGAGTCGCTGACAACTACATCAAATTAACTACTCGTGATAAATTTTTACCAGATGGTGTTACGATTAGAAGAACAAAATCTTACTCACCAGATCTAGGCGATTTAGTCTTATTTAGTAATGGGGTAGAAATATCTTTGCATGCTAAACCCACAACCAATAAGCCTAAAAATTTACCCAATCAGATGTATTTTCTTCTAGATTACAAATAAAAATATAGAATTAAAAAATCACCTGATTGTTCTCAATTGATTCTCAATTTCATTAAGCTGTTTCTCCAATTCTCTTAGCTCATGAGAAGATTCTGATTGCTTTTCTACCGGTTTCATGGTCATCAGGTGTTCAGGCATATTTGGAGCTTCCATCATCGGCTTGACCATTCCTACAGGTGTAGGCATTTCTTTCTTCTTTTCCAGATGTATTGCTTTCAATTTACCTTTAGGCAGAAGTTTATGTAGATGAGTGTCAATCAATGATTTCAATTCCTTGACGTCTTCTTTTAATTTCATCATCATTACCGCTTTTTCTTCCTGCAGTTGTACATATCTTTCATAACCTTGGATGTGGAGAATAACTTCCCGCAGGCATTCCAGCAGGTCTTTGCGCACCATCTTAGGTTCGCCCAAGTGAATCATATAGTCCGGAGAGACATCTTTCTTCACGACATTGCTTTTTTTATTAGCCGTCTTCTTATGCGAAGAACTCTTTTTTACCGTCCTATTTTTTCTCTTTTTAGCAGCCATCGTTAATACTCTTCAGGTTCATTTAAGGAATGATCAATAAAATCAACTCTTTTTTCCACTTCTGAAATGGTGTTCTGCCACATCTCCAGTTGGTGGTCTTCTTCATTTTTCAAGTCGTGGATTCTTAGTAACGTTTCTTTGGCATCGTCTAATTTATTACGGATTGTTTTGATGATGCTTAATACATCTTCATATTCTCCTACTTTTACAAATACAGGCATTTTATCCATTTTATTCCCCCTGCTGACCGCTGAACAGGATATTATCTATCTGCAGCAAATTATCATGCAATGATTTCGTTGACTTTTTTAGCTTCTGGAAATGGTTATCTTCGCTAAATTCAGAGCTCACCAAGCGCCTGTTTATGCTTACCAATTCAGAAAGATCATCATTTAATCCTTCCATCTCGTAAAGAATTTTTTGGTATAAATGAATGCTCACATGTACAGATCCATCATCATGCACAGGGGCAAGATGGCTTGGTACGGGCATAGGTCTGCTAAACGGTTGTGACATACTAGGATTACTAGAAGGCATTGGCATCTTAACATCATTTCTTGGAGCTGCTGGCATGACTGGTTTATCAGCTGGTCTTTCAAAACCCACTGCTTGCTTTACTTTCAACGGTTCAAAGCTCTCTGCACCCGCTCGGGGAAACCTTAATGCTTTGTCGTCTAATAGATGACCTTCCGGTAACGGCACCTTCGGTACCTTTTTTTTCTTAAATAACCAACCCATTGTATTCTCTAAAGATAAATGGCGTTTAAATACTTTGTTTAGTACCCTTGAATAGTTAAAACAAAATACATATAATATGGAATCGTAAAAATTGCTCTATGAAATCGGTCATTTTACTCCTTGTTAGCTTAATATTAATCTTGATTTTAGCCTTTTCAGCTTTCTCCTCTTTGGAAATAAGCGAGATCATGCCTGATCCTTTTGGTCCCGATGATGCCTTCAAGCCAGGTGGAGAGTGGGTTGAACTTTATAATTCCGGTAACCAATCAATCAACTTAACCTCTTACCTTCTTTACGATGCCGATGATAAAGATGAGCTCTACTTAAGAACAACTAACCTTATTCTACCTAAAAATAACTCCACTTCGCTCTGTGCTCATTGTTATGGTCTAGTTTATCGTGATCACGACAGCGATTTCGATCTAAGCCGAATTGCCGATGAAGTTAGATTATCCTTGAATGGGACAATAGTTGATGAATTATCTTATGCTCAAGCAGTTGAAGGGATGAGTTTCAGTAGATTTTCAGAAGGCTGGTTCCGCACTTTTCCTACCCCTGGTAATGAGAATGTGTATAGCGGAGATTGTGACTGGGAAATTAATATCGTGATGAACAATTCTTTGTTTTCTCAAGATGACTTCGCTTTCTCAGTTCTTGTTAAGCGTAATCAAGGTTTGGCCGAAAATCTCACTATACGCGGTGTAATTTCTGACCTAAACGGTCAAGAAATCAAGTCTTATTCTCCTTGGACAGATAAAATCATCACCACTAGTTCCAGCAAAAAGTATTCCCCTAACCTTAAGGAGGGAGTTTATCAGGCTAAATTCTGGTTAGGTAATCTTTCTTGCAACGATTCAGAACCATCCAATAATGAAGTTACCAAACTTTTTGCTATCAATCTAAACTATCATAAAAACGAATCATCACTGCAGATTGAAAAAATCTATCTGGGCAATGACAATAAAGCAGAATGGGGCGATCAATTAACTGCTAAAATAAATATCTACAAGGGAGATGAAACAAAATATTCTGTTCAGGCTTGGATTGAACAAGATGGTGAAAAAATTAGCAAAGTTACTAAATTTAATCTCTATGAACCTTACAAAGACTATGTTTTGACCTTGCCCTTCCAGCTTGATCCAAACTGTGATTCACCTGATGCCCCAAAGAAAACTAAAGCTCGGCTAGTACTAGAAGCGTTTGGTCTTCATGACGAGCAGGAGTTCAGCCTTGAAGGACTGGATGGTACTCTTTGCAAAGACTGGATCAAGCTTTTCAACCAGCAGCAAAAATTATTGGCTGAAGCAGCTAAACAAAAGATTTCTTATATCCTCATTAATAATTCACTTGCCATCTCAGCCGGGGATTATTTTCTTAACGAACTACAATTAACTAACGATGCCGAACCGCACAACTTTACAATTTGGTCTTATCTTTATCGCGGCAGCAAATGTTATTCCTGCAGTGACAACCAAGAAGCCCGTGAAACCAATCAGCAAACGATTGCCTTTGATAGCAACGAAGTCAAAGTAATCACTTTACTCAACCACGCTGATGCGACTATAAGCCCCGGTGCCTACAACTTGATGGTTAAGATTCGCAAAGACCAGCAGAAAACCACGCATAGTTTTACCAAGACATTAGTTATCAACCAACCACTAGCAAATCTCCCCTCTCTCTCCGAGGTTAATCAAACTATTCCTAAAACTTCAAACCGTTCATCCTTGGAAAATCAGTTAACTGGTATGGTGATCTATGAATCAAGTTCCGTCAAAGCCAAAAATCTCTTGCCTCATCTTCTTTTACTTACATCAGCTTTAGTGATTATCATCCTTGCTGTTAAAAAAAATTAGTCATCCCTCAAATCAGAGAATATGCTCTAGATTCACTTTACCAAGGATTTTCCTGCATGTGCCATGTGCTCCTAAATGACATAATCCCAATTGCGACCCTTTAAAAAATAATGGTAATCCCTCAAAAACCACTTCTTTCTTGCACTTTATGCTTATGTGTGGTGTATAATTTTCAATGTTCCTATGTATTTTAGCAAAAGTTTCTACCCAATAGATAGAATCAGAATCAATCTCTTGGTCTTGATTAAACATAGGGGGCTTAACATCATAAGTGAATATTGGGAGCAGAGTTTTCATAATTAGTTGCTGTAATTTCTTTAATTCTTCACTCTTTTTAATCAGAAAAGAAAATGATTTTTCTCCACTAGGTTTTACTATGCTATGAATTTTAGAAATCTCCAAATCAAGGGGTTTTAAGATTTTACTTATTTCATTTAGTTTTTCCATAACCTCAGGGATCTGCGAATCATCAATAACTCCCATCGCCAAAGTTATATGGGGTAGATTGTCCTTTTTGTTAAGATTTGAACCACTCTTAAATTTTTGATTCAACTTTATAGTTAAATCCATTATTGGCTCAGGTAGTAATATTACCGCGTCAACTGCTATTTTTGTCATAAAGGATAAAGTTCATAATTACTTTATTAATTATCCTACTTATACCTATAAACAAGTGCAGAAAGACTTAAAAACTAAATCACAATATGGTCAATTATGGCAATTACTTTCAGAGCAGTTATTGAAGTATTAGGCAAACCTAAGGAACATATTGAAAAAGCTTTAGCCGGCTATATTCAGCAACTTAAAGAGAGCAAGGATTTTCAACTGCTTTCTGAAGAACTAGCTGAAGCAAAGAAGCGGGAAGAAGGAGAAATGTGGGCCGCTTTTGCCGAATTGGAGTTAAAGACTGATAAACTACAGAACCTAACCAGCTTCTGCTTCGATTTCATGCCCTCGATGATCGAAATCATCGAACCGCGTGAGATAAGATTACAGGACACCGATCTTAATGAATTGATGAATGATCTGCAGGGCAAACTGCACCAAGTTGATATGGTGGCAAAATCTGTTAAGATGGAAAATGACATCTATAAAAGAAATCTGGCCCATATCCTTAAAAACTATATTACCTTACTGCTTAACAAGCAACCGTTAACCTCCCTGCAACTCAGCAACCTTACTGGTGTTGTCAAGGAGAAGATAGAAGATTTCCTCGACAAGTTGATTGATGATGGAGTTGTTGATCTGGAAGGCGAGAAGTATTCGCTGAAACACTAGCTTGAGAAAAACTAAGATGGATACCAATGAAAAAAAAGTGGAAGCTGTAATCTTCGCTGTTGGCAAAGAGATAACTTCTGAAAGAATATCCAGTCTTTGCTCATTAGATGTAAAAAAAGTTGAAGAAATCATGAAAAAACTAGCTGTTGATTATGCTGCCAAGGACAATTCTCTAAAAATTGTTGAGCGAGAAGATGGTTGGAAATTAACTGTCAGGGATGAATTCGTTCCTCTGGTCAGCAGTATTGTCTCTTCCACTGAACTTGAACGCCCTTTGATGGAAACTTTAGCTGTAATTGCCTGGAAATATCCCATCGTACAATCCGACATTATCCGTTTAAGAAGCCCCGCTGCTTATGAACACATGCGGCAGTTGCAGGAGCAAGGTTTCATCGCTAAGGAGAGATCAGGGCGCACCTATAAGATTAAGCTTACCAAAAAATTCTTTGAATACTTTGATCTTCCATCTGAAGAAGCTAAACAGGCTTTCCTGAAAAACGTGCCTAAAGAGATACTGGATGAAGCCGAGGAAGTTAACAAGGAAGCCGAAGAAGTGGAAAGGCTGATTGAGCTAGATCAACAGGAAGAATCATCTCGGGACGAAATCAAGCAGGCATTAGAGCAAGCCAAAAAATAATCTTCCTTTCCCTCAACATTTATTTTTATCGACGGTAACTTCAACAATTTCATTTAATAACCAAAATCTTTATAAAGCATAAAATTCTCAGAAAAATAGTCATTTCTCGACGTTAAATTGAGTTATGCGGTTTTTAAAATGCCAGACGACGCTGTAGGCAATCCGCCTGTGGAAAATGAACAGATCATCCCTCGTGTAATCGAGCAAGAGATGAAATCAGCATACCTAAATTATGCTATGTCTGTCATTGTCGGCCGTGCCTTGCCTGATGTAAGAGATGGCCTTAAACCAGTGCATCGCCGTATCCTTTACAGCATGTATGAGATGGGTATGTTCCATAACAAGCCGTTCAAGAAATGCGCTAGGATTGTGGGAGATTGTCTCGGTAAATATCATCCTCATGGTGATTCTTCTGTTTATGACGCTTTGGTGCGGATGGCTCAGAATTTTTCCCTGCGTTATCCGTTGATTAAAGGCCAGGGAAACTTCGGTTCGATTGATGGTGATTCCGCTGCGGCGATGAGGTATACAGAAGCCAAGCTTAACAAGCTGGCTGAAGAGATGTTGCGCGATCTTGAAAAAAACACAGTCGATTTTACTGATAACTTTGATGCTTCCTTGCAGGAGCCACTGGTTCTCCCTTCTAAAGTTCCTAACTTAATCATCAATGGTTCTTCCGGTATTGCTGTCGGCATGGCCACTAACATTCCACCACACAATCTTACTGAAGTATGTGAAGGTACTATCGCCTTGATCAAAAATCCTGACATTTCAGTAGAAGAATTGATTCGGATTATCCCCGCACCTGATTTCCCTACTGGAGGAGAAGTAGTCTGCGGCAATTCTCTGCTTCATGCTTATGCTAAGGGCAGGGGTAAAGTTGTCATCAAGGCCATCTCTCGTGTGGAGGGTGACAAGATCATCATCAGTGAAATACCTTATCAGGTCAACAAAGAAGACTTGATAACTCAGATTGCTGATTTAGTGCGTGATAAGAGGGTCCTGGGCATCCGTAACATCAACGATGAATCCGATCAGGATGGAATCAGGATCGTCATCGATTTGAAGAAAGATACTGATCCAAACGTCATCCTTAACCAGCTTTACAAATACAGCCGTTTAAAATTATCCTTTGGTATCAACCTTTTAGCGCTAGTTGATAACCAGCCGCAAACTTTGGGCTTGAAAGAAGTTCTTGAACATCACGTTACTCATCGGCAGAAAGTCATAACCAGAAGGACACAGTATGACCTTGATCAAGCTGAAAAGAGAGTTCACCTTCTGGAAGGTTTACTTGTTGCTATCGATAACATTGATACGGTAATACCAGGAATAAGACGTTCTAAGACCATTGATGAAGCTAAAGAATTCCTCATGACAACCTATTCCTTGTCAGAATTGCAAGCTCGTGCCATTTTAGAGATGCGCCTGCAGAAGCTGGCTTCCTTGGAACAAGAAAAGATCCGCAGTGAGTATCAGGAACTGCTGGAGAAAATAACTTATTACAATAGCATCCTTGCTTCTGCCCAAAAAATTCTCAATCTGATTGTCGAAGAATTGGAAGAGATCAAAACTAACTATGGTGATAAAAGACGTTCCCGAATTTCTTTAGGCGAGGATGACGATGTTGATATTGAAGAACTTATCGAAGAAGAGACAGTTGTTGTCACCATGACCAATTCCGGCTATGTGAAACGTCTGCCTTTAGACACTTATAAAACTCAGAAGCGAGGCGGCAAAGGTGTCATCGCTGCTGCTACTAAAGAAGAAGATTTTGTGGAAAGACTTTATGTTACTTCTAATCATGATTACCTCTTAGCTTTCTCTGATTTGGGCCAAGTGTATTGGATCAAGGTTTGGCAGCTGCCGGAAGGTAGTAGGCAATCCAAGGGCAAGCATATCGTCAATCTCTTGGAGATGAATCCAGAAGAAAAGATCAGTGCTATCATTCCTGTTAAGGATTTTAAGGAAGGCTACTTGATGATGGCCACCAGAGATGGTACGGTCAAGAAAACTGAACTGATGGATTTCTCCCGTCCCAGAAAAGGTGGTATTCGAGCCATTACCTTAGAAGACGATGATCGGTTAGTTAATGTTAGGTACACCAATGGTGATAAAGAAATAATCCTTGCTACTCAAAATGGGTTAGCTAATCGCTTCAAGGAAAGTGATGTTAGACCGATGGGCCGCACTGCTAAGGGTGTGAGAGGTATCCGTCTTGGCAAAGGTGATCAAGTGATTGGTATGTTAGCTGCGGAAGAAAACATGAACATACTAACTCTAACCGAGAAAGGTTATGGTAAACGAACACCTGTTGATGATTATCGTCTCTGTAATAGGGGTGGTAAAGGTGTTATCAATATCAAGACTACTGATAAGAATGGTCCGGCTAAAGTTGTAATGCTGGTTGATGGCGGGGATGAGGTAATGCTCGTTTCTCGCAATGGCATTGCTATCAGAACCAGATGTTCAGAGATCTCTATCATTGGTAGGGCGACGCAAGGTCTGCGGGTGATGCGGCTTAATGAAGGTGACCACCTTGCAGCAGCAGCCAAGATTGTCCCTGAGGAAGAAGAGGAGATCAAGGAAACTATAGAATGAAATTTTACGCTACTTTCGATTCCGGAATGGAAAACGCTGCTCAACAGGAAATAGAGAAATTTACTGGCAGCAAGGTTGAATTATCTCAAGGTATTCTTACTTTTGACCTCGACCCTAAAGATTTGGGTAAGATAATTTTTCACGTACAATCTTGTGTTAGGATTTTAGCCGCTATCGATTCATTTCCATCTCTTGATAATCTGCAATTTGATTTTGCTTGGGAAAACTTCGATACCGCAAAAACCTGTAAGGTTGAAGTCGAAAATGTTAAAGGACAGGAAAATCGTATAGAAATTGCCCGTAAAGTTATCCCTTCCTTGCTTGCCGATATGAAGAAAAAATCTTTTAACCCTGCTGTCGATGTAAAAGATCCAGAACTGGTTATTGTGGTTTATAATTCTGCAGAAAAATACTTTTTTGGTGTTGATTTATGTGGTTTGCTGAATGAACGTGCTTACCGTGTCTTTCCACATCAAGCTTCTTTTAAAGGAGATTTAGGATATTTCTTTATTTCAGAACTGGAATTGAAACCAGGAGAAAAATTTGTCGCCGGTTTTTGTAAAGATGGAGTGATTCCCATCGAGGCCTCTTTGTCTTTAAACAATTTACCTCTAAGAAAATTTAGGTCTATTTTTCCTCTCCTGCAAGATTTGCAAGACTCCACACCCTTAACTGAATCACAGACAGTTTTCGCTTTCGATGAGTCGATTCAGAATGTAACAGCTGCCCGTAAGAATGCCAAGTTGGCGAAAGTTCCTTGCGATATTCAACGCTACCGTTTAGAAGACTTAGATGTCAAGTATGGAGAAAACAATTTTGAAAAAATGATTCTGCAGATAACCCGTAAAGATGAAGACAAGATTAATGAGATTTATTATCAGATTAGCTATATTTTAAAACAAGGTGGAAAATTATTGTTGATTGGTCGGGAGACTTGGGAATTATCTATCTCTGAAAAATTTAAGCAGGTTAAGCAAGGACAAATTCAAAGAGGTAACAGCATCCATCATTACTGGCTGTTAGAGAAGATTTAAATAATTATATAATTTTACTTCTGTTATGGTTAGCCGTAAGGAAACTGCTGCAAGGATTAAGGAATTCTTCAGTTTCAGTAAGCAGGAGATTGTTGGTTTGGTTGCCGCCATAGCCGTCACTTCATTAATCTTCTCTTTTAATGACTGGGGTGATGAATCTTTCAATCTGATCGTTGGTTTGAAAAATCTTTTTGCTGTAATTATTATTTCCTCAATTGCATTTTTCGGACGTCTCAGTTTCCAGAAGATTTATGCTTTAAAAGAAGGCTATTTAGCAGAATTCAAAGTTTGGTGGGTCGGTTTGATCATCGCTTTAGTTTTAGCTTTCGTTTCTCTCGGTCGGATCCCTTTGATCCTTATTGGTGGTGTCGTTGCTGCTTTCATGGTACGGCAACGGTTAGGAGAATTCCGTTATGGTCATTCCATGATGAACAATGCGATCATCGCTTTCTGGGGTATTTTGGGTAATTTAATCCTTGCTATTATCTTCGCTATATTCGGCTATTACTTCCCTAACAGCTATTTCTTCAATAAAGCGGTCTTGTTTAATATCATCATGGCTTTCTGCGCCTTGCTGCCGTTACCGCAGTTGGAAGGACTCACCATCTTCTGGGGTTCCCGCACGTTATATTATCTCAGTGTAGGGTTAACTTTATTAGCTGCCGTACTTTTACTTACTAAAACTAAGATTGGTCTGATCTTATCCATCATTATCGCTATCATTGTCTTGATCGTGATTTCCTTGACAAATTCAACTAAAGATTAACATGGCTTTAACATTAATAACCGTAATTGTACTTATCATCATTTACCTACTTTCTTCTATCCCTTTGTGGTTAGCCGTGAAAGTTTTGGGTGGTGAAGGTGGTTTGCTGAAGGTAACTTTGATTAATGTTCTTTCGGGAATTATCCCGTTCATTCTAGCTATAACTATCGGTGAGACTGCTTTTTTAGTTTTGATTGTAACAATTTTGGTCTATAAATTTTTCTTCCACCTTGGTATCTTAAGAGCTTTCTTTGCCTGGTTATTACAGTATGTCTTTGCCTTCATCTTAGTTGTAATAATCGGTCTTATCGGTATCGGCGTAGTTCTACCTAAGTTGTTTTAGAAAATATTATAAGTCCTAATCCATTCTTCCAATCCATGAAATGGGATGAACAATGGGCTGAAGTCCTTTCTTTGACTTTCGTCGCTCTCGGCTTTATCTTGGCCTTGCTATTGCAATCAGTATTCTTCAGCATCATTACTGTTTTCTTGGGCGGTTTCGTCGCTGCCCGCACTTACTACCTTAGGTTGCATAAAGAACCGATTTTTCCTTTCATTCTCATCATCATCGGCTTCTTATTTGGTTACCTTGTCGGCAATATTTGGAGCAGCCGCCTGCTTACCCTGATCTTCTTCATCTTAGGTTTTGCCTTGTCTTATTACCTCCATGTGAAAAATTTATTCGTAATATTTAAAAGCAGGGACTTCATCAAGTAGGATATGGATAAAACTTTCAAAGTTAAGAGCATCACTATTAGCAGGAAACCAGGCAAGCACCGTGAAGACGGTTTATGGACAGTTTTTATAGGTCTGTTTGATGAGAATAATCCTCATCTGAAAGCCCGTGCTCCTTTCGAAGTACTTGACCTTAAGGATGTAGAGAAAGTTCGACTTCATGAATTAAGGAATGTCTCATTCTATTTAGCTGGAAACGACCTAATAATCAACAATCTTATTGAAATCACTATTAAACAGGAAGGCAAAGTTGTTACCTTCAGTGGTAAGCAGAATCTTTGATTATTTGTATTTTAATTTTAGACCTAGGATTGAAAGCGCTAATAACAGTCCAATCCCATTCATTATTCCTACTGGGCCATTCTTAATAATAAAAGCATAAGTTATCCACAAAGTTAGTCCCACGGTATAGATAACATATCTCCATAAAGAAATATCTCTTGTTAATTTTGTCTTCCAGCTTTTAATAACCTGTGGTAACAATGAAATGACTACCAAAACTCCAGCAAAATAACCTAAAATATCGACTAAAATCATATTTATTAAATAATCAATTGATATTTAAGTTTTTCTTAGGTCCCTTCTCTACTGATTATAACCAATCTCCCCTCTTAAAATCACTTTTCTACTATAATAATCTTAATATAATCAGGTTGATTAATCTAACCTATGAAAAAGATGATTCTTGTTAGTTTATTAATCATAATTACCGCTTCTTTAGTCTTAGCTACTCCTGTATTAGAAACAGGAAAAATTGCACCTGAGTCCTTCAAGTGCCATGACTATCAAGCAGCAGAGAAATATTTCTATCCTGATAGTACACAGATCAGGGTTGGTCTAGTTTGCAGTAAGGACGCTAAAGTCGTCTTGTACGAATGTTTAGATTCCTCTTGCGAAAATAAGGATTTAGTGGATACCGGATATAAAATAGATGGCAAATTTCCTTTCTTCACCGGTTTTTTTGCCAGCTTAAGATATTATTATCAATGTCTAGAATGCACCGATATGAATCTCAATAGTGCTCCGGAAATTATCTCTAGAAACCAGATTTCTGCTCGTGAAGGGCAATCAATAAACCTCAATGCGCAATGTACGGATAAAGAGGGGGATGAAACAACTTTAACTTATTCTGGCTGGCTGGAAAGTAATATGAAAACTACTACTTACACCGATGCAGGAGAACATGAAGCAACTCTTACCTGCACTGATGAATGGGACCAGCAAACTTCTAGACAAATCAAGATTTCAATAATCGATGTTAATAGACCACCTCAAATAATTTCTGTTACAGGAAATTGAAAGAATAACCAAAAAATAATACCAAAAATAATCTCTTGTCAACAATCACCCCTCCACTCCCCACTGGTCAGCCGCAGATAAAGCTTTTAAACCAGCTTCCCCTGGGTTTCTCATGATCAAGAATTTCAGTCCTAGGTTGTATCAGCAGACTATTTTAGGCACTGCTGCCAGCAAAAACACTTTAGTAGTCCTACCTACAGGACTGGGTAAAACTGCCTTGGCTTTCTTGTTGTCTGCGCAAAGACTAGCCAATTACCCTAACTCCAAAATTCTCCTCTTAGCTCCCACTAAACCGTTGTGTGAACAGCATATTACAACTTTCCAGAAACACCTTGATATTCCGGAAGAGAAAATAGTCCTTTTCACCGGTAGCGTCAAACCTGAGAAACGCGCTGAGTTATGGAAAGAAGCTCAGGTCATAATAAGCACTCCTCAAGGACTTGAAAACGACGTCATCAACAGTAGGGTTAAGCTGGAAGAAGTTTCCCTTCTCATTTTCGATGAAGGGCATCATGCTACTGGTGATTATTCTTATGTCTGGTTAGCTCAGCAGTATGACAAAATTTCTCGCTTTCCTCGCATTCTGGCGCTAACTGCTTCTCCTGGCAGTGATCTAGAGAAGATCAAGGAGGTCTGCCAGAACTTGTTGATTGAAAGGGTAGAAGTTCGCACTGAAAGCGATCCTGACGTCAAGCCTTACATCCAGAACGTCAAGGTTAATTGGGTGAAGGTTGATTTCCCTCCCGCGTTCCAGAAGATCCAGAAATATTTACAGGATTGTCGTAAAACAAAAACTCTGGAAGCGCAGAAATATGGTTACTGCAATAATCCTGAACCAACAAAAACTGAATTGCTGGGTATTCAGGGAGAACTACAAAGAAAAATATCTTCTGGTGAGCGAGAGTTTGAGACTCTCCGTTCAGTCTCTGTGATTGCTGAAGCTCTGAAAGTTGATCACGCGTTGGAATTGTTAGAATCGCAAGGAATCCGTCCTTTAGAAGAATATCTAAAGAACATCATGCAGCAATCATTAACGACCAAAACCAAAGCCGTAAAAAATCTTGTCCTTGACGAAAATTTCAAGACGGCGTTCTATCTTACTGCTGAGCTGATCAACAAAGATGTGCAGCATCCTAAGCAGCTGAAATTAAAAGAAATTATTTTTGAAGTCATGGAAAAAAATCCAGAAGCAAAGATTATCATCTTCACCCAATATCGTGATTCAGCGGAGCAGATAGTCAAAACGGTAGAGAGCTTAAACATTAAGAACCACATTTTTGTCGGTCAAGCCAAGAAAAAGGGACTTGGTTTCTCGCAGAAGCAACAGAAAGAGATCCTAGATAGGTTTCGTAACGGCGAATTTAATGTCTTGATTGCTACTTCTGTCGCTGAGGAAGGTCTAGACATCCCTAAGGTGGACAAAGTTTTATTTTATGAACCAGTCCCCAGTGCTATCCGCTCTATCCAGAGAAGAGGAAGAACAGGGCGGTTAGAGGAAGGAGAAGTCACAATTTTAGTTACTGAAAAAACTAGGGATGAAGCTTACCGTTGGAGTTCCTTCCATAAAGAGAAACGGATGTATCGCAATCTAGAGAAGATTCGTAGCGAATTCTCTTTCTTGAAAGAGCAGAAAAAAGATCAGACCCTGCAGCAGTTCATCCCTCAGGAGCAAGTTGTCACGATTCTTGCTGATCATCGGGAGAAAG
>Ga0210057_1005553_pt1 | contig 16164 bp, 10 predicted proteins | sample CryGeyCG2114_010_2_FD_183968 | JGI IMG/M metagenome (GOLD analysis project Ga0210057, IMG submission 183968) | Groundwater microbial communities from aquifer - Crystal Geyser CG10_big_fil_rev_8/21/14_0.10 (SPAdes) (version 2) | ecosystem: Environmental > Aquatic > Deep subsurface > Groundwater ...
CATTACCTGCCAATCATAAAAGCCAATAAAATAATCGCTGATAAGCATGGCAATTAGCGGCAAAAAAACTGCCCATTTTTTTCTTAAATAGCACCCGGAAAATAAAGCCATCGCCGCTATGGGCGTAAAATTAAAGGGATGCTTGACGAGGCGCGATGCCGCGGCTAAAGCGATGATTGACATCACCATAATAATTTTTGTTCTAGTAGACATAGGTTAGTTACTTAGTTAATTAGTTACTTAGTTTATGAAAAATATGATTCATCTGGTCTGTAATTTTATCCCAAGTATACTTTTTTTCAATCATTATTCTCGCGTTTTTTATTACTTTTTGCGCTTCTTCTTTATTTTTTTCATCTAAAATATATCTTATTTTTTCCGCGATACTTTCCGGGTCTTTAACTTTACAAAACCAGCCAGTTTTCCCATCCTCTAAAAAATCAGGAATGCCGCCGACCGGCGTCGCCACTACTGGCACGCCATAAGCCATTGCTTCCAAAAATGAATTTCCCAATCCCTCGGTTAAACTTGGCCGGCAGAAGACATCAGCAATCGCGTAATATTTTGGCAAATCTTTCGGCTGTACAAATCCCATAAACTTCACTTTATCGGCAATTCCTAACTTTTCACTTTTCACTTTTAACTTTTTGCTTTCTTCGCCATTACCGCAAATAATAAGAATAACTGGTAACGGGTAACGGGTAACGAGTAACTGCACTGCGTCAATTAAATCTTCAATCCCATTTTTTTTCACCAATCTAGATGTAGTCAAAATTATTTTTTCGTCTTCCTTAATACCCAATTCCAGTTTGACATTTGGATTTTGATATTTTTGAAAATTAACTCCATTAGGTATTACGCTGATTATGCCTGTCGCTCCCATCTTTTTCGCCCACCCGGCTAAATAATTGGAAATGCATTGGATATAATCAGCTTTAGTAAAAATTTGCTTAAACCAAGGTTTTACCAGCCAAACTTTGCGTTCAACTTTTGCCAAATCATCTCCTTCCTGCAAAGTCAATAAAAATTTTACTTCGGGATTCTTTTTTTTAAAAAACAAAGCGGCAAAGCCGGACCAGCTCGCCATGATTGACCAGACAATATCATAATGATTTTGCCGGTGCAGTTTATTGGCCAAGCGAGCCACTCTAAAAGGAAAAAGTAATTTATCAACTCTGCCTAATCCCGAGCCGATTCTGTATACATTTATATTCCCGACTTTTTCCTGTTTAGCATCCTTTTTATCCAGCCACACCGTTATCATATCAAATCCAATGTCACCGACACGATCAGTAATTTCTTTGACCGTTATTTCAGCTCCGCCGATATGCGGCCAATATGCGGTTGAAAAAATCAAAATTTTCATATACCTAATGATTTTTTATATTCTGGAATCCATTTCTCTAAATCCATTCGCGGTTCCCAGCCAAGAAGCTCTTTAGCGCGGTAATTATCCGCTAAAGTTTCCTTCGGCTCAAGGCGCGGCGGCAAATTGGTAGTCGGTCCGCCGATTAAAGCCGCCATTTCGTTCACGCTCAAGTTGCGGCCGCTGCCGATATTTATCGGACGGCCGTCGCTGATGTTGCTTTCCGCCGCGAGCAAATTTGCGCGCACTACGTCGCCGACGTAAGTATTATCCCGCCGCTGCTTCCCGTCTCCCACAATCGTCATCGGTTCTCCTTTTTTTCTCTGCTGGCCAAAGATAGCAATCGCGCAGGCATAAGCCCCGTTAGTCGCCATCCGCGGGCCGTACACATTGAAATAACGCAGACAAACAGTGGGTAGCTGATAAATTTCGGAAAACAGCCGGCAATATTCCTCCCCGATGTATTTTTGTAAAGCGTAAGGGCTGATGGGATGCGGTTCCATGTCTTCTTTTAGAGGCATTTTGGTTTGATTGCCGTAAGCGGAGGATGAAGCGGAATAAATAACTTTTTTTACTTTAGCGTCTCGGGAAGCGACTAAAACATTAAGAGTGCTATTGACGTTATGGTCGTGATAAGTAACCGGGTCAATGATCGACGGTTGAACGCGCGCCAAGGCCGCGCAATGAAAAACATAATCCACGCCGACAAAATGCGGCTTTATTTTTTCCAAATCGCGCAAGTCAATTTCAATAAAACGGGCGCGCGGATTTAAATTTTCTTTTTTGCCGGTTGATAAATTATCTAAAATTACAACCTCGTCCCCGCGCTCAATCAGCGCGTCCGTTAAATTAGAACCAATAAATCCGGCGCCTCCAGTGACTAAACATTTAGACATAGTTAAATAGTTAAAAAGTTTATAAAGTTATAAAGTTTATAAAGTAACAAGTCCTTAACTTTACAAACTTTATAACTTTCTACTTTACAACTTCCCCTCCGCGCACTCCTTTCAACAAATCCAAATCTTTTCTGCTTTTAATCAATAAATCAATATTTTTTGCCTGCGCGCTTTTTAAAAAATCAAGCCCCAATTCGTCCCCGACTTTATTTTGGTACAGTTCAATAAAAGCGGCGAAATCTTTGATGAAACAATGTCCGCCGGCGCCGCGACCGCCTTGGTTAATCGGATTCCAATGGCTTGGACCCAAACGCGGGTCGGCCGCCATGCCGTCTCGCACCGTTTCCCATTTTATTCCCAATGATTCGGCCGTATCGTACATTATATTATTAAAAATAACTTTTAAATATAACAGACAATTTCCGCCGTATTTTATCAGTTCGGCTTCGCGGGAAGCGCAAACTAAGGCATAAGGCGCGAAAGGCAAAACTGACAAAACATCACGGGCTTTCTGCCGGTATTCATCGGTATCGTTCGGAATGCCGACGATATTTCTTTTGGGATTGGCCGCGTCATAAGCGGCATTGCTTTCCGTCAAAAATTCCGGCGAATGCGTTAAAAAAATATTTTTATTGCTCGCCTGGATTGATTCGGTCGTGCCAGGGAGTAATGTTGATTTAATTACGGCGATTTTCCCTTCGCCCACCAGCGGCACAACGGCGCGCAAAATACTATCGTCAAAACCTTTCGGCGTGGTCGGCGTCGGCACGGCGATAAAAACAATCTCGCAACTTTTAATTTGTTCCTTATTTTTAACATACGGCTCTTCCATGGCGTAACGAACGACTTCGTAACCGCGTTCAACGAAATTATCAGCGTAATTTTTGCCAATCCACCCTTGGCCGATAAAACCAATTTTTGACATACAATTAGTTAAAAAGTTATAAAGTTGAAAATCTGTAAAGTTAGTAATTTTAGACTTTATGGACTTTTGACTTTACGGACTGTTAAGGTTATTATTAAATAAATATGCCCGAAAGTCAAACTTCACCCTGTTAAATATACAGACAAAAAAATAAGGGCGATTTTAATCAATATTAGTCAAAAAATTTATGGAAGAAAACAATCAAAAATTTAACAGAGAAATACTTTTGTATCTCATAACTCAATCCGATTTCGGTGGCGCCCAGCGTTATGTCTTTGATTTGTCGTCTAACTTTAGCAAAAAATATGACATAATAGTAGCAGGAGGCCAACAAGGGGACGCCGGTGAATTAGCACAAAAATTAAAAGGGGAAGGAATAAAATATATTTATATCCCTCATCTTAAACGCGCCATCTCCCCTGTCCACGATTGGCTGGCTTTTCGGCAAATTGTCAAGCTGATAAAAAAGGAGCGTCCCAACATCATTCATCTCAATAGTTCAAAAATTTCCATCCTTGGTTCATTTGTTGCTTGGTGGTGCAAAGTACCGAAAGTTATTTACACCGCGCATGGTTGGGTATTTAATGAAGATTTGCCGTGGTGGAAAAAATATTTTTATAAAATATTGGAAAAATTTACCGCCCGTTTTAAAGATAAAATAATTTGCCTGTCTGAATTTGAAAAACGAAATACCTTGGAACAAAAAATCGCGCCAGCGGAGAAAATTACTGTCATTTACAACGGCCTTGCGCCAATTAATTTTTTGCCGCGCGAACAAGCGCGAAAAAAACTTTCCGAATTTACTAACACCATTATCAGCGACGAAACAATACTCATCGGCTCTATCGGCAACTTATACAAAAATAAAGGATACACCTATTTGATAGACTCTTTCAATAAATCTCTCGTTATTCGTTACTCGTTATTCGTTACTATTATCGGCTCTGGCCCAGAATGTGAAAAGTTAAAAGTGAAAAGTGAAAAGTTAAAAATAGACGACAGACTATTATTCGCTGGCTCTATTTCCAACGCCGCTCAATTACTTTCTGCCTTTGATGTTTATGTCTGCTCATCCATAAAAGAAGGCTTGCCTTACACTATTTTGGAAACGATGCGGGCGGGATTGCCAATTGTCAGCACTAATGTCGGCGCGATTCCCGAAGTTATTAATAATAATAAAAACGGCTTATTAGTTGAACCGAAAAATCCGGAAGCGTTAGCGGAAAAAATTAAATACTTGATTGATAATCCCGGCATCGCTAAACAATTGGGAGAAAACGCCAAAGAAAAAGCGAAAGAATTCAGTTTGAAACAAATGATTAAAAAAACGGAAGAGATTTACAAAATTTAATTTACTCCGTACTTCTTAATTCTAACTTCTTATTTATAGTCCGTAGCTTTAGCGTAGGACTACTTTATACTTCCAAACTTCCACTTCACCTTATCCCCCGCTTTTAATTTATATTTATCAGTAGCCACATTAGCGAATTTATCATTCACATAATACGTCCAGTAATTATTTTCCTGGCCGTTTTTTTTATCCCCAATTGCTTCAATAAAAATACCCATACTATACATCTGCGTTTCAAGATTAATTTTCAGATCCTCGGTTGCTTTTTTTAAAGCGTCGTAAGCGGTCATTCCGTCTTTAAATTCAACCGGCGCTGTTTTGCTCTCATCGCCAAAATCAACAACTAAACTCACTTTTTTATTTGCTATAATTTCAGGTTGGGTGGATTCTTCTTTGTTTTCTCCGATAGAAGTCGCTAAACCCTCAACAATAGCCGTAGCATTTTCCATGCCGACAGCTTTATCTATTTCTTGTAATTTATTTTCATTTACAGCCGTTTGCTCTTTACTTTTTTCAACGACAGAACATCCTGATACTAAAATTAATATAATTAACAATAATTTTCCCAAATTTTTTCTAGGCATTGTCGTGTATGCGTTATGCGTTATGCGTTATAAGCAATCGCTCGCACAGTATCCCAATCAATCGCCGAACTCGGCAAATACTTATAAACTTCCACAAATTTCTTGATGCCGACACGCTCTAAATCCAAATCGCGCTTTTGCGGCCGCAAACCGTAGGCCATCATATTTATTGCCTTTTGATCGTTTAGATTTTCTAAACTAAATTCTCTGCTATAAATTTTTTTGAATTCTGTTTTAGCTTTATCTTCAGCGGCCGGATTAGTTGTTAATGGCAGTTGATTATTACTAATTCTAATAATATCTTCCCATTCGGCCAAAGTTTCCGGCAATTTGCCGAAAGATGATTTATAAGAATTTAATACGCCGGCGCGTTCGCCAGCGCCCAATTTGGCCGTGCTTTCCGTGCCTGCAACGGCGAAATTTTTTATTTGGCCGTTCGCTAAATAGTTTGCTTCAACTGTCGTTTGGCTCAATTGCGCTTCCGGCGAACTTTCAATTTTTACGCCCAGCACCTCTGATTTTTGTTCCGCGCTTTCATTATTTATTTTAGCAACGGCAGTGGAGGAATTGCTGTCTTTTATTTCTGCAGGCGCCAGGCAATTTTTTTTTCGCTGATTTTCCTGTTCGGCCGTTAAAGTGCAATTGGTCGGCGCGGCAGATAAAACATTCCGGTACTGCCAATTATCAACGCAAGCGTTTTGCCAAACATCATACTCCACGCTCGCGCAATAAGTAGGGGCGCTAAAAATAGAACTGCCGCTAGAAACCGGCGCCGGAGCGGCTGAAACAGATATTTTTACTTGTTCGCTGGATATGAATCCTTCTTTAGTCGCCAATAAATTATATTCTCCGCCGGGCAAAACCGCGCTTACCTGCCCCGCGCCGTCAGTCGTATAGTTTTGCGGCAAACCTTGGATAGCCGCTCCGGCTAACGGCAACCATGTTTCGTCGTTAAAATATTCAACGGTGATGGCAATGCTTTCGCCAAAATTCAAAGTACTTTTGTTTACCGATAATCTTGTCGGCTCGGGAATTTCATATTTAGCGACCGGAAAACTTTTGCCGGCTAAAGCGACTACGGCGTAAGGCGTCATCGCCTTATTATTAAACGCTGGGGCGAGAGCCGGATCTACCCACCAGAATCCGCCGTCCGCGGCCTGCAAAGTTTCTAAATGGTCTACGGAAGTGCTGCCATTTTTAGTCCATCCCAAGTCGGTTGGGTCCTGCCCCATTTTGTAAATCGCTGAAATTACCCAGCCGTCTGAGCCGGAGTCGCTGTCGGTTCCCCAGGCCGGGTCGTTGATAAACCCGCCGTCGTTGTTTTGCAAGGTTTTTAGAAAGTCAGCGGCATTGGCAATAATCGGATCGCCGGCGCTAACTCCCATCTCTATTAAAGCCATAATGGCCGCGGCCGTGTCGTTGCTGCCGCTACTGCCGCCGATGGCATAGCCCCAGCCGCCGTCGCCGTTCTGGTTAGCGAGCAAAAAATCCTTAGCCGCTAATGCCTCGGGACAGCCGGTTTCATAAATAGATGCCAAGGCCAAAATTGACCAGATATCGTCGTTCAAAAGTGAAGCATCGCCCATCTGCGTTCCATCATAGTAAGTTTTTAATTTTGCCACATAATCAATATCGCCAAAAGTAGTCGGATTTTCTCCGGCAGCAGTAAGCGCTAAAATAGTTTTTGCGTAATCGTTTGCCGGATTAAAACCGCCTTCGGTAACGCTAGTTAAATGATCAGTTGGCACATTGGCCTCACCAGCCGCTACTAAGGCCTGCGTAATCCATGCGTCTTGTGGCTGGCTCTTTAAATAAGTTACTGCCTCGGCTGTGCCCGCTAACGCAGAATTTGGCAGGCACATTACCACTGCCGCCAAAAGCGCGGCCAGCAAATTAAACTTTTTTTTCATTTTCATATTATTGCCTCTTTATGCCTACAAATTACAAATCAGTACGAATATACAAATATAAATTATAATCACTATTGTATTTGTAATATTTGTGATAGAATTTGTTGATTTGTGGGTATAAAAAAATCCGCTTCAAGCGGAGGAAAAAATCTAATCCCGAATACTCGGGATTAAAACATCCTTCTTGTGCTCGAAGATGAATGTTAATTAGTAAACCCCAACACCTACATCCACCATTCATGAACCAAAGGATGAAGTGCAGATATTAAGATTAATCCTTACGCCTATTCATTTTACTGAATAGGTGCGGGGGTAAAAATTCAGCGGCGTTCTGGCTCTTCCTAAAAAAACTTAGGAATTACAGTTACGGCATAGCCCCGGACTTCTCGCCTCGCTAAAGTCCCGAATATTCGGGACGAAGGCGGGTCACCGGTGTTTCCCGCTATTTCTTTGTCATTCCCGCGAAAGCGGGAATCTAATACTATCTTTAGACTCCCGCTTTCGCGGGAATGACAGTTGTAAATACTTTATAATTTAAATTTGATAAAATTGCAACTTTTACTATTTCTCGCTCTCTATCTCTTGTAAAAGTTCTTTTGTTTTTCCGGCTGCAATTTGTTGGATTATGTAATTGGCGTCTTTGGCAAAATTAGCGTCAGCTTCGCCCAATTTTTTGGCCGTCTCCGTTGCTTTGCCGTACTCGCTATTTTTCAAATAAAGTTTTATTAATTTTACCAATGTCTGCGCATCCTTTTGGTTGGCGGCCAAAGCCAACTCCATTGTTTCAATCGCCGAAAACGAATTTCCTTGCTCCTCAAATTTATTAGCTAACAATAAATAAAAATTATTGTTAGACGGCGTATAGCCGTGCCCTTTTAAAGATTTAGCTACGCTCAAAGCCTGATCCAGTTGGCCCACCGTCAAATATGTCTTGGCTAAATAGTAATAGCCGACATTGTACTGATTATTTATTTCTAAAGATTGTTGGATAGTTTTAATCGCTAATTCCGCTTGGCCGGAAAGAACATAAGTATCGGTTAGAGTATAATAATACTGCAGATGCTCGCGGCTTAACTCCAACGCTTTTTGGCTGGCATCCAAGGAAGCGCGAATATATATCGGATCGCGGGAAATAATAAAAGAAAAATTATTTAGCACCGCTTTACGGTCGTACAGTAAAGAGTTATACGGGTCTTTTTTTATTTCCTTATCCAAAGCTTCGCTTACGGACGCTAAATTTTGTTTTACTAATTCTACTTTTGGTTGATCATTGGCAATCGCATAAAAATTATTGCCTATTTGCGTCAGATAATTAACATAAGCCATCAAAACATTGCGTGAAGGAACAATGTCGTAAGCTAACGCTTCTTTAAATAAAACGGTTGATTTTTCCAAATCCTGGCTGTAATTAATGGCCGTTATTACTTTATCGCAAGCGAGCGCCACTTTTAAGTTAAAATTATAAGCGGCTGCCGCAATAATTACCAGCGCGATTCCAGCGACCATTTTTACGGCGGTCGTTGCTTGTTGTTGCTCACTGGCGATTAATATTAATTTGTCCTTATGATAGCGGTATTCAACAAAAGCAAACAACGCTACAAAATAAATATAAGAATTTAAATCGTCAAAGACGAAAATCAAATGAATAAAATAAGTAATGCTTAAAGCTGTAAATATCAAAAACTCATCCAGCTTTATTTTATCTGCCCGATATCCCTTGATTAAATAATAGAATAAAAATATCGGCAGTCCTAAAAAAATAAGAAAACCGACGCTGCCGTTCATTACCAATAAATCCAGCCAGGCATTATGCGCCCGGTCAAAATAAGGTTCGGACGGTGCGATTAAATAATAATTGGCCGTAAAATATTTGTTAAAAACGGTATTGTAATTATCCATGCCCACGCCAAAAATCGGATGCTCTTTAAAACCTAGCCATGCCGCCCGCCAGCCGACCATCCGCGTTTCTATCGTACCGCCCGTCAAAGAAATGGATGCTACCTTTTGCAATAATGGCGTCCTTTTCACCAACGAATTTTTTGGATTTAAAAAAGCAAAAAACAAGCTACTGGAAAAAATTAATAAAACTATCGCAACGACAACTTTATACTTTTTACTTTTACCCAAAAGAATGTAAAGCAACGAAACGCAAATGACGGCAAAAATTAATCCTAAAATCGTGCCTCTGATGCCCGCCAAATTAAAGGCAAAAAAATCAATTGCGGCCACGCCGGCATATAAATATTTTAACCAAATTTTATCAGTTTTCATTAATAAAAACAAGGCAAAGAAGATGTTAAAAAGCATATAAATAGCGACATAAGCGGAATTGCCCAAGGTGCTGATAATGCGATCGGCGCCTGCCTGAAAAACATTCAGGTTAAAAAAATGCGGGTAATGCTGCGCCAGACCGTAAAAAGCCACGTACAAACTTACGGCCAAAGAGATGTTTAAAAATATTTTCCATTCCCGACCGCTGAAAAAAATGCGCAACAGCGCGTAAAACAAAAACAGATGCAGGAGGGTAAAAATGCCCCACATCCGTTCAATATCCGAAAACCAAGCTACGCTTATGGAGTAGCTGAAAAAACCGGAAATGATGTTGCTTGCGCCAAAAGCGCCGAAAATATAAAAAAAATAATTTTTCTGGCCGTTGAATTTTATTTTTTTCCGCGCGAAAATAAACAGCGACAAAACAAGAGCCGCTTCTACCAACAGCCGAAAATAAATCGTGCGGCCGCTGATATAAGGAAATAAAAACGAACCGACCACGATAGCTGGCGTTAGCAGGACGAGATATAACAAAAATACTGTTATTCGCTTTAATCGCTCAGTTGTAAAAAATCGGGAAAATTCATTAACTGCCGTCATAAATTACTTTTTATTCTTATTTGTTTTAAATTTAGCTTCAAAAAATTTTGCCCGTTCCAAATTGCCTATTTTTTGGTATAATTCGGACAGCTTGCGGTTAACGAAATTCACTCCCGCGTCCGCTCTTCTTTCGGTAGTCGTTAAAGACAGTAAATAACCGTCAATCGCTTTTTGCCACTCTTTACTATTTTCGTAACCAAGCGCCAAATCAACCGCTTCCAAAAAATTCATCTTTTTTCCCATTTCTTTCGCTTGCCGCAGCGAATCCTCCCCGGCTGTTATTTCGTTCAAATAAATTTCCAACAACCCTTTTTTAAAATAAAAATTCGGCGACTGGTATCCCAAAGAAATGAGCGTATTGATTTCTTCCAGCGCCTTTTGCCAATTTTTGCCAGCCAGATATCTTTTGGACAGCAAATCGTATAACTCTTGTTTTTTGGGGGCTAAACCAATCGCTTCCCGCAGTATTTTTTCCGCTTGGGGAAGAGTTGTTGTCAAATCGTCGCTCGCTTCAATGTAAAGCGCGGCTAAATTTATTTTTGGCCTTATTTTATTGGGATATTTATTATTCAAATCTTCGTTTGCCTCTACGGCCAATTGGTACAATTCATTTCTGGTTAAAACATTAAAGTTCGGGTTTTGTTTGCTTGCCACGGCCATTTGCGCCGCTTTTTTCGCCAATTCAAATTCGCCGCAGGTATGCAAATCTCTCGCTTTTTTAAAATCACTAACCGCGGCGTAAGCGTCAGAGCCGCCGGCGCGCCAAGCGCGGGACAGGAAAAAATTAGCCGCGGCCGGCTTTAAATTATAAAAAAATACGGCGCAAACTAATAAAACGCCAAGGCCAAAAACGGCATAGTTAATCTTTTTTTGGGGTCGAACGCCGCTAAAATCATACAGGGGCTCGGCAATGCTTTGCAGATAACCCGCCACTAGCATGAACAGCAATAGGCCGTTAATCGCGTCAAATAAAAAGAAATTTTGGATTAAACAAGCAAAAATCAAACCGACGAAAACGGCGCGTTCGTTTTTGGTAATTTTTTTCCTCCGGCCGGCGTTAATTATTTCCCCAAACATTGCGGCGATGAAAAAAACATAAGACAGCAGCCCGACAACGCCGAATTTTACCGCCAGATCCAAAAAAATATTATGGGCATGGTCAAAAAATAATTCGTTTTTTATCTTGGGGTCGTAATATTTGTTAAAGGCGACGTCAAAATTTCCCGCGCCCCAGCCAAAAACTGGCTTTTCCTTAAACGCCTGGAGACTTACTTGCCAAGCAACCAACCTGTTTTGGACGGAAGTCGTCTGATAAACTTTTTCTTTAAGGTTCGTCTGGAAATTGAAAAACCCTGCCGCGCTGGCAAATAAAATCAGCAGGCAAAAAAGCAGAGCGATTTTTTTACTTTTCTGCCAAATTAAAATAAGAGCGTAAATTATGATGCCGATAAATAATCCCAGCCAAGCGCCTTTCGTTTTGGTCCAATAAATTGCCGTTAGATTGGTAATGACGATGGCCGCGTAAATGATTTTATCAACCGCGTTTTTGCTTTTGGCTGCCATCCATAAGCCAAAAAAAACTCCAAACGTCAGATAGCTCGCCAAAAACGCCGGATTACCTAATAAGCCAGTAGCTCTCGCCTCGCCGCTATCAACCAAAAAATTAAACGGCAGGCGTTGCAAAATAGCATAGCCGGCCATTAAAAAATTTGCCAATAGCGCCCAGCGCAAAATTTTTTCCCAATCTGCTTTGCTTTTTAAAGCGCCGGCCGCGATGATAAAAAATAAAAACAAATAAACATAATTTATCAGCCCTTCCATCCGCTCAAAACCGTCAAAAAAGCTGAAATAAAATCCGGGATTTATAACGCTCGCCAAAAAAGCGGCCGCGAAAAAAACGGCGAAACCGGCAAAAATTAACGAAATTTTGGGAGCGGCGGCTTTGCCTTTCCAAAATAGCCACAAATAAATTAAAAAACCAGCGCTAACAACTAAACGAAAATAACTATTGGGCGTAAAAACCGCCGGATACAAAAAATAATTGGAGTAAACTAACGGCGTTAAAATAGCCAAATATAAAATCGCGGGCAAACTGTCGATTTTTTTTATTTTTTCCCAAAACATAAATTTATTGTTTAGAGTCGTATTTTCCCGATTCCACTTCCTTGATGAAACTGTTAACTTGTTCAATCGATCCCGGTTCAATACTGATGATTTCCTGCGCCGCCTTAATCGCCATTTCCTTTTTGCCTAAAAGCGCGTAAACGGCGGCGAGCCGCGCGCGGTAATCAATGCTATTTGGTTCAAAATTTACCGCCGTTTCGTATAAAAAGGCAATTGACTCATAGTCGCGCGTTTGCTCAAAAATCGGCATAATTTCCAAAATGTAGTTAATGTCGTATAAAGTTATTCTTCTTTTCACCGCCTCTTTGACATTTTTTATTGTTAACTCTTGATTATTAATTTTTGAATACATTAAAGACAGTGCCCAATAAGTCTCGCCCACTTCAGGATTTAAGGAAAGCGCGTGATTGAGCGTATCTATTGCCTGCTGGTCGCGGCCGTTGAATTCATAAATTTGCGCTAAAACATGCCAATGAAAAACGCGACCCGAGCTTAAGGCGAGCGCTTGATTGATATATTCTTCCGCTTTTTTCAGCGCTTGTTCGTCCCGTTCGTAATCATAGATAATTTCGTATAGCCCCGCCATTTGCGCCAAAAATTTTGCGTCTTGATTGGTATTCTCCGCGTATTTTTCTCCCGCTTTAACGATAAAAGAAACATCGCCCGCGACTGTTTTTTTATCAACATTTTTTTGCCTTAACAATTCTTTGTACGAAGCCAAATATTCAATGACATATTCCGGCTCCCAGGGCGTATTAAACGCAAGCGAGCGGCGCATAAAATCAGAAAAAATGGGATAAGAATACGGCCTTTTGTTTGCTTCGTTCAGCGCTTCCCGAATGTAATAAGCGGAGATTGCCGGCCGAACATTAAGCCAAAAAACGCTATAAACGGAAAAAATTATCGCTACCGCCAAGCCGCCCATTTTTAAAATAGGGAACGCTTTATTCTTGCCGGCTGATTCCCCGCCGTTCTCTTGTTCCGGCTGATAATTGCGGTTATAAATGTAAGCGATCAAAATAACTAAGGCCAAATAGGTGACGATAGTGTCAAAAACAAACAAATTTTGGATAAAGTAAGCGGCTAATAATGCGATTAAAGCTTTTATTTCCCGCACGGGGATGGAAAATTTAAGGCGGGATTTAAAAAGAATGAATAAAATAACGCCGGCGGCAAAAAAATAAGACAACAGGCCGATAATGCCGCTGGTTGCTAGTAATTCAATTACGATGTTATGCGCCCGGTCAAAATAAGTTCCGGTTTTGGTTAGATTATAATAACTGGGATCAAAATATTTATTGAAAGCGGAGTTGTAATTTTCCATGCCCCAACCTAAAACCGGCTTTTCTTTGAACGCCTGCCAACCCGCGCGCCAGCTGTGCCAGCGCTGGCGGACGGTGGAATCGGAAATTTTGATGTTGACTAATCTTCTTAATAGCGGCTGGCTTTTTACCAAAGCGCTGTCCCGATTCATAACTAAGATTCCGCCGGTAACCAAAAAAATTACCAAAAGAGCAAGACAGATTTTGCGCGCTTTTTTGCTTTCATCTTTCAGCGCCGCTAAAATTAAAAAAACAATTACCCCCGCCTCCAAACCAACCGCGGCCCCGCGGGTTTGGGAAAATAAAATGCCGAAAAAACTGGCGGCGGCGGCGGCGGCGTAAAAAATTTTCTTTTTTAGATTATCCGCCGAAAATAATAATTTCATTCCGCCCAGAAAAAAAGGAAAAATCAAAAAGCTCGCCAAATGGGCGGCGTTGCCGGTACTGCCGGTCGCGCGGCTCACGCCACTTTCATAAACCAAAGGCAAGTTTAATTTTTGCGCCAGCGCCGCCAGCCCCACGAGCAGACTGACGGTCAAAAAAATATCCAATAATTTTTGCCAATCTTTTTTTTTGGTAAAAACAGTGATTAAAATCAGGAGAAAAGCAAAGTAGTGCAGATATGTGAATAATCCGCCGCCGCGCTCCATCGTGCCCCAAAAACTGCGATAGCATTGCACGCCGCTGACGGCGGTTATCGCCATTACCGCCAAATAAATAATAATGGAAATTAACAGCGCATTTTTCCAATAAGGCGGCTTAATCACCTTCCGCCAAAGCAATATTAGCCAAATTACGAAGATGACTTCAATAATAATCCTAAAAATAAAAACTTTGGTGGAAATAAAAGGAAAATATAAATGCTTGGTCACAAAAAGAGGAGTAAATAAAATAATATATACCCCCCATTTTACTATCTTCAGTAAAATTTGATTTAATTTAACGGCATTCATTTGTTTAATTCGCTAAGTAAGTCTTTAATGTTCTGGTCGTTAGGGGCGAGTTTCAGCGCTTTGTTCAGATATTCTTTCGCCCGTTCTTTATCCCCTATTTCTTTGTACAAAAAACCCAATTGGTAAGCAAAGTCAAGATAACTGGGGAGCGCCACCTGCGCGCTGCGCAAAATATCAACCGCTTTTTGGTTGTCGCCCATTTTTTCCCGATACAGGCGGCTTAATTTTATTACCGCCCCCGGATCATACTCTTTTTTTATTATTTCTAGCAGCCATTTTTCCGCGCAGCCGTAATCTTCCGTTTTTAAACAAATTTCCGCGATATTATTTCTTGGCGGCATGGCGTCCGGCGCTATTTTTAGCGCTTTTTGATAGGCGAGTATCGCCGCCGCATATTTTTGCTCCGCTTCCGCCGCCAAGCCCTCGTTTAAAAATTGCTCATAGGACTTTTCAATTTGCTGCGGGCTTAAATTTTTTGGCAGGCGCCACAAAACAAACCAATCCGTTTTTATACCGTAATAAACAAACGCGCCGACCGCGCATACCGCTATTAACAGGATGATAAATATTTTTTTGTTTATCTTTTGCATATTGATAATTTTAGCTTTGGATTATAAACTTTTATCCGTATTAATATCTAGACTTCCTGCTTGCGCCGCGGAAACGGAATAATCCAGCGCGCTATTAAGCTCCGCGCCGATAGTATAGTTGGTAAAAAACGCGTCAGGAACATCGTCTATTTTTTTATTCCAATCTTCGCCGTATAATTCCTTCGCGATGCTTTCATTTTTAACCGAGCGCAAAACGCCGTTTTTAGCCACGGCATAGACGGTGGGGTTAGTGGTTATTTTTACCATTTTTACGCCCGGACGGTAAGAAACATTATTGCCGATAGGAACGCTCGCTAATTCCGCTCCCGATACTATTTTGACGCCGGTAAAATCTTTATACCAGGTAAAATAAATTTTTTCGTTGGGAAAAACATAGCGCTTGCAATCGCGACCGTAATAATATACCGAGCTGTATTCGGCTGATTTAATTAAATCTCCCGGCGCAGCAACGGCTGAACTAAGGCATTGGGCGGCCGGAGCTGTCGGTTCTCCCGCTGCCGGTTTTTCAGGTTCTACCGGTATGGGAGCTGTCGGTTCTTCTTTTATTTGTTCACTTGCGGGGACAAACATCTGGCTGTTAGTAAAAAAATGGGAAATAAAACTTACCGTTTCCGTGCCGGATGTTGATTCAATCTTATAATAATAATGGGTATTGGGCAAAAGGCCGGTTAATTCTACCGTATGCGTTTTTACGCTGTCGCCGCTGTTTTCTTTTGTTTTTATATTTCCGCCGTTGACTAAATAATTATCAACTTCATAAGTAACTTTGGTGGAGCTGTCTTTATTGGTGCGCCAAACGATTTTCGCGCCGGTGTCGGTAACCACTTGCACTTCCAATAAATCCTTGAAACTTAAAGCATTCAACCAAGGATTCTTATCTTCCGGCATTAGTACAAACACCTGCCCCGGGCTTTGCAAATTAGAGTCCTGCATTTTTACTCGCCAGCGGTAAGCGGCGCCTTCAGTAGTGGAAGCAACAGCGTAAAAATAATAGCCGGCTAACATTGTCGGATTAACGGTCAAACTATATTTTTTCTGGCTGCCAAAAAAATCCTCGGTAGCGTATTCAACCAGGCTGTTATCGGAATATTGGAATAAATAATAAGAAAAGCTAATCCGCCTTTCGGTAGTACCGGAAACGGAAGCTGTTTGGCTGGAAATAGCCGGCGCGCTGGCGCTGGATTTAACTGCAAAAGAAACCTCTTTAAAATTATTGTCTTCGTTTGTTTCTTTTATTTTATCTCCATAATC
>Ga0210057_1005556_pt1 | contig 16157 bp, 18 predicted proteins | sample CryGeyCG2114_010_2_FD_183968 | JGI IMG/M metagenome (GOLD analysis project Ga0210057, IMG submission 183968) | Groundwater microbial communities from aquifer - Crystal Geyser CG10_big_fil_rev_8/21/14_0.10 (SPAdes) (version 2) | ecosystem: Environmental > Aquatic > Deep subsurface > Groundwater ...
CTATACATGCTCCGGTATTCAGTATCTTCTCTTCAAGCTCCAGAGAAGCAACCTTGCGGAAGAATGCTTTCGACATACGCCGAGCATAGCATTCTTCCCAGAGTACAACCAGTCACCTTCTCCGTATTTGCTCGGGAACAAGCCTCTATGCAAACGGTTTGTTCCATGAGGACGCCAAGACTAGACTGCAGGCATGAAGATAGCCATAGACATCCGGGAAGCCTGTACAGAAAAACGCACTGGTAAAGGTCAGTGGACGTACGGATTTGTATCTGAGCTTCTCCAGCGGAAGTACGACCTTCTTCTGTATACGGATGCGGAGATTCCGGAAGAGTGGAAAGTGTATGCTCCGAATGTGCACAGAATGCAGCCGGGCATTTTTTGGCACATGCGTACGGTCTTCTCTCTGGTAAAGAGCAAAGACGTAGAGGTGTATGTGAGTCCCAGCAGTTACATCGTGCCTTCGCTACTCCCCTCCCGTATCCGCTGCATTCCCGTAGTCCATGACCTCATTGCCTTTCGGCGTGAGCCTCATGACCGTAAGGCGCAAATGATAGAGCGTTTGACTCTTGGTCGTACCGTTGGTAATGCAGCGCACATTTGTGTCGTCAGTGAGTCAACAAAACGGGATCTTTTAGAGCGGTATCCTTCATACAAACCCGATGCCGTCACAGTGGTGTATGCCGGACCCATGGAGCTGAGTCCACCGGCAAATATTCCCGATGGAAAAACCATTCTCTGTCCCGCGACGCTCAGCCCCCGCAAGAATCAGTTGCGCCTTATACAGGCCTATGCAGCGCTGCCGGATGCCTTACGTTCGCAGTTTCGCCTGGTACTTGCAGGCAATCGCGGTTGGCACGACCGGGAAATAGTGGAGAAAGCAAAAGAGACTCCGGGAGTGGAATGGCAGGGATTTGTGTCGGTGGATCGGTACAATGCACTGCTCTCCAGCTGCACCATACTTGCACTCCCTTCCCTGTATGAAGGATTTGGTATGCAGATACTGGATGCCCTGCAGAGAGGCATACCGGTACTTACCTCCAACCGGGGGAGCCTGCCGGAAGTTACAGGACAGTGTGCGATACTGGTGGATCCTGAAGACGTAGAGAGTATGACCGACGGTCTGCAGAGGATTCTTACGAGTAAGGAGTATCGCGAAGATGTACGCATCTCCGGTCGTAAACAGGCCTCCTTCTTTACCTGGAAACAGTGCGTAGATTTCTTTCTTCCTGTACTCAAACAGTTACAATACTCCCATGAAGTACAAGCGTGTGGGCCTCACCGTCAAATCCGGCCTCAGTGAAAAGAGCGAGGCAGTGGAGAAAGTGATACGCATTCTCCAGGGTATAGGTGCAGAGGTGCTAGTGGATGCTCAGCGCACAGAAGAAATAATCTGTACAAGTACGCTCAAGCACTACAGGAATGAACAGGATATCGATCTCCTCGTTGTGCTGGGGGGTGACGGGACCATTCTGCGTGCCGTACGCGAACATCAGGCTTTCTCCATTCCCATTCTGAGCATTAACCGTGGCACAGTCGGTTTTCTTGCAGAAATAGATTTAGAAGAAGCTGAAACGCTCATTCCCTCGCTGCTCAATGGTGAGGGAGTGCTAGAAGAAAGGCATATACTCTCCGTAACTGCTACAAGAGACGGCAAGGCATTCCATACAGGTTTTGCCTTAAACGAAGCAGTTATAGCACAGGGAACCATTGCCCGCCTTGTCGACCTGAAAACCTTTATTCAGGATGAGCCCCTCACCACATTCCATGCAGACGGATTGATTATTTCCACACCCACAGGTTCCACGGCATATTCTCTGGCCGCGGGAGGACCCATTGTGCATCCCATTCTCCCGGCCACCATACTTACACCCATCAATCCGCATAGTTTCAGTCAGAAGCCGGTGGTCATTCCCAGCCATCAGGAAGTGCGGGTGGATGTCTGTGCCAAATCCACCAAATTTGAAGATGCTGAAGTTGTTTTAACTTTAGACGGACAAGTCTACATTCCCCTCAAAAGCGGAGATGTGGTAAGAGCCTGTGCCTGCAAGAAGACCGTACAGTTTCTGCGTCGAAAACAAGATACGTTCTTTGGTACCCTCCGGGAGAAGCTCAAGTGGGGGGAGAGGGTGGATTAATCCTCGTCTTCCTCAACCAAGTACTTTCGGAAATCGGGTTGGCATTCTCTGTCATCCGGATGAGGTATTTGCAACGAACAGAATGCATGTTTATCCACTGGTAATGTATCCGTATGGGGATACAGAAGTGCTTTACCCACAATTCTTGAGCTTCCCTCAAATGCATCCGCAGCCTGCCCTGCATTGGGAGGAGTGAAGATGGGAAACACTCTGTTCATGCTTTGAAATTGTGTAGGATTATTAGCATCTAATACCAATGTTCTCTCTGCCGAAAAGATTCGCAGCATATCCATCAATACTTTTTTTGATGTTAAAACAACAATTGTCCGTCGCAGCGGTACATGCCCAAGAGCAGCAGCAAATCGGTGTTCACGCGGTGAGGGATCTACCGTTATAAGGACTTCGTTTTCCAGAACATTTTTTGCCCTCTTTCTTCCCATCACCCCTAGTGTACTCGAAGGATTATGCAGTTGGTATTCTGTGATGGATATTTGAAGAAGCAGATCTTTTGCAACATGTGCGATCATGGCACATACATTTTCTATGGCTGCCTCTATGCGCTCTCTCAATGCTCTTTCACTATAGTCTTCGCCGGTATCACTGTGCTCATGAATGAAGCCCTTAAAGTACCTGCTTGCCTCAACTTCGCGGGGTCGAAGTATGCCAACACTGCAGTGTTTTTTGGTGAACATAGGAGGAGTAGGATACCAATACGTTTACCTTTGTCACGCCTTTACAATCATTTGTTCCCTGTCCGGTCCCGTACCTATAAGCGCAACGGGCACACCGGTCTTTTCTTCTATGAAGGTGATGTAACTTTTTGCCTGCTCCGGAAGATCTTCAAAGTGTGTGATGCCGACGGTCGATGTTTGCCAGCCTGGTACTGTTTCAAAAACGGCGTTGCCATCCTTTTCATCCACTCCAACCAGAATTTCTGCCTCGTCATCCAGTACATCCAGCTTGGTCACATTCCACTGTGAAAATCCGTTAATCTGAACGGTGCGCAGAAGATCAGGAATATGCAGCCAGCCGCAGCGACGCGGCCTCCCTGTGGTCGCACCGTATTCTCCGCCTTTTTCGCGAATACGATTCCCCAGTTCTTCTTCCATTTCGGTACGGAATGGCCCGGAGCCTACCCGTGTGCAGTACGCCTTGGCTACTCCGATACAGGAGGTAAGTGAACGGGGAGGCACGCCCAGTCCCTGCAGTGCGCCCGCAGCAGTCGTAGAGCTGCTGGTGACGTACGGGTAGGTACCATGGTCTATGTCCAGCAGTGTTGCCTGAGCACCCTCTACAATCACTGTTTTTCCTTCCTGCATCCAGAAGTGGAGCAGAGCGACAGTGTCTGCAACTCTGCCCTGCAGTACCGCTGCTGCTTCCCTGAGGTGTGCGCATTCCTGATCCACATCTATGTGCACGCCATAGACGCGCTGAGCCCAGTCCCTGCGCTGCGTAAGCACACCCGTGAGGTCCTCGTTCATCCGCTCCATGCGCATACCGGTACGTGCTGCTTTGTCCATGTAGGCAGGTCCTATTCCTCTTTTGGTCGTACCAATTCCCTGCCCTTCCTTCTGTGTACGTTCCTGTTCCAGGGCACCGTCTATTTCCCTGTGGTAATCAAACACGATGTGTGCTGCCGGAGAGATGTGAAGACGATCCAGAATATCTATGCCGTGTTCTTTGAGTGTGTGTATTTCCTCCAGAAGTGTTGGCAGGTGCAGCACCATGCCAGCTCCCAGCACGACCTGTTTTCCTTCATGAAAACAACCGGAAGGAAGTAAATGAAACACATGTTTCTGTCCATCGATGACGATGGTATGTCCTGCATTTGCTCCTCCGCACGCACGACCAATAATGTCATAGTGCTCAGCAAGCATATCCGTTGCTTTTCCTTTTCCTTCATCACCCCACTGTGCGCCGATAACGGCGGTAACAGGCCCGAGAGATGAGAGCAATTCCTGCACGTGCGTACGCTACCATGAAAGTTGCGTGCTCTCTAGAGAATCTGCATGAGTTTTTGTGCCTGCCCGCTACGGCACTCCAGTGCGCAACCTACGCAAAAGGGATGCTGCTTTGCCTCCAGAAAAAGCGGTAGCAAAACACCCATTCCATCGTGCCCACCAAAGAGCGCCTGGTGCGGTTCGTACTCTGCAACATCCTGCATCAGCTTTTCTCCATCCGGAATGTACGGTGGATTTGAAACGAGAAAAAAGGGTGCAGTGACGTGTGTGAGAGGCGCAAGAAGAGATCCCTGTACAAAGGTGATACGCTCCGCCACTCCATGTAGCTGCGCATTGCTCCGGGCAATCCCGAGCGCTTCCCTGCTTGTATCCGTTGCGGTGCAACTTCGCCCGGTTTCCAGAGCAAGAGTTATAGCTATACACCCGCTTCCTGTCCCTACATCTACAAGAAAATCTGGGCTTTCATTTCTCCATGTGTGGACGAGAACTGCAATATGTGTATCAACCTCCCGTAGACCCTGCTCACCTTCTGTAAGAAAGGCACATGCGGCGTCGATGAGTCCCTCTGTTGCCGGCCTGGGAATGAGTACATGGGGATTGACGCTAAATCTACGGCCATAAAATTCTTTCTGCCGAAGGATGTATGCAAGTGGTTCGTGCTTCCTGCGACGGGTACAGCACGCCTGAAACAGGGATGACTGTTCATTTGTAAGATCGGTATCCGTCTGTGCCAGCACCCAGGACCGCTCTTTTTGCAGCAGAGCTGCAACAAGCACTTCTGCATCCAGAGAGGAAAGACCCGACTGCCTGAGTGCATCTTTTATGCGCATACAGGTATGATACTGCTACTCGTATGCAGCATATAGGAATTGATTGCCGCTTTTCCTGCGGTCACTCCGGCATAGCACGCTACTGCAGGGAACTGGTTCCTGCGCTCCTGGCGCAGGACCATCAGCATTCCTACACGCTGTTCGTACGCTCCACGGAGGAAGAGTGGATTGCTCACCTTCCGGGCAATGCAAAAATCTGTGTTGCTCCCTTTGCGCCCTACTCCTTTGCCGAACAATGGAAATTTCCTTCTCTGCTACGCACAGCAGGCATCGATCTGCTCTTTGTGCCGCATTTCAACGTGCCGCTACGGTGTCCTGTCCCCTTTGTGGTAACTATTCATGACCTCATTTTGCATCGGTACCCCAACCAGGCCTCGCTCCTCCGGCAAATAGCCTACCGGTTCAGCATGCGGAAGGCTGTGCAAAGATCTTCCCGCATCATAGCCGTGAGCTCGTTTACGGCTGAGGAGGTACGGAGGACCTACGGAGAGCACATAGCGGAAAAAACAACCGTCATTCAGGAGGCTGTTTCTTCGCAGTTCACTCCCCGTTCCACGGAGGAACAGGAAGCTGTGCGTAGCAGGTATCATCTTCCGAAAACGTTTCTTCTGTACGTCGGTAATGCCAAACAGCATAAAAATCTCCCCGTACTGCTCGCTGCGTTTCGGCAGGCACAACTGCAGGAGACCGCTCTCGTTCTTGTGACGGGCGAAAAAGAAGCATCCCGTCTGCACACCGGTACGAACGTACAACGCATTGAATCGGTACGGGAGGAAGATTTACCTGCTCTCTACAGTGCTTCCCGTGCTTTCGTAACAGCTTCCCTGTATGAGGGTTTCTGCTTTCCTCTTCTGGAGGCTGCCGCGTGCGGCTGTCCGGTTCTAGCTGTAAACGGTTCGGCTATTGCAGAAGTAGCCCCTCCGGGTGCGGTACTTGTGGAACCGATGGTTGCCTCTTTTGCTGCGGCATTCAAACATCTTCCTGCTCCTGCCCCTTCTCCTTCGCTGCATTCTCGTACCTGGAAGCATGTCGCAGAAGAAACACTCTCTGTACTCCGGAAATAGAGACAATTCTTTTCTTCTCACACCTTTGTTTCCTTTCTTCTCCAACAGGTAGTACTGTGGACGGTATGGATCATATTAGTTCTCTCCTTACCAAGGTGCTGCAGAAGCGTGGCCTGACTTCACACGCCGAAGCGTCTCTCCTGATCCTGCGCTGCAGGGAATGGCTCACAGAGCATCTGCCGGAATGTGCGCAGGAACTCCATCCACAAACGTTTACGGACGGTGTTCTCGCCATATCCTGTGATCACTCCATTGCCGCACAGGAATGCCGTCAGCAAACAGAAGCATTACTTTCTCACCTTCGGGAAGTTTGTCCCGGTATTGCCGTAGAACAGATTCGTCTTCTCCGCGGTGTGTAAGCGGAGAATTTGCATCTTTTTGGCTTGCGAAGCGTCTGGGGCTTACCTACACTCTGCGGGCTGGCTTTACGCTCGTTTTCTATGCTTGTTATTCGACTACAACGCACCGGCGCCCGCAATGCACCAACCTATCGCTTGGTTGTAGCCGAACACAGCAAACCTGTGAAGGGCCGCTTTAAGGAAATCGTAGGACACTACCTGCCTACACGTGAACCTGCACAATTGAACTTTGACGAGGAACGCATTCGTCACTGGATGAGCAAAGGAGCTCTCCCCAGCAATACCGTTGCCCGTCTTCTCTCCAAAAACGGTGTGGCGGGTCTGGAAAAATACATTGAGTCATATGCCAAGCAGAAACCAAAGAATCCCGAAGAAGTGCCGGAGGCACCTGCCGCAGCACCGGAAGCACCCGCTGCGCAAACAGAAGAAGCACCTGCACAGGAGAAAGCACCCGTTGCCGAAGAACAGAAATCAGAACCGGTCGCAGAGGAACCTGCTGCAGAGAATGCTGCACCTGAGGTGCCCGCAGAGGAGACAAAGGCTGAACCTGCCAAAGAAGAACCGCAGGATGCAGCTCCTGCTGCCCCGGAAGCAGCACAGAGTGAAGAGGAAAAAGCCTCTGGAGATACTGATGACAATGAGAAGAAAGAGTAATATACTCCCCGCGTATGACTGCCACTGAGTTCCCCGGCGAAAGCTTTCTTCGTTACGTTCTGGAATCCCTCATAGAGGATCCGGACCAGTTGGTTATAGAGTCTGTAGAAGACGATCTGGGTATTTTGCATACCATCCGGGTGAGTGAGAACGATATGGGAAAGCTGATAGGAAAAGGAGGGCAGACTATTAAAGCTCTCCGCACGCTCCTGCGTATTATTGGCGGCAATACAGCGAAGCGTATTAACTTAAAGGTTTTGGAGCCTGCCGCTGCTTCTTAGTTTTCCCCCCCATCCTATGATCCGAGATCTTCTGGAAGGCGCAAGTGTCGTAGAAATTGTCGCCACCTTTGTTGCGATGGCTCTCATAGCTGCAACCATTCTCTGTCTTGTGTATGTTATTTTCGGAGGTATTTCCTTTATTCTCTCTGCGGGAAACGAAGAGAAGATAAAAAAAGCGGTTCACACTATTCGCTTTGCGGTCATAGGCCTGTTTGTCTCGTTCATTGCCTTCTTCATTGTGCGCTTTATTGCCAATATTCTGGATATTCCGTTCGAACTTAACTTCTCCGACATCCTGGATCTCATGCAGGAGATTTTTAGTGCACTTTCCTAACGGAAGTTAGAGAAGCTTCCTTCGAAGTAATCCTGTTGCAGCTGCTCCCATGAGTCCTGTAAGTGCAAGGAAGAGACCGCCAAAACCCACACCCGAGTGAGGAAGATTTGTGACAACACGCATCTCAGAGGTACGTATGCGATCGGTGAGTGAAAAGATTTCCAGACCGTTTCCGCTTACGGATGTGACCGTGCGGATGGTACTTCCTGTCGGTGCTCTCTGAGAGACAACTGCTGTGTAGCGCACACTCCATTTTGCTCCCGGAGCAAGAAGAGGGACGTTCCACACAAGGGCATTCCCGTCACGTCGTGCGCCCGCTGAATCAGCAACCTGCAGGAAACGATCATCAGTGCGTTCCTGTACGGCAATGTTACTCATTGTCTCGGTCGTCGTATTGCGAAGAGTAAGGGTGTAACTTACGGTGTCTCCCGTTCGCACTTCATTCCTGTCTGCTACTTTGCTCAGTAGGACCGAAACACTGTTTTGCACTCCGGTAAGAGGAAGCAGAGATCCCTTTCCTCCGCTGTTCACCACACGCTTGGTAGAAACCATAGTGGTATCTGCAGCCCTGTTTCCTTTTACATCTGCGCTGGCTCTCAACTGTGTACCCAGTGGAGCATCACTGCGTATGCGGCCGGTCACCTGAAGGTTGCGTGTGCCATTGGGACTTACCACTAACCCGGTCCAGTGTACGTTCTTCCCTGTCCATGCACCTCCTTCCGTAGAAGACACAAATTCAACATACCTCGGCAGTGCGACATTTACATCAACATCCGTAGCGAGTTTGTTGGTCGTATTACGAATGGCAATGCTGTACGACACATACTCTTTGGAAACAGCGCTTTCCAGACCATCTGAAATGGTGGCGATCAGTGCAGAATTTGGCGTACCGGTTACCACTCCGGTGGTATCCCGTGCTATGGAAGGACCGCTGGATACCTTCAGCTGAATATTCACATTGTTTGGGGTTCCACGATCTACGATGGCAGTAAGGTAGTACTCCTTTACTTCGCCCGGTTCTATCTGCTCGTTCGTCCACTCAATTGCATCATTTGTGACCTTCGGCTTGCCGCTTGCGTTTACAAAGTTCAGGAATTCAGAAAGATCTGTGCGCAACTTAAATGCACGCCCCGGTCCACTGGGATTACTCACCACTATACGGTACATCAGTTTATCATTTGGCTCTGCGTAGGCCTTTCCGTCACTCACAGAGAGTCTGAGCTGCGGAATCGACTGGTGCTCAGGATCATCGGCAATACCTTCTATGCGCGTAATATCTGTAGCTTCCTCGCCATCTGCATACGCCTTTGCCACTACAAGGAGATCCTGGCCGGCACGCGGTTGTACATTCACGTTCACGTACAGCTTCTGCGTTCGTGCGGGGTAGAGCGTCACGTTCTTCCACACCACATAGTCCCCCACGACTGCTCCTCCCTCGGATGCCGAAAGAAAGTTTGCCTGTGGAGGAATGAAGAACTGTACATCTACATTCGAATTCTTCTCTCTGTCGCTTGTGAGAGAAAGTGTGTACGTCATGTGACCGTTGGCCTGCACCGTCTGTAAACCGTCTGTAACTGTCAAAAAGACTCCCCTACCGGAAGCCCCTTCAGACTGATCATGAAGAGAAAGGCACTGTGGATCCTGCGGATAATCAATTTTACCATCAAAGTCATTGTCTATTCCGTCTGCACATTCTGTGGAAGCAGCATAGACGTTGTACCCCAGCGGAGCATTCAGCATGCTATGCGCAAGAACTACCAGTATGCTGGCTGCAAGCAGCAGAGAGAGCGTTTTTAAGCGTAATGAGGCACACAGCATGAATGTGTTGGGATGAAAAAAGGAAGATAATATAAATGTTTTTTGATAATTTGTCAATAGTCTTGTTTAATATAATTATTGTTGACCATATAGGATTTAGACCGAAGAGTTGGAAAGCACATGTAAAGTTAGTTGATGCAAATGTTACTCCGCTACTAGGACACAGAGGATGTCTTGATCGCTTTGATGCAAGATTGAATGGAAAAGCACACACAATGAAACTTGTTGAATCTAAGTGAATTACTAGGATTTGCAGCAAGCTATTTTAAAAGTTCTTGAATCTTAAATATGTGGTTGTAAACATTTTGATTCCTTTAGCAGGAGAATGGTTTACCATGAGCGAACGAAGTGAGTTGAATGGTGGGTGGTACTGGAGTCGAACCAGTGACCTTCTGGGTGTAAACCAGACGCTCTAGACCAACTGAGCTAACCACCCGATGGTTTTGAGTATAAAGATTTTTTTGAGTTCTTCCAGACACTCTTCACTACCAACTGCCTGTCCGCCGTAGTTCGCCGAGGCGGACGAAGGTGGAAGCTAACCACCCCCTGGCTCGTAGTATACGGATTCCGGTTGAGGGTTCCAGAATTCCCACTCGGGAATCCACAAAAGTGTACCACAGAGTTGCATGCACACACGCTTCTCCGTAGACTCTCGTTATGCTTCATATTGTACATGCAATCATTTCCGTGCTGCTTATATTCACCATAATGCTGCAGCACAGAGCTTCCGGCCTTTCTGCCACCTTTGGCGGAGGGGGTACTACCAATGTTGTGCAGCGCAGAGGTGCGGAGAAGGTCATCTACAAAGCGAGTATCTGGCTGAGTGTGCTCTTCTTCGGTCTGGCCATTCTCCGCTGGTACGTCTACTAGGAGATCAGTGATTCCGCAGGGCATCTAAGCTATACTTCCCGTCACATGTTTCGCTTTTTCCGAACAGTAGCACACCATGAACGGACAATACTCTTTTGCTGTATTGTTCTGTTTCTCATCAGCTTTGGCGTACTGCTACGCAAATTCTATGTCGAAAATACCACACTGGTGCCTAGCCGCGGGGGAACGTATATAGAGGGATCTGTCGGTGAACTGCAGCCACTCATCCCCTGGTTTACCGTTACCAATGATGTGAACCGCGATATTGTGTCTCTCGTCTTCGCCGGGTTACAGAAGTACAACCCGGAAACCAAGAAAATAGAGGATGATCTGGGAGTGCTGCAGGTCTCTGAGACTAACAAGGTGTACACCGTTCGTCTGCACGAAAACATTGAATGGCATGATTCCACACCTGAAGATCCCCATCTTGTCACGGCAGACGATGTTCTGTTTACCTTCCAATCCATTCAGAACCAGGATTTTCCGAACAGTCTGCTGAGGCAGAACTTTTTGGGAGTAACCATAGAGAAAGTGGATGAGCGTACGGTGAAGTTTATACTGGAGAAACCCTACCGTTTCTTTGCCAGTAACCTCACATTGGGGCTTCTCCCCAAGCGGTCATTTGAAGGAGTCCCCGTTGCAAAATTCGACCAGGTACTGGATTATGGCTTTGAACCTATTGGTGCTGGCCCCTATGCCTTTAAAGGGCTGGTACAAACAGACCTCAGTGTAGAAATTACGCTGGAACGCTTTGCCAGACCACTGGAACCGTTCTACCACCTGGAACGCGTAGTGTTCCGGGTGTTTCCCGACTACAACACGCTTCTCTCCGATATCCGCACACTGGATGGCGTACGCCTGGTACCGCGAAACGATACCGGCGAACCTATAGTTCCCCGCAGTTTCCGCGCGACAAACTACACGCTTCCGCAGTATGTGGCACTGTTCTTTAACCTGGATAAAGAAATTCTAGCGGATAAAAAGCTCCGGCTCGGCTTGCAGCTTGGTACAGATAAACAGGCACTTGTAGACAGAGTAAAAGAACTCGTGATTACAGATACTCCTCTCCTGGAAATAAATACGGAAGACTGGCGCTACCAGTACGATCCTCTTTCCGCTCAGGGAGCGCTGTTTAATTCCGACTGGCATCTGCCGGAGAAAGTGCGTCTGCAGCGACTCCTCGAAATGCGGGAGTCCAATACCGTAGGTCCTCTGCATGTGGAACCTATTGTGTACATAGATACCGGCGCTTCACTCATCCTCACCGGTGCACTGCTCGACGTACAACTCGGATCAACCATCAATGGTATTCCCATTCAGGCATCATCTACCGGTACCTGGGTTTCTGCTTTGCCCACTCACGGTGGAACCGGAAGCATACAGCTGGGCTATAACCTCCTTCGTTTGTCAGATAAAAAAGGAAAGGTTATAGATTCTGCTTATGTCTGGAGAACCACAAAGTCCAAAGACTACAAAGCAGCCTCCCTGGAACAGCAACTTCTTGAACAATTTGTAGCCTCTCGTTCAGAGGCACTCCCACCCGAGGAACGCATTACCGTAGCGAATTTATATCTGGAAAAGGGGTTCCTGCGCCGCAAGCTCTCTACGGATCCCACAGATATACGCATCAACGACAAAGGCGAACGTCTTTCCCTCAGACTTGTCACCAGCAAACAACCGCCGCAGTACGAAGAAATTGCCAAAGAAATTCAGCAACAGTGGGCGCAGCTCGGTGTGCACGTAGGTATTGAAATACCCGAAACCCGTGCAGAATTTGAAAAGAAGCTGATTAATAGAGATTACGATATTTTACTCTACGGGCAGTCTCTGTTGGACAACCTCGATAGTTACCCCTACTGGCATGGCAGCGGCGTACAGCATTTTACGGGTAAACGATCGGATTTACGTATAGATGCCTACAATCTCTCACAATACGCCTCTTTGGAAGCAGATACCCTCCTGGAAGTCATACGGGAAACCGGCAGCAGTGACGAACAAAAACAGGCTCTGAGCGACTTGCGGGAAGTCCTAAAAAAGGACGTACCGGCTATTTTCCTCTACTCGCCTCTCTACACCTTTGCATACAATGCTCGTTTACAGGGTGTTCGTCTGGGTACACCCTCCCTCCACTCCGACCGATTCCTTACCCTGCACCGGTGGTACCTCAAGGAAGGACGCCAGTTCCAGAGCGGAAAAAGTTGGTTTTCCTTCATCCCGTGGGTCTTTTCATCGGCTCTCTGGCAATAGTGATGCAAAGAGATGTGGACAAAGATTCCGATCCAAACATAGTGCAGTTTGCCTATGCAGTTTCTTTCCTTTTTTTTGGACTAAAAGTCGCATAAGACCAGATCCAGACCAGAAATCTTACTCTCAGAAGAATTTCTGGGGTGTAGAAATTAAGTATACATACATCCATTGACAAGGTTTCTTTACGCGAGTAGACTGGCGCGGCTTTCAAATCGAACTATGGAAATTTTACTCCTAGAAGACCTCCCCGGCGTTGGTAAGAAGAACGATCTCCTCATTGTAGGAGATGGCTATGCCATGAACAAACTGCTCCCGAACCGCATGGCTCTTGTTGCCACACCTACCGTACGTCGCCGCTATGCAGAGGAGATCAAGCGTCGCGCAGTAGAGAAGGTTGCAGAAACTGCAGCTGCACAGGCAGGAGGCACGAAGATTCAGGGAAAGAGTATTACTGTAGCTAAAAAGGCAACAAAGACCGGCAAGCTCTACGCCGCAGTCTCCGAGAAGGTTCTTGCAGAAGAAATGATGAAACAGCTCTCTGTCTCTGTGAAGCCGGAAGCAATTACCATCGCAGAACCTATTAAAGCTCTGGGCACCCACAGCGTTATCGTTACGCTTGCAGGTATTGCTCACGCTATGAGCGTGGAAGTAACACAGGAGAAATAGTTTTGCTTCATTAGCTTTGTTAGCGAGATTAGCTTGATTAGCATTTTGCTGTTCTCTATTCCACGAGCATTCTTCTCTTACTTCGCTCCTCACTCAGGGCAAGAGCCTATTTGATGTAAAAGTGGCTTTCTTCCTGTATATTTAGTTTGCAGGCCAGTAGCTCAGCCCTTCGGCTACGCTCAGGACTTAGAGCACCAGAAGGGAATTAAAATGTTGTATACTATTTGTAATGGGCCAGTAGCTCAGTTGGTTAGAGCACCAGACTTATAAACTGGCGGTCGGTGGTTCAAGTCCACCCTGGCCCACCATTCGACTCGTCGCTTCGCTCCTCGCTCATGGTAAACCACAGGAAGAAGTTCAAACCTGCCACGTAGACGAGCGTAGCGAGTTCTTCGTGGTCACCAAAAATATCTACGAGGGACCTCGGCTAACCTAACTGGTCATATTTCTACAGAAGACAGTAAACTCACAAATCTCATTGCCACAGAGGTTCAAAAGGAGAATACTAAACAATTGCCTATGGATCTTACGTTTGCTCCTATCGGCTGGGCTCTCTTCATCCTTTTCATGGAGTTTGTGACCTGGCGCATCTTTTACAGGAAAACGGTGAGGATTTGCTTTTTAACCGAACCGGATCTTCCCTTCTCCCGGTACTTTACCATTGGATTCATGCGCGCTCTTACCATAATGCATGCCTGCATTCTTATCGGAATCGTTTTCTACTTCCACGTGATTCTATGATAGTAGCACGACTCGTCCCTTCTCCGGCAGATTTGGAATTTCAGGGTAAGCACAGCGGTGAAATATTTCAGTTCCAGTTTCATCAGCACTGGATACGCCTGCTTGGTCCCATTGTGCGTTTGTGTGTATCTACCATGGCGGTGTTTGGGGTCGGGTATTCTATTTTTGTACTTGCTCCCATAGAGGATCCATTTACGCATTATCTCGTACTGAACGTTCTTACATTTCTCTTCGTGTTTGCGCAGTTTGATTTCATGTTGCGCTTTTACAGGTATCTGCTTTCCATGGTGGTGATAACGGATAAAAAAATACATCGTATTAAAAAGACCCTTATTCTTACGGATGAGCATATCAGTGTGGATTTGTGGATGATGCAGGATATCCAAAAGTCACAGAATGGCATTCTGCAAAACCTTCTGAGGTTTGGAACCATCACCCTGGAAGTTCAGGAGACTATTATGAGTCTGCACTTTGTGCCGCATGTTGTGGATAAATACGAAGAAATCATGTCCCTGCGGGAGCAGGCACGGGAGAAGATGGGGTATTTTGGGGGTGTTTTACGTCAGGATTCCAAACAGCAGAAACAAATTCCAAAGGAGGTTTTTGCATGAGTGTTTTAAATTAAAAGTGAGTCTGCAGATATGTTTCCGCCTCCTTCTTGGTCGTAATCTCCTTTCGCACCTGTGCATCGTACAGGGCTTTCATTACTTCACCTACTTTCTCTCCGGGTTGTATACCGAGCAGAGTAATGACCTCCTCACCCTTCAGGAGTGGTTTTGGCGGGAGAGGATGAGAATCCAGAAAGGTACTCCAGTCGCGGACTATGCGTTCGTAGAGCTCATAGTCCCTGGGCTCTGTACCGCCTATGTCCAGCCAGAAGAGCTGCAGGAGCTCCGTAAACCACGGGTGGTAGTACCAGTGAGACTTCCGCTCCTCGTTCATGTCCGCAAAGGATCCCATCATCATGTGGTGACCTACAATCCACTGGATCTTCTGGATACGCTTTTTTGTACACTGCAGGCGTTGTAGCATTGCTCCGGCTATGCGAGCGGAAACAGGTGCGTGCTCGTCAAACCGGATGCGCTCTTTGAGTGAAAATGTTTCTGCTTTGCCTACATCATGAAAGAGCGTAGCCCATCGCACATCCGCACCATGATCCTCTGTACAGGCAGCTATGGCCATCATAGTGTGATTCCATACGTCTCCTTCTTTATGGTAGTCGGCCGGTTGGGCAACTCCTTTGCATTTGTGGAGCTCCGGAAGTAAGTACTCCAAAATATCGGTTTCCCACAAATCTTCAAATGCAATCTCCGGATGCGGTCCCAAAAGCATTTTTTCCAGTTCCTGAAAAGCGCGTGAACCAGAGAGGACTTCTATATTCTTTGCCTTTGCATGCAATGCCTGAAACGTGTCCGGATGGTACTGGCCGGCAACAAGAGCGCGAAAACGTACCACCCGCAGCAGACGGAGAGCATCTTCCTCTATACGGGTAGCAGGGTCGCCTATAAAACGAACTAGACGTTCCGTAAGGTCATGCTCACCTCCAAAAGGATCATACAGTTCGCTGGAAATAGGGTGCCAATATAAGGCGTTCATGGTGATGTCTCTGCGCTGCGCATCCCTTTGGCGCGTCGTAAAAACAACAGATTCCGGCTGCCGACCATTACCTGCCTCTGCTTCTTCACGAAACGTGGTCACTTCAAAGGTATGACCCTCATGCGCAATGATGACTGCTCCCAGCGCGGCAGCAATGTCATCATTCTTCGGAAACAGTCCTATAATTTCCTGCGGTGTTGCGCTGGTAGCTATGTCGATATCCTTGGGAATTTCTCCCAGAAGCATATCGCGCACGCAGCCACCTACCCACCAGGCTTCGTACCCGGCATCCAGAAGTATTTCTACAGCTTTGTAGGCAGCTGCACCTTCTGCAGAGTGGAAGGTGCGGTCGATGATTTCCTGACTTACGCTCATAACGAAAGAATAGCAGAGAAACCATGCCTCACGAACACGAGCCGCATCCCTTCGTGGGTGCGGCTCGTACGGTGGATGAAATTTGTCCTTGCCATTCTCAGCCGCACCGGTGAAATATCGGTTTATGCGTGTCATCTTCAGCCGCACCGGTGAAATATCGGTTTATGCGTGTCATCTTCAGCCGCACCCACGGAGGGGTGCGGCTGAGCATGATTCATAAGGT
>Ga0210057_1005557_pt1 | contig 16155 bp, 14 predicted proteins | sample CryGeyCG2114_010_2_FD_183968 | JGI IMG/M metagenome (GOLD analysis project Ga0210057, IMG submission 183968) | Groundwater microbial communities from aquifer - Crystal Geyser CG10_big_fil_rev_8/21/14_0.10 (SPAdes) (version 2) | ecosystem: Environmental > Aquatic > Deep subsurface > Groundwater ...
TGGGTGGAAGAAGCAGGTCTATGGGTTTAAAAATCAATTCCTCTTTTTCTGGAAGAACATAACCGATCCTTCCTTAATCGTTGCTCATATACTCTGGATGCCATATCACTTAATTTTTACCACAATAAAAACAAAGGGAATCTTTCTACTTGGCTTTATCTACGCACTGTTTCAACTCAGTTTAGTTTTGAGCCAACACAAAAAGTACATAGATATTCGTACAGATCGAGCTATTTCAGATATAGTCACTAGTAAAATTTCATGAAACGTCTGCCACTTATTTTATTTGTATTGACGCTTCTTTTAGGAACAGTATTGAGGTTTTATCAGCTCAGTACTTTTCCAGTTAGCCTGAATTTAGACGAAGTTGCCATTGGTTACAATGCTTACTCGATACTAGAGACGGGTAAAGATGAATTTGGGACTTCATTTCCGTTGGCATTTCGTTCTCACGATGACTATAAAGCCCCACTCTACATCTATCTAACAACAATACCCATTTACTTTTTTGGATTAAACGCCTTTGCGGTTAGATTTATTTCAGCCAGTGTCGGGGGGCTCAGTGTTCTATTGACCTACTTTCTGACTCAAGAATTAGTAAAGAAAAAGAGTCATAAGTATCTGCCGTTGCTGACAAGCTTTTTACTGGCAATTTCTCCCTGGCATTTACAATACTCTCGACCTGCTTTTGAAGTGAATTTAGCTACGTTTCTAATTATTGTAGGAGTTTGGGCTTATCTTAAAGGCCTAAAGAAGCCGGTATATTGGTTTGTTTCCGCTGTTAGTTTTGCACTGAGTTTATATGCCTATCATTCGACCAAAGTATTTGTGCCACTGTTTGCTTTAGTCCTGGCTTGGCATGCGAAAAAAGAACTGCGTACTAATGTAAAGTATCTTGGTGGGGGAATTATCATTTTTGCTTTGTTGGTTCTTCCGCTACTGCCTTTGTCTTTTTCTGAGCAAGGACAGCTTCGCTTTAAAGGCACCAATATTTTTAATACGCCGACATTAGTTGACCTCAACAGAGAATTAAAGATAGATCAATGGCGCAAAGGAAGAGAGTACCAAGCCAAACTGTTTCATAATGAAGTAATTGTAGGGACTCAAGTTTTTCTCAGAGGTTATTTTTCTCATTTCTCATATGAACTACTTTTTTTTGGTGAGTCTGGGCCACCCAAAAATTATACCCCCAATGTCGGATTGCTCTATCTTTGGGAACTACCTTTTATAGTTTTAGGACTCTATGCACTTTTTCGCTCCAAATATAAGTATAGATTTCTGATCCTGGGTTGGATTCTATTGTCACCGATCGCCTCTGGTTTGACTTGGGATTACCCCAGTATTACTCGAATTACTATCATGCTTCCGACTTGGCAAATTTTGACAGCGATAGGTTTATACAAGACTTATGACTATCTAGCCACACGTTGGCGAATTTTCTTCACTTTGGTGATGGTGCCTATCATTGGCTTTTTTTTCTTGCTGTATCTCCATAACTATTATAGGATCGCACCACTTCTATACGCAGAAGCTTGGCAGTCTGGCTATCCTGAGGCAGTGGAGTACGCCCAAAAGCACAAAGATGAAGTCAACAAAGTTATTGTTTCCACCGCACTTCGTCAACCACAAAACTTCTTTGCTTTTTATTCACACTACGAACCTAAGACATATATAGAAGTTGATGGAGGAACAAAGTCTGGTGGTTTTGAAGAAAACGGAAATGCTTTTGGAAAGTATGAATTCAAAGCAATTGACTGGAACCCAAATAAACTCGAACAGGATATACTTTATGTAGATCTAATCAGAGAAGCTAACAAAACTATAGATTTTGAGAAAATTATTCAGCTACCGAATGGAGAAGAATATATCGGTGTCTACCGAAAGAACTAAAAAATTTACTATGAAGTTTAGAAAAAAACACTGGATATTACTGATTCTGATCGTAGCCACTTTTTTGAGGTTATACAGACTTAATGCGAATCCACCTTCACTTTATTGGGATGAAGTTTCTCTTGGATACAATGCCTTTTCTATTTTAACCAACGGCACAGATGAACATGGCACACCATTTCCAGTAACAAACTTTTTAGCTTTTGGAGATGCTAAGCCCCCCTTATATATTTACGCGATTGTTCCCTTTATGAAAGTCTTCGGAGCAAATGAATGGAGTGTTCGCTTACCTTCTGCTTTAGCCGGAATACTGGCTGTTTACCTGACATTTTTGATAGCCACGCATATTAAAAAACCGTTAAAAATCAAGTCACAATACTTTCCGATTATTGCCATGGCGCTTCTGGCTATTTCTCCCTGGCACTTACAGATGTCTCGTGTTGCCTATGAGGCAAACTTAGCGCTGACTTTATTTTTGGGAGCATTGACTGCTTTTTTGTATGCCCCAAAGCGCCCGTGGCTCTATATACTTTCGGCCATCTTATTTGTCTCAACTTGGTATACCTTCAACGCCTACAGAATTTTCTTGCCACTTTTTATAGTGTTTCTGGGAGTTTTGTATGTTAAGGATTTGTGGAAGAAAAAGATCTATGTAGGACTAAGTATTATCGTGGCCTTGGTCTTAACGGTGCCTTTAATACCCTTTGCCCTTTCTGACCAAGCACACTTACGCTTTGAAGAAGTAACAATTTTCAAAGATTTAGATCCGGTTCTTGATGCAAACTCCAGAATTGAACTGAACAACAATGCAATTTGGGCCAAGATTGTCTATAACCGTCGGGTCATGTACGCTTCAGAATTTTTGGATGGGTTTTTGGATCACTTTAAAGTTGACTTCTTATTCTTCTCAGGAGATGTCAACCCAAGACTGGGTGTTAGAGAGATGGGAGAGATGTATCTGATTGAGCTCCCCTTACTGCTAGTTGGGCTTTATTACTTAGCCAGGAGAAAATCTAAGATGGGCCTGCTTCTGATAGTTTGGACATTGCTGGCAGTGGTTCCCGGTGCGGTGGCACGCGAGACCCCTCATGCTCTGCGAATTTTACAAGTCTTGCCCGTTCCATTGATTATTGTTGCCATTGGTTTGGTTCAAGTACTTCAATCTCATAAGTCTGCAAAGTTTCTAGTAGCTGGAGCCTATGTGTTTTTCTTTAGTTACTATATAAATCTTTACTATGTTCACTATCCACTACATTGGTCTGAGTCATGGCAGTACGGCTATAAAGAGCTTGTTTATGTTTTAGAAGAAATGAAGCCTGATTACGATCGAATCTATATTACCAATTCACTGGGAAGAGCTTCTACCAATTTTCTTTTTTACTCTAAGCAAAACGTTCCTGAGTACTTAGCAACAAGAGATACCCAAATTGATCAATTTGGGTTTGTTGACACCTACTCGTACGGCAAGTATTACTTTGAAAAGCCAGATGGTGATCAACCGGATAACGAACGTTGGCTCTTTGTAGATCGACCAGATTTACAACTACCACCCGAAGATATTATTAAAACGATCTATGACCTCAAAGGTAAACCTGTCTTTTTAATTCATGAAAAGTAGTTAGGTACTATTCTTTTCATTTTTATGGTGTCTATCGGTCAAGTATGATCTTTTTATACCAGTCAAGATACTGGTTATTCCCTTTCTGTGCTTGCCAGAACCAGTACTCAAATCCCCAAAAAAAGATTGCTTCCACAGGTAGTTTCTTTACTCGAGTGAAGTTTTGAAAGAGAATCTCAGGACTCATACTAGCCGGCTTATCGGCACGGTACTCAGTTTCAGAAGCTTCCCAAGGTTCAGCTTGAAGCTCTGCAATCCATAGAGATTTTTGAGATTTATTAAGGAGTCTTGCTAATTCTGTATCTGACTCGTTTGGCCCTTTGTAGAGAGATTTACCCATAACTTTAGTAATAAACTGTTTGTAGTAGAGATCAATGCCAACGCAATCACTTATTGAAGAGAGCTTAGAAAAGAGTTGGCGTTGCCTAAAATTATTACCCCACATAGTAGTGACAACAGGTCTTGTATCAAGGGCCTTAACTTGTTCAATTTCTTTAATAAGTACCGCTAAAGAAATTGTTTTGTTATCTTCTCCTGAAGGATCAAGAGGTTCATTTTCTACTTGCCAGTGGCTAATACACGTATATTTTTGTAATGCCTGTACCAGTTTTTCTAAATAGTTCAAGATATCATCTTCAAAGGACTCCTTGTCGTAACCTGTCCATGACGGTATATAAAACTCTGGCCATCTAGGTGCTTTAGCACCGATTGTCATAACTACACTTTGATTTTTTTCTTCACAGGTAGTAAGAAATCTCGTCAATGGCTCTAGCTCAAATACTGATTTATTGGGTTGAATATCACTCCAATAACTACAAAGTCGAATGTAGTCTGGCTTTAAATCAATTAATGCGTTAAAACAGCTTCTACTATCAAGATTTAAATGATTTGCCTGACGATGACTAAAGGTGTGGCCAATTGAAATCGATTTTTTTAGATCTGTCATGTTTAAAAGTATATAATTGAAAAGTGAAATTTATTAAACAAGAGCTTTTTACGCTCATCCTTATAGCCCTTTTGGCAGCCGTTAGCGTCAAAGCTTTGGCGATTCCTGAATTCTACACTAGCCATGACGGTGAAACTCACACTGCCAGGTTGGCAAATTTCTACTTAGCTTTGGAAGAAAGTCAAGTGCCACCACAGCTAGCTCCAACACTATTTGGTGGTTTTGGTTTTCCTATCTTTGTATTCATTTATCCACTACCTTATTTGGTAGGAAGCTTCTTTCACTTTTTGAGTTTTTCCTACACTGACTCTGCTGAGTTGACCATGGCTGTGGGGCAGATACTCTCAGCTGTGGCCATCTATGTGTTCTTTAAGTTAGAGACAAAAAAGACCCTTCCTAGTTTTCTAGCCGCACTTTTCTTTACCTGGGCACCTTATCGGTTCTTGATGATATTTGTACGGGGAGCCTTTGCCGAGAGTTTTGCTTATATCTTCGTTGCAACCTCGCTTATTTGTTTGAATCGGCTGTTTGTATATCGAAATACCAAGTGGATTGTTCTCAGCGGGATATCTCTTGGAGGGCTCTTATTGTCGCACCAACTAGTCTCGGTCATGTTTTTACCAGTCTTAGCTTGGTATTTTATCTCCAAACTTATTTTTGAAAATAAAAAAATACAAATTATTTTCTATGCTTTATTATCATTGGTGATAGGTTTTGGTCTGTCAGCATACATTTATGTGCCAGCATACTTTGAGCGCGAGTTCTTACGGTTTGATAACTCTATCAGCTATACCAACGAGCATTTTGTTACTCCATGGCAACTGGTTCGTTCACCTTGGGGCTACGGTTTCTCTCATCCTGGAGTAGTCAATGACAGTATGTCGTTTCAAATTGGCTTGACCCATCTTGTCGTAGTTGCTTTGAGTCTTCTTGTCTTACTGTGGTCAGTGGGGCGTAAAAAAAGAAAAGTCTTGAATGATCCAGTTTCAGTTAAGCTTTTGATGTGGTTATTTGCCTTTGGCTTGGCAACTATTCTCATGATTGAAGTACCTTTCAATCATCTCGTTTGGGAAAAACTTCCAGGCCTGAGCTTTGTAGATTTCCCATGGAGATTTATCGGTGTAGCAGTCGCCACGGTGAGTTTTCTGAGTATTTACCTGTTAGAGAAAACTCGAAGCAATCTTATATTATTCTTGTTTTTAGGTTTTTTTGTTTTTTATGCTAATAGAAATCACTTACGAATAAATGAAACCATTGCTTTTTCAGATGAGCATTTTGAAACCTACCAGGACACAGCTACTTGGCGACATGAATTCTTGCCCAAAAAGCGAATTACTTCAAAATGGAAAGGGATTGAAGGTGCTTCAGAAATTTGGACAGGCGATGGAGAGATAACAACATTAGTCGACAAAACTGACAAAATATCTCTAACAGTCAACTTGAAAGAGAAAAGCCAAGTAATGTTACACCGGATGTATTTTCCTGGCTGGGAATTTAAAGTCGATGATATTCTTGTTCAAGAGGGCGACGGCTATGAAATTTCAGGGTTTATCGATTTAGAGACCCAAGTTGATTATAGTGGGTTTATTATATTCGAGTTACCTGCTGGAACTCATACGATTGAAGCGACATTCTTGAAAACACCCCTACGAAAAGTTGGCTGGTATGTATCTTTAATGACACTTAGTCTTTGTGTGGTATTACTAAGTCCCGTTCCTAAAGTACTAAAGAAGCATTTATGAAAATAAAACTTTCAGTAACCTTAGCAACCTTCAATGAAGAAGAAAACCTTGGTCGATGTCTTGATTCAGTTAAGACTATCGCTGACGAAATAATTATTGTTGATGGTTCTTCCACTGATTCAACTAGAACTATTGCTAAAAAATTTGGTGCCAAAATAACAAAAACAAGCAACAAGCCAATCTTTCATATAAACAAACAACAAGCAGTCGATCAAGCAAGAGGCGAATGGATTTTAGCTCTAGATGCTGACGAAGAAGTTTCAAAAAATCTAGCAACTGAGATAAAAAAAATTATTGAAATGACTGAGGAGGAGATTAGGCTGAGAAAAGTAAAAGCTTCAGAGACTGATCAAAAAAAATGGCAACTGTTTGAAAGACATCAAAACTTGTTAGCAAAAAGAGATGGGGCATTTAATCAATCCGCCAAAGAAACCGTCGCCTTTTTTATTCCCCGAGTGAATGTTTTTCTAGGTCACCAAATGAGACATACGGGTGTTTATCCAGACGGTGTGATTAGACTTTTTAAAAAAGATAAAGCTAGTTTCCCAGCAAAGTCTGTCCACGAACAAATTCAAGTTGAAGGACGAGTCGATTGGTTAACTCATGACTTGCTTCATTACGATAGTCCTACCTTTGAAAAATATCTAAAGCGGGCCAACCGCTATACTGATTTAACAGCACAAGAATTGAACTCTCAGCAAGTCTCCATCAATCTATGGAATAGTCTTTACTATTTAATTGTAAAACCAAAATTGATTTTTCTGTCTCTCTTTGTTCGCCATAAAGGTTTCTTAGATGGCTTTGCAGGCTTTGTTTTTTCCCTTATGTCAGGAATTCATTGGGCTGTAGCTTATATGAAGTATTGGGAAATAAAAAAATCCGGAGAGAGCGAATAGCCAGCAGAGACCTGATAAGGTTTAATTACTAAACTACTTACTCGATACTAGAGATAATTTATGTCCAAAATTGCAATCGATACATCACCACTTGACTCTGGCCATCAGAATAGAGGAGTGGGGACTTATACTCGGGAACTTACAAAAGCCCTGAAAAAACAAAATGAGGATCTAGACTTTCTACTAGATCCGAGTTTTGTGAATAGTGATGATATAGAACTAGTTCATTATCCCTACTTTGACCTTTTTTTTCATACCTTACCCATATTAAAAAAGAAGAAAACTGTCATTACTCTTCACGACGTTATCCCCTTACTTTTTCCAGAGTATTTCCCAGTCGGTCTCAAAGGGAGTTTTAATTTTTTTCTCCAGAAAATTGCAATTCAAAATGTGGATGCTGTTATTACTGACTCCAATGCTTCACAAAAAGATATTTTTAAATACTTAGGAATTCCCAAAAATAAAATTTTTGTTACACCTTTAGCAGCCTCAAGTGACTTTCATCCTGCGTCAAAAGAAGCCATCAAAAAAATGAAACAAAAATATAATTTACCAGATAAATTTTTACTTTTTGTGGGTAGTATAAACTACAACAAAAATATCGATCGGCTCATTCAAGCTGTCGCAGAGTTGGGTAGTATTCCTTTGGTAATCAATACCAGAACTGATATTTATTCAGACGAAAGTGAAAAACAAACTCGTATGGTTTTAGACTTGGTCAAACAGGCACTTATAAAAGCACCTGAAAACTTAGTACATATTGTTCAGATGGAGACTGTCGAAGAACTCAACCAACTCTATTCAGCTGCTGAATTTTATATACAACCTTCTTTAGCCGAAGGTTTTGGCTTACCAGTTTTAGAAGCTATGCAAACAGGTACTCCAGTATTATCCTCAAATCTAAGTTCCTTGCCAGAAGTAGCAGGAGATGCTGGAATTTATTTTGATCCAAAAGAAGTTAAGTCAATAAAAGATACAATAAACAAAGCTCTCTCGTTAAAGCCTTCAGAAAAAGAGTCACAAGCCGAAAAAGGATTTAGGCGGGCAAAAGAGTTTTCCTGGGAGAAAACAGCACAAGAAACAATAAGAGTATATAAAAAAGTCCTAAACAACTAAATGAATTTTAAACAATTACTAAAACTAATACTAGGCTGGCGAGCTTTTCTGATTATCTTTGCAATTGGCGGTATGTTTTTATTACCGTTTGGAGATAAATTTCCTTATAGAGAGTCATTGTTGGTTCCCTATGGCAGTCCAATTTTTTACTCATGGGCAGGTTTTGATGGTGTTCATTATCTAACTATCGCTGAGCACGGTTACGAGGCTCAATTTACCCAGGCATTTTTTCCTGTTTATCCGCTGCTCATCCGCTGGTTAACTTTACTGACTGGAAATTATCTTTTATCAGGCTTATTAATTAGCCACGTTAGTTTGCTTATTGCCCTCTATTTTTTATACTTATTGGTTCGTATTGATGAAAAAAAACAAGTGGCTTATCAAACATTACTACTGTTATTAGCCTTTCCTACAGCTTTCTTTTTTGGTGCTTTATATTCAGAAAGTTTGTTTTTGATGTTGGTTGTTACAAGTCTTTATGCAATTAGAAAAGGAATGACCAAAGAAGCCATAGCCTTAGCTTTATTTGCATCTGCAACTAGAATTATTGGGATATTTTTGTTGCCAGCTCTACTCTATGAAAAGTACCTATCTCTCGATAAGAAAATAACCAAAAATAATTTCACTCACTATCTACCGATTTTTCTTTCCGCTGCGGGTTTACTCGGCTATATGTCATATCTGCATCGTGTGTTTGGGGATGCCTTGTATTTTTTGAACGCCCAGTCAGCCTTTGGTGCTCAACGAAGCACTCAACAAGTTATCCTGTTGTACCAAGTTATATTCAGATATATGAAAATGTTTATGACCGTAGACTTTACAAGTTTATTGTTTTACACAGTTTCACTTGAATTTATTACTTCAATGTTATTTTTAGCCTTGCTTATTCTTGCTTACATAAAAAAAGTTAGATTGTCTTATTTACTTTTTGCTGTGCCAGCTTATCTTTTACCAACGCTCACAGGTACCTTTTCAAGTATGCCTCGTTATGTATTAGTTTTGTTTCCTGGGTTTATTGTCTTAGCCAAGATTATTCCCAGAAAGTGGCAACCAGTGGTGCTGACTATCAGTGCTATACTGCTAGCACTAAATACAATCCTTTTTACTCGAGGATACTGGGTGGCGTAGTACACAGTTTAAGAATTAAGGTTTAAGATATAATGATGAGGAAGTTTGAGGAGTTGCCGATATTTAAGCAGTCTCATAATTTAGTAATAAAACTCTACAAATTTACTGAGACTTTTCCTGATTCTGAGAAATATGGCTTAACTTCTCAGATTAGAAGATCTGCTGTTTCAGTTCCTGCAAATATTGTAGAAGGTTTACACAGAAATACTACAAAAGAGCTAATTGCGTTTATGTACAATGCCCGTGGTTCAGCTGGTGAGCTGCTTTACCATCTATTGCTATCCAAAGATTTAAACTATCTAGAAAAAGAGGTGTATTTAGAACTAGACGAGATAACTCAGGAAATACTAAAACAGTTAAACGGGCGGATTAGATCAGAAAAAAGAAAGTTAAATATTATTAGTTAAATCTTAAATTTTGCTATGAAAATTCTTGTCACCGGTGGAGCCGGGTTTATTGGTTCACACATAGTTGCTTTATATACAAAAGCTGGCCATGAGGTTCTAGTTATTGATAATTTATCAAGTGGTAGCAAAAAAAATGTAGATCAAAAAGCTCATTTTGAACAAGTTGATATCAACGATCCAAGTCTACATGAAATTATTGGGCGTTTTAAACCTGAAATAGTTAACCACCAGGCTGCCCAAATTGATGTACGTAAGTCAGTTGAAGATCCTTCTTACGATGCTCAAGTAAATATAGTAGGTTCACTTAAAGTTTTTGAAGCCGCTCGTAAAGCGGGAAGTCTAAAAAAAATACTTTTCGCTTCCTCTGGAGGAGCAGCGTATGGAGATACTGACACGATTCCTACAGATGAGAGTGTGCCTGCTAAACCTATTTCTCCATATGGGATAGCCAAAGTCTCAGTAGAAATGTATTTATACTACTATAACCAAATCTACAACATTCCCTACATTGCCTTGCGCTATTCAAATGTATACGGTCCTAGACAAAACCCACATGGAGAAGCCGGCGTAGTTGCTATATGTTTTCAAAGATTACTCTCAGGTAAAGAATTTGTCATCAACGGCGATGGAGAGCAAACAAGAGATTTTGTTTTTGTTGAAGACGTTGCCAGAGCGAGTTTACTAGCCTTGGATTCAGAGTTCATTGGTGAGGTAAATATAGCCACCAGTGTTGAAACTTCGATAAAATCTTTGGTACATCAAATGGCCACCTCTATCGAACATAAGGATGAAATACCTCACGGTCCGGCCAAAACCGGTGAACAAAAACGAAGCTGTCTAGACTATTCTAAAGCAGAAAATGAGTTGGGGTGGAAACCGGAAGTAGATATTACTACGGGTATTGCAAAAACAGCCGAGTATTTTAAGTCAAATTCATGAAAACTCTGATAATAATCCCAGCCTACAATGAAGCTTCAGTAATTTTCACAACACTGAAAGAATTAAAAGCTTTTCTGGCAAAGGCTTATGCAGCCGATATCCTCGTAGTTAATGATGGTTCCACAGATGCTACTGTGGATGAAGCTGCTCGAGCGGGAGTGGCAGTGGTCACGCATATACTCAATAGAGGTCTGGGTGGAGCCATAGGCACTGGCTTAGCCTATGCCCGTAAACATAAGTATGAACTGGCTGTCACTTTTGATGCCGATGGGCAACACGAACCCAATGATATCCCTACAATCCTTGAGCCTATCACAGCAGGAAGAGCCGATGTAGTTATTGGTTCTCGGTTTGCAGATCCTTCAAAAGAAATGCCCTTGGATAGAAAAGTCCTTTTGAGAATTAGTAATCTTCTTACCTATATTTTATTTGGAGCCTATACAACCGATTCTCTGTCAGGTTTTAGGGCCTTTAACAAAAAAGCTATAAATGGAATTGAAATTAAGACCGAAAGAATGGAAGTTTCCAATGAGCTTTTTTCTGAAATAAAAAGACTAAAGCTACGTCTATCTGAGGTACCTATTCGAGTAATTTATACTGACTATTCCAGATCAAAAGGTCAAACTAATACAAACGGAATCAATATCGTCTTTAAACTTCTGTTAAGATTATTTAGATAATTAATAAGCGAGTACCTATGGTGTTACCAATTCAAATTTTACTATTAGTTTTTTTACTTTTTGCTATTTCTAGGGTTTATCTGAGAGCTCGTGAAGGCGCGCTCAGGTTCGGGGAGATATTATTTTGGGCAAGCATTTTTGCTTTGGCTATTGTTGGGGTTGTCGATCCAAAATTCACCAACTTTTTAGCCGTTCAGTTAGGAATTGGCCGAGGGGTTGATTTGGTTTTATATCTGTCGATAGTTTTACTTTTCTACTTGATATTTAGAACGAATGTTATGTTAGAAGACACCCGTCACGAGATAACTAAGCTTGTTAGAAAAATAGCTTTAGAAGAAAAGAAAGATAAACCTCATAAGAAGAAAAAAAAGTGAAACTCTTATTTATTGCCGAGTCATTCCCATCACATAGCAACATCGATCTTACTGGAGGTGTCGAGGCAGGCGACTACTATTTGTGTAAAGAACTGGCAAAAAAACACCAGGTAACTGTCTACACAATCGCGCGTGAAGGTGAGATAACCCCAAAAACAATAGAAGGCATTACTGTAATTGGCTTAGGCTTGGCAGTAAGTGTTGAAGGTCGACAGTCAGCCATTGTCCGTTTGAGTTTTCTGCTCCAAGCAATTTCTAAAGCTAGGAAGCAAGAGTTTGATTTAGTTTACAGTTCAAATGTTTTTTCATCTACAGTTGCTGGGATCATATCAAAGCTTACGAAGAAACCAAGTGTCGCTAAGGTGGCAGATGTTTATCTCGGAGATTGGATAAAATTTACAGGACTGACAACTGGAATCATTGGTGAGTTACTGGAAAGATATGTTTTAGGTCATAAATGGGAAGCTATTATTGCTTGGAGTAATTACACGGCCCACAAAATAGAACAGCATACCAAACTAGATAAAATCTACGTTATCGGTGGAGGAGTAGATAAAGATCTTTACGACTCGCTCCGAGTCCATAAGTATCCTCTGCCAACCTTGATTTGTGTTTCGAGGCTGGTAGCCTACAAACGAGTCGATGTGGTTTTAAAAGCCTTTCAACTGGTTCAAAAAGAAATACCTCAAATACAGTTGAAAATAGTAGGTATTGGTCCCGAACTTAAACAACTCAAGAAGCTGTGTCAGGAACTAGACATAGAACGTAATGTGTCGTTTATTGGATTTATTCCCTCTCACAAAGGTGTTGTAAAAGAAATCAAGCAGTCTACGCTGTTTTTTCATGCCTCTGAAGTCGAAGGCTTTGGCTTGGCGACTTTAGAAGCTTTAGCCTGTGGAGTTCCATTTGTGCATACTGATTTACCGGTAACTCGAGAGCTTACCAATGATGGTTTTGGTGGAGTTTTTTTTAGAGCAGGGGACTACCATATGGCCGCCGACAAAATTGTTAGAATTTTATCTGATTCAGCAATTTATAAACGCAAAATTTTAGAAGCAAACAAAGTTATCAACAGCTACTCGTGGAGCAAAGTGGCTAAAGAAACCGAAGCAGTTTTTAGATCTATCCTAGATACTAAGTAAAGTGTGAGTATCGATACATATGAATTCAAAAGTAAAGGTAGTCTATTTGATTGATTCTTGGTTTCCTTTTGTCGGAGGAGCTCAGATTCACTTGAGGGAAATTCAAAAACAGCTTGAATCAAACAAGCGCATCTCCAGTAGCATCTATGCACCCAATCACCTAAACATTTTTTATCGGTTATTTTGGAGTGTCTGGATTGTCCCGCTAATTCTGTGGAAGAATCCTTCCTTTGATCTTATCCACTCACATGGTTTTCATTCCGGACTTTCTGGTAAGTTACTTTCAGTTCTTTCTAAAAAACCTGTTATTCATACGGTTCACGGAAGTCACTTGCTAGACAAAAAGCAAATAAGCCTAAAAGCGCTCATGGAAAAGTTTTTCCTTGTTAACCTTAGATACGATGCCATTATTACTGTTTCTAGAAAATTTAAAGAGCATCAGCCTAAGACTAAGAAACTATTTGTGGTGGCCAATGGAGTTACAATTGAAGAGTTTACAAAAGAAAAAGTTGAAAAAAATGGGCAGCCAACTCTCATTTTTGTTGGACGAAATCATCCTGACAAGGGGATTGATGTCTTAGAAAAAGTTTTCAACCAATTAATCAGCAAATATCCTCAAGTACGATTAACAAAAATAATTGATGGAAATTATAGCCACAAAAAGTTAATCAAAAAATATAAGCAAAGCCATATTTTTGTTTTGCCATCAAGAGCCGAAGGCCAACCCATTACTTTACTTGAAGCCTGGGCAAGTAAGCTACCTGTAGTGGTTTCAGATGTGGGAGAGAATCCATTTATGGTGAAAAATGGGGTCAATGGATATGTGGTGGAAAATGGAAATGTCGAGGCCCTGGTCGAATCTATAAGCAGTCTGCTAGATAATCCAAGCCAAGCGACTCGCATGGGGAAGAATGGTTTTGACCTTGTCAAAGAAAAATATACTTGGAAATCTATCGCTGATACTACCTTCAACCTTTATCAGAAAGTGGTTAAATATGACTAAAAAAAAGAAAAGATTTCTTTTTCTTATTACCCACTACGTCCCACACGTATATGGTGCCGAGTTGTTTGCTCAAAATGTAGCTGAATACTTGGCTAAAGAGGGTCACAGGGTTGATCTTGTTACTGGTCATTGGAATAGTAGTTGGAAAAGACAAGAAGTAATTAACGGAGTTTCAGTCTATAGAGTTTCCGTTGTCAAAATCAGATTTATCCAGACGCTGTACTTTATTTTGCCCCAGTTTTGGCAGGCACAAAAACTCATACAGAGGAAAGACTACGATATTATTCACGCACATATTTTCCCTTCTCTAGTTACTGGAGCTTTGCTAACATCAAAAGCAAAAAAAATACTTACAATTCAAGGTGGTGACTTAGCCGATTATCCTGAGATTTATGGCCCTGCAGCCCCTATACTCAAGAAGATAATTGGTCTATGTATTAGGAAATATCACATAGTCCACGCTGTCAGTCAGGATCTTAGAAAACAAATTCAAAAGCTTTCAAATGTCACCGCTCAGGTTATTCCCAATGGTGTTGATAGCCGTCTGCTAATCAAGAATAGTCACGTGGCCAATAAGAGAGACTTATTCCCAAAAACCAAATATGTATTATTTTCTCCTTCGAGACTGACTAACAAAAATAACTTACTTGAAACGATTAAAGCGATCAAATTAGTAAGAGATACTGGTTTAGATGTTGGTTTGGTGATTGCTGGAGAGGGTCACCAACAAGAAGTGATTACTCACCTTATTAAGGAAAAAAAACTTACAAAACAAGTTATCTTGCTGGGACATGTTTCTCACAAAGATTCACTGGCTTTATCGTCTCAAGCTGATAGTGTGATTAGGGTTTCCTCCCAAGAAGGCTTTGGAATTTCACTTCTCGAAGGACTTGCGGTGGGGACGACAGTTATTGCCAGTCAGGCAGGTGGCTTAAAAGACTTTATTAAGCCTGAACATGCATATGTTGTCAAAGATCCGAAAGCAAAAAGTATTAGTGATACCATCGTTCGAGCTTTATCAGATAAAAACAGACACAAGAAAATTACAAGAGCTCAGGAACTAGTAAGACAATCTTATACTTGGCAAAAAGTGCTTGAGGCACTAATGAAATTCTACTGAGGTTTTTGTGGAGGCTTGGCTTTAAGTAACCTGAAGTTTTTTGTAGAGAGAATCAGATCATAAGATTCCTTTGTTAGAACTTCCTGATTAAAACAATCAATCAATACGTCAACTGCCAGATAGTGGTCATCATAAATATCCCAGAGCAATTGAGCTGATTGGGTGGCATCTACGTACTGACTGAATTTATACTCCAGTAAATCTGGATTATTTTTATTAACTTGACTACATATGCTTTTATAAGGCACTCTCACAAAATTGTGGTAAGGATTGAGAGCTTCCATTCGTGTTGATGAAAGAATAGTAATTATAGGTGTATCCTCATCGACATAATCGTCAACTTTCACAAAAAAATCATACAATTCTATTGAGGGGGACGGCGCGAAGTTTTTATCTAGATTTTTATAAATTGTTAGAGAAGAGTAGAGCCCTAAGAACACTAAAAGTAAACTTAGTAAGAAATGATATTTAATACTAGAGTTAATTTGATAGATATAAGATAGAGTTATTACATTTAGCGGAACAATAATTAGATATAGTCCAATGACAAACCGAGTTGAGTACCAATCAAAGCCAAAGTAGGCTTGTTGAGTTAGTAAATAAAGTACAAAACAAAAATAGAGAAAAACAATTCTTTCAGCTCTATTTTCTTTTACCCAACGTACTTTATAAATTGTTATCAGTATCCCTATAACGGCTAGAAACAAAAAAATGGGACTATAGTAATCCAGAAAAGTATCACTATTTATTAGTCCCAGAGGTCTAGCAGATGTTTGTTGTTGTGACAGACCTTTTTGCTCACTACTTGAACTAGCTTCGATGGCTACATTCTTTACTTTTTCTGGCGTGTCAATTGTACTTTTCTCAATTGAAATCTTTTTTATTGCCGGTTTAAGCAACAAGTTAGAGAACCGATTCATTCCCGTAATTATCAGTGGTTGGGCAGAGATAAAAAACAAAAATATCGATAGAATTATCAGCGGAATTTTTTTAAATAAACCTTGCTGTCTATACAAAAAGAGCAAGGTCACTATCAAAGGCGGTACTATTAGTGCAAACGAGGCAAAGGCAACTAGTCCGTGGATATTAAAGAGAGCTCCAGTCAAGACTACAGTTAGTAGACTCCACTCTGTCGATTTCCTTTTAAGAGAAAG
>Ga0210057_1005560_pt1 | contig 16153 bp, 12 predicted proteins | sample CryGeyCG2114_010_2_FD_183968 | JGI IMG/M metagenome (GOLD analysis project Ga0210057, IMG submission 183968) | Groundwater microbial communities from aquifer - Crystal Geyser CG10_big_fil_rev_8/21/14_0.10 (SPAdes) (version 2) | ecosystem: Environmental > Aquatic > Deep subsurface > Groundwater ...
AAGAAGGAATGATTTTGAATTCTTTAGCCCAAAAAGCACTTTGGGTATTATAAACAGCCGTAAAAAGCGACGCTTCCGGCCAAATTTTATGCAAGGCCAACAACACCCGTTCTGCTCCACCCCACTTCACCACCCAATCATAAACCAAAGCAACTTTCATAAATTCTCATAAACTTTGATAGTTTCCTTAGCCATTTTTTGCCAACTGTATTTTTTGACTTGCTGATAACCTAGTTTAATCATTTTTTGCTTTAATCTTTTATCACTAATAATCTTTTTTATTTTGCTAGCCATTTCATTGACATTTAAAGGATCAAAATAAATGGCGGCTGGACCATAAACCTCAGGCAAGCAAGAAGAATTGGAAGCCAAAACCGGCAAGCCGACGGCCATTGCTTCCAGTCCCGGTAAACCAAAACCTTCAAGCAATGACGGAAAAACAAAAGCTTCAGCTTGCTGATATAGAGCAACCAATTCCTCGTCTGGAACAAAACCAGTCAAAGTAACCAAATTCTCGGCCTTAAGTTTTTTGATTCTTTTTTCAAATCTCTCCAAAAAAACATTTCGGCCACAGACAATCACCAGCGGAAATTTAATTTTTTTAACCGCCAAAACCAATCTTTCAACATTTTTGTGAGGATAAAGGCTGCCGGTGTAAATGACAAAAGGTTTTTTGATTTTATATTTCCCTAAAACTCTTGCACTATAAATTTGGAATTTGGAATTTGGAATTTGGAATTTTTTTTCTACTCCTTCATAGGTGACATTAATTTTTGTGGGCGGTAAATGATATCTTTTTATCAATTCTTTTTTCCACCAATGACTGGGAGTAATAATTTTGGCAGCCCGCTTAACCACCAACCAAACCAAAAAGCGGTAGTTTAAATATTTAAACCAATAAAATAAACGAAATCTGGTTGTCATTTGGCCGCCGCGAAATTGATGTTTGATTAAATCATGAATGGTAACAACATACTTCCCGCACCAAAAAAGGGGCACATTAAAATGAGGAAAATGAACCACGTCTGGTTTTAGTTTAAATAATAAAACCGGCAAAAAAATTTGTTCCTGCCAAGAATAATGAGGATAATCAGCCAAAACTGCTTGAAAATTAGAATTTTGCTTGTCCCGCGACCTGTCCGCCGTAGCTTTAGCGGAGGTGGAAGCCTTGGCGAAGTGGGAATAATATTTTTTTCTTAATAAAATAAAATAATCATTTTTTTTATCTAACTTTTCGATTTCATCAATTAAATTAAGAATGTAGCGGCCAATTCCCGCGTGCTCCAAACCATACATTCTGGCATCAATAACAATTTTCATCTTTTAAGATAATGATAAAAAATCCTAAAAAAACCCTTAATTCTAATTCCTAAAATCACTACCCATGTCAACCAGTGAGGATATTTATCTTGATAAAATTTTTTATAAAAAATTTCCATTGCCTGAATAGAGGCTTTAGCGGTTTTGATTCGCGTCTGTTGGTTTGCCTGGCTAATTTTTTTTGACTCTTTTCTTAAACCAGAACTGGCCCCTTTATGATGAATTAATAATGGCTCAGGATAAAACATCACCTTCCAGCCAGCTTTTTTGATTCGATAAAACAAATCTAAATCCTCACCATAAAAAAAGTAATTCTCATCCCAACTGCCCACTTCTGTCAGTGCTTGCCGGCGAATAAACATAAAAGTGCCAAAACCAGCATCAATCTCATGGATTTTATTTAAATCAAGATAAAACTGGTGGTATTGACCAAAAATTTTACTTTTGGGAAATAATTTCTCGAGACCAAGGAAATAGCAAATTGAAGCCCAAGGAGTGGGAAAGCCACGGTGGCAATCTGGATCCATTCCGCCTGAAACAAGTATTGTTTTTGCGGTAGCAGCGCCAATTTTTGGGTCGCTATCCATAAAACTAATCATTTTTTGAAAAGCATCTGGTTTAACTTGAGTATCAGAGTTTAAAAACAAAATATATTTACCTTGAGCTTTTTTAAGAGCCAGATTGTTGCCACCAGCAAAGCCAAGGTTTTCCTTACTTTGAATAATTTTAACTTGGGGAAATTCTCTCTTGATCATCTCAACTGAGCCGTCAACCGAAGCATTGTCGACAACAATTATTTCATAAGCAAAACTATTTTTTTTGGATTTTAAAACCGACCGCAAACAATCACGGAGTAAATCCCTGGTATTGTAGTTGAGAATAATAATTGATAAATCAGGTTTTTCAGCCATTGATTAACTCCTGATAGGCCCTTTCTAATTTGCGAGCAATTTGGGGCCAATCATAAAGTTTCTCGACCAGTTTTTTTCCAGCCAAACTCAACTCCTGCTGCCGCTTCTTGTTACTAGCTAGGGCTATTACCTCGCTGGCAAAATTATCCGGCTGGTTAGCAATAATTACTTCTTTTCCCTTTTTGGCTCTAATGCCTTCAATTCCTACTGAAGTGGTTACCACCGGCAAACCAGCTGCCATCGCTTCTAAAATTTTAATGTTAGTGCCGCTGGCAATCCTCATTGGCGCCACCAAAATATCAGCGCTGGCATAAGCCTGGCGAATATCATCTATCTGGCTGTTTATTTGCACACCATTGCCTGCCAAATTTGTAATCAAAGAATTCGGATTTCTGCCGACCAGTTTTAAACTCGCTTTGGAGATTTGATTTTTAATTTTAGGCCAAATTTTTTTAACCAAAAAATTAACCGCATTTTGATTGGTAAAATATTTAAAATCACCCACAAAAAGTAGTGTTATTCCGCTCCGCTGCCGGTTGGGTTTAAAATTTTCAAAATGTTTAATGTCCACTCCATTGGGAATAACCACGCATTTTTTTTGAATTATTTTCTCTATTACTCGAGCATCAACTTCGGAAACAGCCAAATTAAGATTAGCTTTTCGCCAGGCTGCTTGTTCGTAACGTCTCATTTTCCAAATATCATAGCTAAGCAGCCATTTTAAAGGAAAAATTTTTCGTTGAACAAATCTCTGATAAACCAGATATTCAACATTTTCATTACCTAAAACCGTTGGAATTGACACCCCCGGGGTGTTTGAGCCTTGCACCCCGGGGGTGTTAAGATAAGGCGAAGTGTAAAAGGATTCAAAATGAATTAAGTCATATTTTCCGTTTTCAAGTTCTTTTTGAAGGGCAATTTTTACCTGCCGGTCACCGTAAAAATGAGTAATTGTAAACGGCAAATGACTAAAACCGGCCAAAAGAAAGTTTCTAACCGACCAAATTGACCGGCCCTTAAATGTTTTTACTTTTGAACAAAACTTCTCGACTTCTTTTACCGGTCCCTGAATCCGATTGGGCCGCCAAAAAGAAAAAAGAGTAATCTCGTTTTTTTTGGCCAAATTTTTGAGTAAATTGTAAGCTCTGGTTTGACCACCAGAAAAAGGCGGATAAGGAAAAATCGGGCTTAACCAAAGAATTTTCATAATTCAGATGGACATTTCTTTGTTAAATCAACAATTATCCAATCGTCTGTTTTTTGCAAAAGACACCAAGTGCCCATCACCCACTGAGTTTCTGGTCCAAAATTAACATTAACATAATATTCAGCTCCTTTTTCGATTAAATCCTCAATGACAATTCCTATTGGCCAACCTTGACGGTTGGTTTGGTATAAAAAGGCAGTATCGCCTCCATAAGGAGCAATTACTTTAGCATTTTTGGGCAGTAAATCATCAGCCGCCTGACCAGCTTTAACAATGACCGGATTATTGATGTTGAAAAAGTCACGTACCTGATACCAAGAAAAAGCCAGCATAAACAAAATAGAGGTGATAAGTAATACGTAAGACGTGATACGAGAAAAATATTCCCTAGAAACAGTAGTCAAAAAATGGGCGCCTTTAGCTAAAAAAACACAAATAATGGGAATGGCCATAATTTGATAATAATCGTGTTTAACATTGCCCCCGGCGATAATCAAAAAATAAGCAAAAATAGCTGCCAGCCAGCTGAAGAAAAACAAACCCTCTTTTTTATTGGCTTTAACTATTAAACCCAAACCCAGAAGAATTAATCCCCAACCGCCCAAAATCAGCCTGCCGATTCTTTCAGCAAAAAGCCACCAAAAAAAAGCCCCTTTTAAACGAATACCTGCTTCGTTAAAAAGCCAATCGTAAACCGGAATGCCTTCAGGAAAATAATTCATCCACCAACGCCACAACAAAAACGGGAGCAAAGATATTAAGATATAGAGAGATAAAGAAAACCACTTTCGCCAATTAAAGTGCCATTTCTGCCAAGCCAAAAAGCTAACAGGCAACAAGAACATAAGCGTGTAAGGTTTAAGCAAAAAAGAAATAGCCGCAAAAACAAGCGCCAAAAAAAAACGCTCTTTGTCAAAAAAATAAATCATCCCTAAAGAAGTGGCCACCATCATTGGTTCTGGTAAAATAACGCGGCTGTAATAAACATTAAACGGCAAAACCGCAAAGAAAAAAGCAGCCCACAAAGCCTCTTTCTCACTTAAATGCTTTTTAACAATTAAATAAAGAAAAACTAAACTTATTAAAGAGAAAAAAATTGAAATTAATCTTCCCCATATTTCTAAATTTAAAAAAGGAAAAATTTTATAAAAACCAGCTTGAAAAAGATTGTAAAAAGGAAATTCGACAAAACGATAACCTTCCGGATTTTCTAATCCTGAAGCAACATTGGAAAGGTCGTCAAAACGGGGGTGGAGTAAATCAAAACCTTTCTTTATAAAGTTTCGAGAAACAGCGCTGGTGTCTGCCTGCCGCCATGAATGCCAATCGGCCACGGGGTTGTTTAATCGATAAAGGCGTAAGCCAAAAGCAAGAATGATAATTAAAACCAAAATTATTTTTTTCATTCTTTCTTCATTTCTTTAAGCTCCCCTTGCTCAAAAACAAAAACATGACTTTTTGGCTGACCAACTAAATCAAACATTGCTTCTAAATCAGAACTTCTTTCAATTGTTAAATTTTCATCCTGGTAAACAAACCAAAGGCCATCTTCCAACCCTACTGGAAAAACCCAAGCCCGACCTTGGCGAATAGGAAGATTAACAAAATATAGAGTTGTCCCTAAGGGAAACTCACGATAATTAGTGCTTAAAGCCAACAAAGTCTTGTTGGCAATTTCTCCGGCCTGATACCACTCCTTTTGAGCCTTTTTAATTTCTAAACCCCAAAAAGTTAAAAGACCACCAACCAGCAATATAAAGATTAAAATAGCCAATTTTAGATTCCTCTTTTTTAATTTTTCAAAAATTTTAACCAGCCATATTGCCAGAGCGATAAAAAAACCAGCATGAGCAAGATAAACATATCTTTCAGCCAGATTACCCAAACCCAGAAATGGTAAAAGAAGAATCACCAACCAACCAAAAGCAAAAATGGTGGTTTTGCTCAATTTAACTTTTTTAAAAAAGAGCCAAGGGATCAAAATTAAAACCACCAACAAACCCAAAGCAATTGGTTTGTGAATACGCAAAAAGGTTCGGCTTAAATCATACCAGGGGATAAAGTGAAAACTGGCGATTAACTCACCTAGATAACCAATAAGATTACCAACAAAATTGAAAGCAAAGTTTTTAAGGTTATAACTGTAGTCACCACTTAAACCATGAGCCTGAGCAACTGCGCCTCTTAGCCAAAAATAAACACTAGTTAGAACCCAAAAGGGTAAATAGACTGATATCTCAGCAAGCCATTTTCTTGATTTTTTAATCTGGCCAAAAACCAAATCGTAAAAGAGAATCGCCAGGGGAAAGGTTATCATTCGTTCATGAGAAGACAAACCTAAAGCAAAAGCCAATAAGGCAAAAATATAAAAAAACCAGCGCCATTTTCTTAGGTTACGACGCCAACAAACGTAAGCTAAAAATCCCCAAATGTAAAAAAAATTAGCCATCAAGTGTGAAGTTGAAGAAATCCAGAAAATAGACTCAGCATTAACAGGATGAATCAAAAAAAACAAACTAGCCAAAAAAGCAACCAGTCTTTTTTTAGTCAACCATAAAGTTAAAAGATAAACACCCAAGGTGCAGCCAAAATGGAATAAAAAGTCAACCAAATGAAAACCCTGAGGTTGAAGACCAAATAAAGGATAAACTAAAAAGAAATAAACTCTTGCCAATGGCCGGTAAAAAAAGCCCTTGGCGTCAAGGAAAACTTGGAAAAGGTCATCAAGCCTTGTCTTTGCTGTCCAGTGCAACCAAGTAAAATCATCACCTACAAAGTAATTTTTAAAACTGGAGAAAAACATTAAAGAGGCGGTAACCAAAAAAACAATAATTGGGGTAACTGGTAACTTAATCACCTCAATTGTTTCTTTAATCAGACTTCTTCGACGAGGTAAACAATAAATTATCAAACCGACGCTTAAACCTAAAAGAGGCCAAAAGGTAAAAGCCACTTTTGAGGCTTCAAAAATATCAATCAAAGTTGCATTCAGGGCAATTCCCAAAGTGCCTGCTGCAGTCCCGATTAGAACGCTGCGGACAAAAGGTTGAGTAATCTTTTTTAGTGACTGTCTAATTAAAAGTCCGTAAGCGCCAAGAATCGACAAAAATGCCAAAAGGCCCAAAAGTCCTGTTTCCCCTAAAGCTCGCAAATAACTATTATCAGCGGCTAAGGCGACCGACGAATAACCGGAACCTAAAATAGGATTTCGGTAAAAGGCTTTCAACGCCCGTGGCCAGGTTCCCTGAAAACGAGTGGTAAAAGAAATATCGTAAACAATCGTTCTTTTGATTAAAAACTCACCCGACACTGTGGCAATTTCCGAAGACATCGTGGCCGTTTTCAAAGCAGTGGCGATTGGTCTTTTAATCAGGGCTGCTTGAGTAGCGGTCGGTTCTTTTTGAAGCAATGGCACCGGTAAAAAACCGCTGCCGACAGGTAAGTCTTCTTGGGCAATCTCCTCTTCTTCAGTAAAAATTTTACCTACTTCCTGTTCACTTTCTAAAAGAGCCAGTGGCCGACCTGTTTCCGCATCATAAACCACGTCTTTAATGCGAAAAGTTTTGCCAAAACGCTGTGAAGTGCCGCTAATCTGATTCATCAGTAAAATACTGATTAAAACTACAGGAATAATCAGCCACTTTTTTTTATGAAGCCAGAAAACAAGGACAATCGCCACCAAATAAACAGCAAAAGAAATTCGCGAGGCAGTCAAAAGCAATAAAATAAAACTAGCAAAAACTAGCAAAAAAACCAAAATTTTATAGAAAGGTTTTTTTAAAGCAAAGATAAGACTGGTGAAAAGAGCAATCATCAAAACCAAGAAGGCGGATAAATCATAATGACCAGCAAAAGTAGAAGTAACTCTGGCTGAAGGAGGCAAATAAAGAGGAATACCTTTAGCGAATTCCTCATTCATGGTTAAAAAAGCCGGGAAACCTAAATATTTTTGGCCAAAACCATAAAAACAAACACCTAAAAGTGCCAAGCCTATTACCAAGAAATATTTTTTTGTCTTTTTGATATCTTTAACTGTTGAAGCTGCCACAAAAAACAAAACCATGTATTCTAGCCGACGGAGAAAGTGGAAAACAGCTACCTGAGGAAAAAAGTTTGCCAAATGGGACCTGAGAAAAACCAAACTAAATAATAAAGAAACGCCTCCCACTAACCAATAAAGAATTATCGGTAAAGTCAAAGGCAGCTTAAGCGATACTTTGCGTCGTAAAAGTTGTATTAACCAACCAACCACCACCAAAGCCACTAAAAAATCTTCCCAGCGAATATAAACCCAAGTGTGACGGACACCAATTAAAGGCAGTTTGGGATAAAGGGGAATGAAAAACAGCAAAAACCCAATTCCCACCTCTAAAAAGTGCTTATCAAGCCAATTTAAAAGCTTTCCCATAGGTTTGTTTTAAATAATCATTAGCCGTCAAAAAGCCTATCAGCCAAGCTAAAGCTGCCTTGGCCCGTAATAAAAATTTTAACACAGTCAACTGCCAACCAGCAAAGTGCTTTTGGTAAAAATAAATCAGCCCTTCATAAATCCACCAAATTACTCTTTGCTTGTTTTCAGGTAAACTGCCCCGTGTTAAATGATAAACTTGGGCTTGAGGGTAAAACCAAGTGGAAAAACCGGCTTTTTTAGCCCGATAGCAAAATTCCATCTCTTCGATATACATAAAAAATTTCTCATCAAGCAGGCCAATTTTATCCAGCACCGCGCGGCTCATCAAGAAGCAAGATCCTTCTACCCAATCAACTTGACAAGTTTTTTTAGGAGAACGACGTAAAAATTTATCGCCCTTAAAAAGAGAGATTGTTGTTATTGGCAAAGTATAAAAAGGCGCTGTTGAAGGCTGAATTGTGCCATCTTGTTTTAAAAGCTGTGGGCCGGCAATACCCAAATTGCTTTTTGTGTTGGCAAAATCAATTAATTTAGTTAAAGCATTGCCCACCAGCTTGGTATCTGAATTTAAAAGCAAAATAAATTGCCCTTTGGCCTTTTTTATCCCTAAATTATTAGCTTTGGCAAAACCAAGGTTTTTTTTGTTTTCAATCAAAATAGCTTCTCCAAACTTTTTTTTAACCATTTCAACTGAACCGTCAGTCGAGCCGTTGTCGACCAATATTACTTCAAATTTAACTCCTTTCGTTTGTTTGAAAATTGAATTTAAACAATCCTCAAGAAGTTCTTTGGTATTCCAATTAACAATAACAATTGAAAGATCAATCATTGGAAGAGTCTGGCTCGGCCAAGTTGATAGTGAAAGTTTTTTAACTTCCTTTCTCTAATCTCACGGGCAGGAACACCACCAACTATTTTTCCAGGGGCAACGTCTTTTGTGACCACCGCCGCGGCAGCTACTACTGCTCCCCGACCAATTTTGATTCCTGGCAAAATAATCGCTCGCGGCCCAATAAAAACATAATCGCCAATTTCCACTGGCTTTTCAATGGCTTTAAATTCTGGGTCATCAACATCATGCTGAGAGTTGTAAATCAAAACTTGAGAAGCAATTGCCGTGTGGCTACCTATTTTCAAACTTGCTCTGCCATCCAAAAAACAATGGTCGCCAATAATGGTATCCTCGCCAATAATAATATTCTTAGGCTGGAAAAAATTAGCCCACATATGAATAGTCGACCCTCGACCAATTTTGACACCCGCCAAGCGGTAACAAAACCGACGGCAATGATGAGAAGGACAATGACCCACCCAGCGCAAAAGCATCAATTCGAAATCAAGCAAGATATTTAAAAAACGATTAATGATTTTTCGCCACATCTTCCAAAACCGCCAAAGTCTGTTTGGCGCATTTCTCCCAACTAAATTGACGACACTGGCGCAATCCTTTTTTAACTAGTTCATCCTTTCGTTTGAACGCTTCTTTAATTCCCCGAGTAATATCGTTCACATCATTGGGGTTAACCAAAATGCCTGCCTTACCAACTACTTCCGGCAAGCTACTCACATTTGAGGCTACCACCGGACACCCATAATGCATTGCTTCCAAAATTGGCAAGCCAAAACCTTCATAAAGAGAAGCGAGAATAAAACACTGGGCATTTTTATAAAAAGCAGGTAAATCTTCATCAGGCACGTAGCCGGTAAAAATAACTTTTTCGGCTAAGCCCAAATCTTTAACCTGCTTAAAAATATTCTCATAAAGCCAACCCTTTTTGCCAACGATAACCAATTTCAAATTTTTATTTTTAAGTTTGGCAAAAGCCTTAATCAACCCATTTAAGTTCTTTCGAGGCTGAAGAGTGCCCACATACAAAATAAAACTACCTTCAACGCCGTATTTTTTTAAATTATCTTTTGGGTTGACTTTAGACATTTTTAAACCAGGGTAAGTCACCACTACCTTTTCAGGCGGTAAATGATAATAATCAATTATAGCACTTCTAGAAGACTCGCTAATAGTTAAAATTTTTTTAGCTTTTTTAACTGAATAGGCTGTCCAATTTTTCAGTTGCCATAAATCCCGTTTTTTAAACATCTCCGGAAATTGAATATAACCCAAATCTAAAATCGCCATTACTGCCGGGTAAGGACACCAACGCGGTAAATAATGGCCAGGAGTAAAAAAAACATCAGGTTTTGGCGAAGAAAAAGACAAAACTAGAGGCAAACCAATTTGAGTCCAAAATAATTTAGGTCCAACTACTTTATACTGCCAATTTGAATCTTGTTTGGGTAAATCTGGAAGCGGTTTCTTTTTTAAATAAATTACAGCATTGGGTTTAAGCTTGGATAAGGCTTTAAGTAACTGAAAACTATAAATATTACTGCCCACCCGATTTTTAACATTCGCCTCATTACCATCAATACCAATTAACATACTCCTCCCGGGTAAATTACTCGTAATCTTTTCTCTTCGATTCCTAAAATTTCCATCGCATCTTTTTTCGTCGCTTCGGAAATACAAATTACTGTTTTTGACTCTCTTTTAACCCATTTTAGTTTTCGCTTTTGGGTGGCGATGATTTTTTTATCCGTCTCCGCCGGATGCTTGTAAACAATTAAATCATACAAAATAGTTGCTTTCTTAGCTTTTTTTGCTGGCGGTTCAGTCCAATCAGAAGTTATAAAAATGTCAACATCACCAATTAGCCACTCGATCGGCAAGATATGTAACCGATTCCATAGAAAATCCAAGAGTATTGGTGGGAATTTGAAAGTTCTGAGTTTTACGTTTTGGTTTTGACATTTGACATTTGACATTTGACATTTTTTTCTCAAACTTGAGAAAAATAGCACATATTCATTTTTTTGATCAATCTCCAAAAGCTTTTTCACCAAATTTTTTAAATAATTGGCTACGCCCGTGGCTGGATAAGCAGTTTGACTAATATCAATCCCAATTTTCATTTTAAAAACCAACTAACCTTTCTTGTTTTAATACTTGCTGTGTTGGTTTTTTTGATATCCCCTCAGCTAAACTTCTTCCTATTTGGCTATTAAGCAAGAAAACCTGCAAACCAGGAATTAAACTTCTTATCCTTCTATCTCGGTAGAGAATTTTGCCATCCCCCTCCTCTTGTTTCCTGAATTATCCAAGGAGAAACTCCTTCTCCCTTTTTAATACCACCACAAGCTTTAAATTCACAATTATCTCTTACTGTCCAAGCCTCTTCGTCTTCTGAAGAAGAAAAATAAACTATAGTGCCTGGGCCAAACCATTTATTGAATGATTCTGTTTCTTTTTTACCTATTTTTTCCATAGTTTCTTAGTCAAAAAAATAATCGCTAGCAAAAAAAATCCAGCCGCGTACCAGGTAAGGCGTTCGGCAGTAAAAAAAATCCAAAATTTAAAAAGGGGAATGGCCAGAAGAAGGCAAAGAAGGCCAATCATCAACGCCAAACGTGGCCTACGCAACCAAAAAACCACCAAAAAAACCAAAATAAAGCTAACATCTTGAATCTTCATTGCTTTAGCATTTATTATAGAGGAAATGTCTTTTTTAACCAAATTTCTTAATAAAAAGAAATCAATTTCGCATTTTAATATACTTTTAAAACTTGCGGCCGGTTTGCTTTTGATTGCCATTCTTTCCTTAACTTCGTGGGTTGCTTACCAAAGAATTGGGGCTTTTGGTTGTTTTGACCAATGCTTTAATTTCGTAGCTGCTTATTTCATGCTTAAGGGCAAGCAACTTTATTCTCAAATTTTTTTCAATCATCAACCCCTCATGGCTTACTTAAGCTACCTGATTCAAAAAGTTTCCCAACCCGCCACTCTTTATCAATTGGTTATTTATCACCGTTTGTTTACAATCATTTTTTCTCTCCTAATGAGTGCTCTTTTTGTCTGGCGGTTCAGATGGAAGGGGGTAGGATTTGTCCTTTTTTTTGAAACCAGCAAATTTTACCTGATGGGTCAATTTTTTCTTCCCGAGGTGATTGTAGCTTACCTACTCGCTTTTTTAATGGGTCTCTGGTGGCAAAAACACCACCAAAAAAACGCTCTTTTAGTTGACTATTTTTTAGCAGCCATTTTTGCTTGGGCGGCAGTCTTTTTAACCCTTCCCTATCTGCCTTTAACTTTAAGCCTTTATTTGGCTTTTTTAATGCCATTAACTAAAAAAAGCAAAATCTCTTGGCTATCTCTAGGCTTTTTTGTTTTACTCTCATTGGGAATCCTTATTCAGCTGCCCTTAAATGATTACTTTTTCCAAACAGGAACTATCAATCGCCAGCTAGTTGTTGATGAATCACAAAGAGTTGGTTTGACTAACTTAGGCATGATAAAAATCTTCTTTTACCCCTGGTTAATTTTTATTCAAGGCAAGGCAAGTTATTTTCGCCACTTTTTAATTGGCTTGGGTACTCTTTTTTCTGGTTTAACTTTCTGGTTTGTTTTCAAAACCAAGCAGATAAAAAAAATTCTGTTGATAATTTTTTTTCTAGGATTGGCAACCGTCAGATTTGTTGAACCAGGAACAATGTTTTATGAAGCTTTTCATCTTCTTGTTTGGCAAGGTCTGTTTTTGATGAGTCTTTTTCTTCTTTCTGAGGAATTAATGAGCCACCAAACTTACTGGTGGCTAAAAAGTTCATCTTTTTTGCTTCTTTTTTATCTTCTGGGCTATCTTGTTCTTTCGCCAATCTCATTTTTAAGAGAAAAGGTGAACTCGCAAGAAGAATTTACCACTCAATACGCCCATTATTTTGCCCATGGCGCTGTGATTAAAACCTTGTCTAAACCAGGTGACACTCTTTTTCTTGAGCAATGGGATGATTTAATTTATTGGACTTCCGGTCTTGATTCTTCTTATCCTTACTCTCTTTATACGCCAATAATGGCCCAATCTAGCCAATACCGAGAGGCAAGATTAAAAATGTTTCAAAATAACCCGCCTGATTTTTATTATTCGTTTCCAGAAGGCAAAAAGAATTGCCCTGCTTTGTTGCCTGAAAAAGAAAAAGATAAATATATCCAACTCTATTTTTCTAATAATCCCAGTTGTCTTTATCTTAAAAAAACCAAACTTCCAGAAATCAACGACGAACAATGGAAAGAAATTCAAAAACTAGGCTTTCATATGTTATGATATGACGATGAGTAAAAAACAAAAATTGTCTGTAAAAAAATCAATTCCTTTTGCGGTCGCCATCATCGTTTTGTTATTAGTCACTCACCGCACTATTATCGTCCCCGCCAAAAAAACGGCTGCCTCAGCCCGCCTGGTGCTCCTAAGCGTTAAAGGGGTATATGATCTAATTAAAAACCAGGATATTATCAATGCTGGTGAAAAACTTAAAGAAACAAAAATTCAACTACAAACTACCAAAACAAATTTAAATGCCTTAGCTTGGACTAGAAAAATTCCTTTTTTTGGCAATTATTATCAAGATGCTCAACATTTGATAAACGCTGGCATTTATGGTCTTGACACCGGCAATATTATCATCGAAACTCTCAAGCCCTATGCTGATCTTTTGGGATTAAAAGGTGAAGGTAGTTTTGTCTTAGGCTCAGCTGAAGACCGAATCGAAAAAGCCGTTTTAACCATGGCTAAAGTCACCCCAATAATCGATGAAGTGGAGAAAAAGCTGACATTAATTAAAAAAGAAATCGACCAGATAAACCCCAATCGTTATCGTCACCCTGAGGTAATTTTTGGGAAAAAAATTTATTCTCGAATTACTTTAGCTAAAAATGTCTTTGATCAAATTTATTTGGTACTAACAGACGGCAAGCCACTGGTAAAGAGTCTGCCAACTGCTCTCGGCGAACCCGTGCCAAAAAGGTATTTCGTTTTGTATCAAAATGAATCGACGATGGCTTACGCCGTCTTCCGCCTTAAAAGCGGCAAGATATCTTTAGAAAACCCTTATTATCTTTACCGGCTTAATCAAGCTGAGATAAAAAAGCGCACCGCTGTAGAAGATTTAGAAAAGTTATATGGTTACCTAAGAGGAAAAACAAATATTGATGGAATTGTTGTTGTTAACGGCCACGCGCTGGTTAAAATAATGGAAATCTTGGGGTCGATTAACTTTGCCGGCACCCAACTGACAACAGATAATGATCCTCGGTGCAATTGCCCACAGGTTATTCTTGAATTAGAAAACTATGCCAAAAAAGGGGGCAAAATAGAATTTTTTGGTAGTTTGATGAATACCATCATCCAAAAAGCGCTTGGTTCATCTCCCAGACTTTATTGGGGAAGGCTTTTTAAAGTCGTTAACGAAGAATTTGGTCAAAAGCACATCTTGGTTTACCTCGGCGATCAAGAAGCTCAAAAAGGAATCGAAACCCTAAGTCAATAAGTGCCAATGCTGATTAAATTATGAGGATTTTCTTTTTGCTGCTCTTTGAATTCGACATTGATTTTTAATCTGTTGGTTTCAATTTTTTTGTATTTTTCGTATTTGCTGGTGTCGATCTCAAACTCTAGAAAATTAAAAGTGTCTTCGGGAAAATAGCACGAAGAGTATGGCCTGACTGCCGGCGGCATAAAGGCGGCAATCTCATAGTTGATAAATAATTTATCGGTTTTCGAGTTAAGGTTGATCACCCTGAAAAAGGCATAGTTATTGCTAAGGTTATACATGTAACCGCAAACAGTAGTGGGAATAGCCAAGTTATTATAATCCAACGTACGCAGGTTCCGATTAGATCTTCTTGAGCCAATTTCTTTCCAAGAATCAAGATTATCGGTTTTATAAGAAAGGGTAAATTCGTTCTGCATCGTGTGATTATTGAAAAACACAAAGGGAACAACCAAATGAACTCTTTCAATGGGAAAACCTATTTGGTATTCAAACAAAACACGAGAAGATTTACCTACCGGATCAAAAAGATCAACCCTGGCTCTCCCCCATGAATCGCCAGGATCATGACTTAGCTTGGCATCTGACTCTTTGATATTGGCAATTTCATTGCCGTAATTAAAATTATTGTAAATATCAACGACGCTATTTGGGCCAAAATCAAAATGAAAACGATCAAATGATAACCGACTAAAATCGAGCTCCAGTTTTTGGTGGTTATCAAACTCAATTTCAGCTTTCTTTAAGCTTCCAGGAAAGTCAAGATAATCAATTTTTTTACTATCTTTAAAATTTATTTGATAAGCTTTTTTATTATTTTCAAGTTCTATGATGTCATAAGAATAGTTTTTATCAAATTTGTAGACAAAAAAAGTCGGCGAACCTCTTCTGTTTCTAATCACCCGATAAGGTTTATAAGTACTAAACCAAGAGGAAAGCTTTCTGTCTTGATAGTGGAAAGGTTTGACCGGCTCCCGTAGTTGTTTGCCGATTTGGATTACTCCTGCCGGCTGAAGAACATAAATATTTTTGTAAAAGTCTTTTTTAAGAAAATCCTGAAAGGCAAACTGGGAGTCAATATAATTTACACTAAAAAATTTATCGGTAACTTCGTAATCAATTTTTTTCTCTAATAATGAAATAAGATCGATGTGATATTCGTAACCATTCCGATAAAGATTGTAGTCATAAAGGAAAAGGTTATTTCCTTTAGAGATTTCGTTTTTGTATAGTTCTCTTAATTCATGGAGTCCAGACATTTGTTGTAAACTCTCATCAAATAAAGAAACAAATTTCGTGTTAAATTTATGGACGTTGATAAAAAGAGAAAGTAAAAGAAGAATCAAAGCAAATCTTTTTACATTGGACAATCCATAAGCAACAAAGAAAAGAGCAATAAAATAGAAACTAAAAGTAACTCGGGAAACAATCAGATAGTTAATCGGATGGCTAAATAATTGATAAAAAAAGAACACGGCCAGAATGGCAAGGAAATAGGTAATTATGTTTTTAAAACGGCGTGTTTTCAAGGACTTTAAAAGATAATACAACCCTAAGAAAAAGAAAATCCCTTCTATGGGGTTTAGGAAGCTAAGATCATTTAGAAAACTGGCCTCATGCGGCCCAAAGTGAAATTTAGAAGAAATGAATAAAACTTCAAATACATTGATAAGATAATGAGGGACTTTCCAAAAAGCAGAAACAAAATCTGTTTGTGAAGAGAGCTGGCCTTGGAGCATTAACCCCCAAACACGGTCATGCAAAATCTTATTAAAAATAAAAAGGAAGTGCTGCCCTAGCAAATAGCTCCAAAGTGTCGTAGTGAACAAGATAATAAAAAAAGAAGAGAAAATAATCGCTAAGTATTGATTGAGTGGCAGCAATTGGTATTTGGTATTTTTGAAAATGGCCAGGGTGATAAAAAAT
>Ga0210057_1005564_pt1 | contig 16139 bp, 16 predicted proteins | sample CryGeyCG2114_010_2_FD_183968 | JGI IMG/M metagenome (GOLD analysis project Ga0210057, IMG submission 183968) | Groundwater microbial communities from aquifer - Crystal Geyser CG10_big_fil_rev_8/21/14_0.10 (SPAdes) (version 2) | ecosystem: Environmental > Aquatic > Deep subsurface > Groundwater ...
TTGAATCCTTCGGTTCCGAAGATGGCGAGGAAGAGGATCACCACTGAGCCGGCAATGGAAACCGCGAGCGGGTTTTGGCCCGCGATAATTTGCGGTACCATGAACTTAATGTAATGCCCTGGATGTCGATTCTTGTCCTGCCCATTCGCCTTGGAGGCCGCGCACGCGCAGGTTCTGCTGGATTGCACTGGTGCCCGCGTACTCGTCAGTGGCTGCCTGTTCGTCAAGAATTTCAACCACACGGGCTTTGAAGATGCTATCTGCGTACCCGGGAACGGTTTCTTGTGCGGCCGCAACACTAGCCGCGAGCGTGGCTCCCGCGAGTGCGGACAGTATGAATAGTGCTATGCTTCTGCGCATGCATCCAGTATATACCCTTTATCCGTGCCCCGCTACTTGGCCGATGGCATACAAGAGTAAGATGCCAAGGCCCACCCACACCAGCTGCATCCACACTTTGCGCGGATTTTGTTCGTGGTGCAGTTCCGGAACCAGATCTGCCATGGCAAGGTACAGGAAGTTTCCGGTTGCAAGGGCAATGAGTATGGGCACCAGGCTTTCAACGGAGTCGGCAAAGACAAATACCAGGATTGCGCCGAGCACACTCGTTAATCCGAACAGCAGGTTATAGAGCACGGCTTTTAGCCGCGACATGCCAGCGTACACGAGAATGGAGAAATCAGCAACCTCCTGCGGAATTTCGTGGAGCGCCACGGCAATGGTCGTGGCAATGCCGAGCCGCACATCCACCAGGAACGCGCCCGCGATAATGGTGCCGTCCACAAAATTGTGCAGGCCGTCGCCGATGAGATTGTTGATGATGAGGTGAGTCTTGCGGTGGCCTTTATCCTCGTCTGTGCAGGTGCAGTGGTGGTAGTGGATTGCTTTTTCAATAACAAAGAACCCCACGATGGCGGCCAAGATGATGAGGGATGCCTGGTGCGGTTCATCAAACGCTTCCATGGCTTCGGGCAAGAGGTCAAAAAATACGGCCCCGAGCAAGGTGCCGATGGCAAGCCCGATGAGCCTGCGGATCCACGATTTTGCGTGCGTTTCCTTTGCGAGGAGCAGGATGCCGGTGAGCGAGATTAAACTGACTGCGAGCGTTGCGATGATTGCGTAGGCGAACATATGACTGCGGTTATTTCTTTCCTTAAATTTATACAGGGCTTGTCTATAGTGGAGCGGGCGCATTCAATCAATACACTTCATCGTGCGTGCCTGCCTTTACATACAGAACACTTCCGTCATCATTGAATAAAAATTTAACCCGATAACTCCAATCTATTGAGTATGCCCAAGCCTCGCGGTCTTTGCCGTGCAGTTTATGAGTTTCAAGGCGGGCGTCAAAAGCGTTATTCTTAAAAATAAGCTCCCGTGCCTCCAATTTTGCCTGAATGTGGTGAGGGAGTTTTTTGGCTGATCGCAAAAATTGCGGACTGTATTTAATCCTTGTTACCCTCCTGTGCATCATAGGCTGCCATTGCTTCGCGTACTGAAGAAGCCTCTATGGTTTTTCCTTCTCTGTCTTCTTTTAGCGCTTGTTCCACCTCGCGATCCAGACCTTCCGCGGCTTTGCCGGTAAGGTAGTGGGTGGGGACTGCCGCGCTCTTGAGCGCCTCGTACTCGTCCAAGCCCAAAACCACGAATCCTTTTTCGCGCAGTTCTTTTGGCATCTGCAATGTTGGGGCTGTTTGCACTGGATTTTGCATAGCGCACTCATTGTATCACGCACGCACATGGAAAATCAATAAACCGTGGAGCGGGTGCGTTCAGGACGTTAGAACTAAAGTTAAGCTATCGGGAGGCATTATTTTGGAGGGTGCCGCCACCCCCTCCATTTTTTGCCCGCTCGCCAAGAAAGGCAATTGCGAAAATCTTATTTCAACTTATCCAAAAACTTTTTTGCTTCTGCCTCGTCAGAAAATCCTTTAATCTCATTGCCAAATTCTGCTTCTTTGCCTTGAGCTCTGCTATCCCTAATAATCACATACTTATTACTCAGCTTAACTAAACGGTAACTCTGTTTTCCGTCTTCACTTACTTTTGTGAGTATAGTCCTGTCTGTCATATTTCGATACGTTGATTATGTTTATATGGCTGAGGGCTGATTTAGTGCATCCTGAAGTTGTTTTTGTTGCTTATTGGGTATTAAAAGTTGTTTGCAATTGCCAAAACTATGAAAATTATTACCACGGATATTATCGCCGTGACAAACCATGGTAAATATGCAGTAAATAAATTTTGTTTTTGCTGTACAGTTTCTGGCCCGTCCCCGAGTCTTTTTATGTTTTCAGATGAATGTTCTTCTGCACGCTTAAGTTCCCAAACATAGCCGATCAAACTAATTGGAATAAGTGCGAGCAATACAATCAGAAGTATGCGCACGCAATCAGTCAAGGGCAGTAATTTTTCGTTAAATGTCGCAACAACCAAAAGCGTCGCTGAAAGAGCACTGATTTGCGGAAGTAATTTATATCTTTCAAAAATTGAATCGTGCAATAATTGGTGAAATACTTCCAATTTCTTCAAATTCATTTCTCTTTTGTCTTTCTCGTCCATATTTTCTAAGTAATTTCTAGAGAGAAAAACATCTGCCAAGCAGACTGTCGCATTGGAAGTTCGTTGTTCTACCAGAAGAATTTTGTATAAATCCTGCGCCCCCACCCGTCCACTGAACATTCCATTTTATTGGAGAAACAGCACTAGGAGTTTTAATGGTTATATCACTCGAGTATTCGGGAAGTTCGAGTTGTTCATATGTTTCATAATATGTGGGCGGCGACATCGACGGTTGATTAATAATCTGTGAGTATGACGAATAGAGCTCTCGCTCGAGTTCGCTCTGTAATTTTGCCATCTGACCTAATTGCTCATAATAATTTTTAGTATCAGCGACACTCTGTTCATAATCGGAAATAATTTTGATAGATTCTGCAAGCTCCCCCATTTCTTTTTCAGTTTCAGCTTTGCTCCACACGCCAGTCTTCGGGAAATAATAGTAATATCTCTGCTCCCCAAAAGAATTAGTAATTATAAGAGTAGCCCACCCCTGCTTGTTTGCTTGAGCAAAATATCTCTTTTCTAGTTCCTCCCATGTTTCATTAAGTGTGACTGAAGAATTTTGCGGATGTGGTTTCGCCTGAATATCATTAGAAATAGTTGGCGTCACAGCTGAATTCACTTCTTTCTCAAGCTCCTTAATTTCTTTCCTTAATTTTTCAATTTCAGCAGTTTGATTTCCATCATCACTCCGTTTCAATTCTAATGTCTTTAATTCCTCAGTTTCATTCTTAACTTCACCTCTAAACTCCGCGACTTGCCTCATAGCTTCCCCCCACCCTTTTTTACTTGCTTCGATTGCTCTCGTTATTGTCTCCCTTGCCTCATCAGGTACTTTAGCCAAAACATCGGCTAAAATTTCTTGGTGCTTTGAAGTATTATCAGCAATTGAAGTAAGCAATGCCTCGGCTTTTTCTTTGTCCGAAACGTCTTTAGATTTTTCTGCTACAAAAGCGATACTGCTCTCGTAGTTTGTTATAGCTGTTTTAACCGCATCAGTATTGTCGCTTTCTGCAACAGATTTTGCCTCAGCTAATCGTTCGTCCGCATATGATAATGCTTTTTTGGCCTTGCCTTCAGAATTAAAGGCAAAGAATAGATTTATCTTTTCAAAGGCCAGATCAAAACCATACCAAAAATTTCCGGGTTTAATCCCGGCATTTGTTGCGGCTGAAGCGGAAGTAGGAGATACGATGACAACCGCTGAAATTAAAATCAAAGCAATCAAAAAAGCTTTCATTACTTAGACATTAACTCATTTTTTAGTTTTTCGCAACTGTTTTTTTGGGAGAGTGGGCGAAGGATTGAGCTGGTAGGAGGTAGAATGATAGGGCAGTTACTTTACAATATCAAATTATAGCTTGACAATTAACAATAAATGATGTATACTTGTTTTACAATAAGTGGTAATTCATATATATATGGACAAAAAAGAAAGAATACTGAAATTTGCTCAAGAAAAAAGGCAATTTACAACATCTGATGTGTTGAAAGGGCTGGATTTTAATGTTTCTCGTCAAACGGTTTCGGGACTGATTAAAAAAATGGTTCAAGAGGGCGCATTGCTTAAGGGCGGCTCTACAAGAGGAGCTTTTTATTTTTTGCCTGTTTTTGAAAGCAATACTCCGCGGGACATCAAAAAGAGATTACGCAATAAAGGGCTTGAAGAGCATGCAGTATTTGATGATGTTAAAAAACAGTCCGATTTTGTAGGAAGTTTAAAGGACAATGTTTTTAGCATATTTCAATACGCTTTTGATGAAATGCTGAATAATGCAATTGAGCATTCAAAATCAGAGCATATAGAGATTGGCGTAAAGAAGAGCGATAAGAACGGCATTTTTGTGATTAAAGATTTTGGCATTGGGGTTTTTCGAAGTGTGATGAAAAAACATGGATTGCAGTCAGAATTTGAGGCTATCCAAGATTTATTAAAAGGCAAAACAACAACGGCGCCCAAGGCCCATTCTGGTGAGGGTATCTTTTTTACCTCAAAATCAGTTGATATTTTCATATTGGAAAGTTTTGGTTTGCGGTTGCGTATTGATAATGTTATCAAAGATGTCTTTGTTGAAGAATTAAAACAGCATAAAAAAGGGACAGTTGTTACTTGTATTTTAGACATAAATTCAGACAGGCATCTAAATACGGTTTTTGAAAAATATGCCTCTAAAAAAAATGATTTTGCTTTTGATAAAACCGAAATCAGAGTAAAATTATTTACGATGGGCACGGTGTATGTTTCTCGGTCTCAAGCTCGTCGTATACTTGTGGGGTTAGAAAAATTCAAAACCGTGATACTTGATTTTGATAAGGTCCCAACTGTTGGGCAGGCATTTGTTGATGAAATATTTCGTGTATTTAAGGTTAAATATCCAAATATTAAAATTATTCCTGTTACTATGAATAAGGCGGTTGAATTCATGGTTAAGCGCGTTGGGTCTGTGTAGGGTTATGACTCCTTACCGGCGACTATTCTTTTTATTTTTGCCGGATATTGTGGTACTATGCGAACTATATGAAAGAGGATAGGCGCCAAGAAATTCATATTGAGGTCAAAGGCCGCGTCCAGGGAGTCAATTTTCGTAACCAGACGGCCATATTCGCCCGCGCGCGCAATGTTGTTGGAGAGGTGGAGAACACACCAGAGGGTGCAGTGCGCATTACCGCTCAAGGGGAACGTCCTGATTTGGAGGCTTTGCTTTTATGGTGCCAAAAAGGGTACTTCCCCGCAAAAGTGGAAGCCTTAAGCTATGCGTGGCGCTCGCCACGGAAGACGTATGATCATTTTTATATCAAACGGAATAAAACGTTTGTACGGGATGAATTGAGCAGTTTGATGCAGTTGGGTAAAAAGCTTTTGCAGGGCGAGGATAGCGGTCGCATTCCGGCCCATGTAGTGATTATTCCGGATGGCAACCGGAGGTGGGCGCGGCAGCAAGGCTGGCATCCCTGGGTAGGGCACCGCACCGCGCTTAAAGCGCAGCGCGTGCACGAGATTTTTCGGGAGTGCCGCCGATTAGGCATCCAGTATTTGAGCTTATGGGGGTTTTCCACGGAAAACTGGAACCGCAACAAAAAAGAAGTTGAGTATTTGTTTGCGATTTTTAAAGAATTTGCGGACACGCTCGCCACGCAGCTGCACGAGGATAAAATCAGGTTCAGGCTTTTCGGCAGGCGGGATCGGTTTCCCAAAGAAATCATTGCGGCGTGCGAGCGCCTGGAGGAAGAAACAAAACACTACTCCAATCTCAATTTTCAGCTCTGCCTTGATTCCGGCGGCAGGGATGATCTGGTGCGGGCGTTTAATCACATGGTTCAGGACGGCCTTACGAATATCAATGAGCAAACCATTTCTGAATATTTGGACAGCGCTGGAATTCCGGATCCGGATTTGATTATTCGAACCTCCGGCGAACAGCGCACCAGCGGCATTATGGCGTACCAGTCCGTGTACGCGGAACTCTATTTTACGGATGTGCATTTTCCGGATTTCGGCGTGGAGCAGTTTCGGCTCGCGGTTCTGGATTACGCGTCTCGCACGCGCCGGTTCGGCGGCACGGCCAAAGAAGATATTGTCGGCATTGCGCAGGAGGAGCTTACGGATCCGGGGCTGGAAAAGGTATAATCATTTTTTGCCAACCAAAACCACCCCGCCAATCCGGCGATGTGTTTTTGGAGCGGGTAGGGGGAATCGAACCCCCGGCAACAGCTTGGAAAGCTGTGGTATTGCCATTATACGATACCCGCGTGTGGTGCCAGCCACGCTGCATAGACTGACAGGGCTATTCTAATATCATCGCGCAATCTCGTCAATCCTATCTTTTTGGTATTGTGCAGTGAGTATGAGGGCGAGCACCTATTGTATAGCATTAGGCGAGTCTGGTATAAATGATTTGTATCTGGTATACTCTCTAGCGTGTTATGAAAATACTTTTTTTAGGCGATATTGTAGGCAAGCCCGGCCGCATGGCAATCGTACAAGTCCTGCCCGGATGGAAAAAGGAGCACGACCCGGATGTGGTGATTGCGAACGGCGAGAACATGGCGCACGGTTCGGGTTTTACCATAGCTGGATTTGAAGAAGTGCAGAAAGCAGGAGTTGATTTTTTTACGAGCGGCAACCACTGGCCCCGCAAAGAAGAGGGCATGATGCTTTTTGCGAATAAAAAATATCCCGTCATCCGCCCCGCGAATTGGCCGGGTACAGTGCCCGGGGACGGGTACCGCGTAATTGAGGTCGGCGCCACCAAGGTTGCCATTATCAATCTCATCGGCCAGCTGTTTATGCGTGAACAGCACAATTCCCCGTTTTACCGGCTGGATGAAATTTTGGGCGCGCTCCCTGATTCGGTTAAAATCAAGATCGTGGATTTCCACGGAGAGGCCACGAGCGAGAAAGCCGGGTTCGGGTGGTACGCGGACGGCAGAGTTTCCGCGGTTGTGGGAACGCACACCCACGTGCCCACCGCAGACGCGAGGCTCTTGCTCGAAGGCACGGCTTTTGTCACTGACGTGGGCATGGCCGGCATGCGCGATTCCGTGATCGGCGACTCGCGTGTGAATCGTGTGCAGCAGTTTTTGGACCAGATGCCCAGGTCGCACGACATAGATGACCACGGAATCGCGCAGGTGAATGCAGTGGTTATTGAAATTAACGCAAAGACCGGCACAGCCTCATCCATTGCACGTTTGGACGCGGAGGTTGAGGTCTAGGGCGCGTTGTTGCCAGCTTTTTTGGTATGGTATACAATAGAGCTAAGGATGTATGCCTAACCCAAACAAAATCAACAAAGACCAGCTGCTGGAAAAAATTGCGTCCCGGGCCAATGTGTCGCGCAAAGAGGCCGAAGACGTGATGGATGCTTTTGTGCATGTGGTGATTGACGCCATGCGCGCGGGCAAAGAAGCCGTGCTCATGGGTTTTGGCTCGTTCATTTCGCGCACGCGGGAGAGCCGCATGGGCGTGAATCCGCAGAAGCCAAGTGAGCGCATAAAGATTCCGACTGTTATTGTTCCGAAGTTCAAGGCCGGCAAGACCCTGAAAGACGCGCTCAAGGGAGCGCCTCATGCAAGCGAGGCGCCTGATTATTCCCCGGCTCCGCAGGCGCAGAATCCGCCCGCAGTCCAATAATTTGAAATCAAAAAAACACCCGCCGATAAGGCGGGTGTTTTTTGGTGCGCCGTGAGGGGATCGAACCCCCGACCGTCTCCTTAAGAGGGAGCTGCTCTACCAGCTGAGCTAACGGCGCGTGGTGCACCCTGAGGGATTCGAACCCCCGACCTACTGGTCCGAAGCCAGTCGCTCTAATCCGCTGAGCTAAGGGTGCTCGTCAAGGGTATGGACATGGGCGCATCAATTCCTGCACAGCGTATCATACTCAATCAAAAAATCAAGCTACATGCCGACATACTCGCGGTTGAGCTCTTCCTGCGCGCGTTTTTCCTGCCGCGAGCGCGCCTCCTCAAGAGCAAACGCGATTTGGCCCGAAATAATGCCGAGCATCAGGCGGTTTTGGTTGGAGAACTCTCCCCGTGATTTATCTGCGAGCACCAGCACACCGATGTTTTCGCCCTCAATGCTGATGGTCCGACCGAGCAGGTTTTTCTTTGCGTAGAACATTTTTTTCTGCTTCTCGTATTGGTTCGAGGAAACAACGAGCTCCCCGTCCTCGGTATGGAGCTTATGCAAATAGGGATCGCTGTCTATGGGCAATGTCGCGGGCACTTGCTTGGGGGTAAGATTGACGCCGGCGATAACATCCAAGAGAGCGCGATCCTCGCGCTTGAACAGGCCGAGGAACGCGGAGCGGACCGGTATGGCCCGGACGGTTATGGCGAGGATTTCATCCGCAAGCTTGGTAATATTATTGAGGTGGTGCGGATCCGCGACTAGGCCGCTGATGGCGGAAATGATGGCAATGCGCGTGGTATCTTCGGTAAGGCGTTCCGAGAGCACGGAAGCGATTTTTTGGACAATGCCAAGCGCGAGCTTAGGGTTCTCTTCGGCAAGCTTGAGAAAGTTTTTCCGGCTTAGTGAAAGAATTTCCGCGCCATCGGTTTCGGCGCGCGCCTGGGATTGATGGGTTTGACGATCTTTGAGCAGGCCAGCCTCGCCGAAAAAGTACCCGAAAGCGAGCCGAGCAAGGATCACGGCATCTCCGTCCAACTGGTGGGTCACCACCACAGTGCCGGAAGCCACCACGTGCAGGTGTTCGCTCGGCTCACCCTGGCTGTAGATTGGTTTGCCCAGGGCGTACCGCTCCCGGGAGAAGAGCGCGCCTGCCGCGCGCCGGTCCTCTTCCGGCCAGTCCGCAAACAGAGGAATGGATTGTAGTACATTGGGTTCCATTACATTGGGAGGGTGCGCGGGTCAAGCATGTTGCTTGTGGCGGTTTCTCTGGAGATGATTTCTTCCTGATAGAGCCGCTTAATGTCTTGGTCCATGGTGACCATGCCGAGTTCCGCTGAAGTCTGTATCACGGTTTTGATTTGCGCGATTTTGTTCTCCCGGATGAGGTTTGAAACCGCGGAATTATTAATGAGGATTTCGCGCGATGCAACGCGTCCGCCCCCTTGTTTGACGAGCAAGCGCTGGGAGATGACTCCGCGCAAGGACATGGAAAGCTGCACGCGAATTTGGTCCTGCTGATACGGCGGAAACACGTCAATGATCCGGTCGACCGTCTGGGCGGCGTTGATGGTGTGCAGCGTCGCGAGCACCAGGTGCCCGGTTTCGGCGAGGGTCATGGTGGCGGCGATGGTTTCCAGGTCCCGCATTTCGCCGACCATAATCACGTCTGGGTCCTGGCGCAGGGTGTGTTTTAAGCCGGAAGCAAACGTCAGCACATCGCTGCCGAGCTCGCGCTGTTTGATGATGGAGTCATTGGGGTCAAAAATAAATTCAATGGGATCTTCCAGGGTCACAATGTGTGCGTTCCGTTCGTTGTTTACTAGGTTGACCATGGCCGCGAGCGTGGTTGATTTACCGCTTCCGGTTGGTCCGGTTACCAGAATCAGCCCGTCTTTGAGCCGCGTCAGGCTGTACGCGGCTTTGGGCATCGCAATCTCTTCCATGGTGGGAATATGGTGCGTGACCACGCGCGCGACAAGCCCGAGGTTTCCCTTTTCCCAGTGCATGTTCACGCGGAAGCGCGCCAGGCCGTCGATCTCATAGGACATGTCCAAATCCCGCTGGGTTAGGAGCTTCTGTTTTTGAGGTTCGCTCATAATACCAAAGAGCAGTTCCTGCATCTGCTCCTGCGTGAGTTCGCGTCCGCCCTTAACGATTTTTAAGGATCCATCAACACGAACAATGGGCGGCCTGCCAACCACCAAATGCAAATCAGAGGCCTGGTGCTCCACGGCTATTTTGAACAGCGCATCAAGGCCATTGGTTGTTTGTATTTTTGTGTTTATTGCCATACCTCCATTTTTTGTCAGTATACCATACTATGGCTGTACAATCACCGGGGTTCCGATTTCGGCCCACTCGTAGAGCTCCTGGGCCGGGCCAATGCCCAAGCGCACACACCCGTGCGAGACCGGGGTGCCTAAATGGCCAGAACCTTCACGGTATCCGTTCGGCCAGTACGGAAGTTCATGGATGCCATAGAGTCCTCCAATGAAGCTCATCCAATAGGGCATGAATAATCCGTATCGTTTTGAGTAGGCGTTCTCGGCTTTCGCGTTGATTTTATGCTCTCCTGAAGGGGTCGCATATCCCGCAGCGCCGGTGGATGTCAAAAATGTTCCCTTGCGGTAGCCATCCTCATAGTAGGAGAGCGTTTGGTCCGAGAGATCAATGATAATGGCCTTTCCCTCGCGGTTGATTGATTTGGCTGCTTTGGGCAGATCCAGAGTATTGGTTTCGCCATTCTGTTGGATGCTTAGGCTTAGTGTTTCGCTGCTCGATGGCGCTTCAGTGGTTAGGTATGTTTTTATGAGTTTGCCTTGGGAAGTAAATGCGCTGAATACGGAGCCGTTTTTCGTGTTCAGCGTGGCCGTAATCATAGGAGGTTCGGTGTCGCTTAGCCGCTTGACGGCAACCTGAACCCCGTTGGTGTAGGACGGGTCAGCGGCAAAAAAACCGGGTGAAATTTTCGGTTTTCCAAATCCGTCAAAAATGCGCACATGCGGGCCGCCGCCTCCTGCGGGCGCGGTAATGATTTCCGGAATCCCATCTCCATCCAAGTCTCCCTGGGCAACAGTAACCCCGCCGCGGAAATTTTTGTCGTACGCGAGCCAGGAGTTGATGATTGATCCGTCAAGCCGCACCAGGTATACCTCGCCTTTAAACCCGGAAGGCGAACCCACGAGCAGTTCACTGGTGCCGTCTCCTCCCAAGTCAATGGGTACCACAGACTGGATAGTATCAAACGGCAGTGATATGCGCTGCCCTTCAGCTGTTTCATAGGCATAGCCGGCAAACGCTGATTGAGGAGAAGCCAGCGCGAGCAGTGCGGCGATGATGGATGCGGTAAGCCAGTAGCGCATGCTAGTTCGGCCCCAGAGCGGCATCTAGCAGTAAGCGTATGTCATCCCATTGGCTGCCCGGCGTTTCACCGCCCAGGGTGATGGCAATCACCTCCCGGCCGTTTTCGTTCCGTGCTTTCATAATGACGCACCTGCCCGCCTCGTAGGTGAATCCGGTTTTTGAGCCGATGACCACATATGGAACATCAATGGCTTTGTTGCTGTTTTCCAGTATGTGCCGTTTGCCCGAACTGGCGCTCGCGATGGTAAAAGTTTTAGGGGTGGTTGCTTTAAGGAATTCAATGTCCGAAAATACATGGCGCGCGAGTTTGTACATGTCTTGGGCGGTTGAAACATTTGCCGCGGAAAGTCCGGTGGGTTCCGCGTAGGACGTGCGTGCCATGCCGAGATCGCTCGCTTTTTGGTTCATGCCGGCAACGAACGATTCGCTTGAAAGTCCGGTTGAGCGTGCGAGCGCCTTTGCCGCATTGTTTGCGCTTTTGAGCAAGGTTGCATAGAATAAATCGCGCGCGGTAAACACATCTCCGGCTTTTACGTAAATTTTTGCGGGAATGGTATCATCCGCGGCAACCATGGTAATGCGCGTATCCCAGCCCGGAGTATGCTCCAAAAATTCAGTTGCAGTCATGAGTTTGGTGAGGCTTGCGATGGGCCGCTGGTCAGCGCTTGCGCGCTCAAGGAGCACTTCTCCTGTTTGTGCATCAACTACCAAGATGCTCGGCGCTTCCAATTTCTCTTTGAGATATTCACTCCGATCAAGATGGTCGGCGAACACCGCAATAAAGCCGCTTGCCCAATTCGTGGTTGCGGTTATGGCGCGCGCTTCCGGATCAATCGCGCCCGCGAGGTGCTGCCATGCCCCGAGTTCCTGATTGTAGATATGTATCTCTTTGAATCGGGTTTCGGTTGCGGGGTAATTAAAGGCAAGCGTGATATCGGTGTTAAGTTTGTTTTCGCTTGCCGGGAGCAGGGCATAGTGGTAGACCTGCGAGATGAGCGATTTATCGAGCGGTATGGCGGGATAGTACTCCGGCGCGATCAGTTCCACAAACGCGCCATGCGTTATAGTGTTGGGCGCAATCACGGCACGGGCATCGCCCGAAGGAGTTTGTATGGTTAAGCCGCTCGAGAGCGCCTGCTTCGGAATATACTGCGAGAGGATGATTTCGGATTGCGCGCGCGCCGCAAGCGGCAGGCAGAACAAAAACAAGGCTGCTGCCGGAGCGATTGTGCGGATTGTTTTTAATTTCATCATGTATTCTTGATGTATTCTTGGGTATCAGTATACCACACTCTCGCATTTTTTCCGATTTTGTGGTAGTTTTTCCGTATGATTGCAGACGCCATAAGAAAAGAAATTCAAAAATCTTTCAAGGCTGTGTTCGGGCGTGAGCCGGAAGATTTTACCATGACCAATCCCGAGCCGCAGTTCGGTGATTTCGCGTTTGCGTGCCACCAGTATGCAAAAGAGCTCAAAGTTTCTCCGCAGGATATCGCCCGGAAGCTGGCAGGTGCGGTTGCGAGCGATCTGGTGGCCAAGGCAGAAGCAGTCGCCGGATACGTAAACCTCACTATAGATGCCGGGGCGCTCGCGCAAGAGGCAGTGTCAGGCGTTATCAAGCAGGACAAGCAGTACGGCCAGTCAAAGGCAAAAAAAGAAAACTTGCTGCTTGAATATTCGTCCCCGAACACCAACAAGCCCTTGCACCTCGGGCACGTGCGCAACAATGTGCTGGGCATGTCGTTGTCGCGTTTGTTCGCAAGCCAAGGCACTCAGATCACCAAAGTCCAGATCATCAATGACCGCGGCATCCACATCATTAAATCCATGCTTGCATACCAAAAATGGGGCGAGGGACAGACGCCGGAAGAAGCGGGAGAGAAGGGCGACCATTTTGTCGGCAAATTTTACGTGATGTTTGAGCGGGAGTTTGAGCGGGAGTGGCAGGCGTTTCTCAAAAACAATCCCGAGGTGCCGGGGCTTTCCAAAGAAGACGCGGCAAAACGGCGGCAGGAGTTTTTTGGCGAATCGGAAATCGGGCGCCAGGCCCAGGAGATGCTTCGGCAGTGGGAAGCGGGCGACCGCGACGTCATGGAGCTTTGGAAGCAGATGAACGAGTGGGTGTACGTGGGGTTCGGAGAAACGTACCAAGCGCTCGGCAGCGAGTTTGATAAAAATTACTACGAGAGCGACACGTATCTTTTAGGAAGAAAAATAATTGATGATGGTTTGAAAAAAGGAGTTTTCTACGAAGAAGGCGGAGCAATCTGGATTGATCTTGCTGATGTTGGTTTGGACAAAAAGCTGGTACGCCGCAGTGACGGCACGAGCGTGTATGTGACTCAGGACTTCGGACTGGCGGTTGCGAGGCAGAAAGAGTTCAAGTTTGAGCGTCTCGTGTACGTGGTCGGCCATGAGCAGGAATACCATTTTAAGATTTTGTTCGCTATCTTAAAAAAACTCGGGTATGAGTGGGCGAAGAACTTGCACCACCTTTCCTATGGCCTCGTGTTTTTGCCGGAAGGCAAAATGAAGTCCCGCGAGGGAATGGTGGTTGACGCGGATGACATTATTGGTGAAGTGAAAAGCCTGGCAGCCGAAGAGGTCAGAAAGCGGTTCCTTGATATTGCCGAAGCTGAAGTTTCTGAACGCGCGGAAATAATTGGCATGGGAGCCTTGAAGTTTTTTCTCCTGCGCGTAACCCCCACCCAGTCAATCCATTTCAACCCAAAAGAAGCCATCAGTTTTGAAGGCTCAACCGGGCCGTACGTGCAGTATGCACACGCGCGCATTGCAAGCATTCTTTCCGAGGAAACCGCTCTCCCTCCCGATAGTATTGATTTTAATCTGCTTGATCGAGCCGAAGAAAGGGCGCTCAGCCTCAAGCTTTTGCGGTTTCCGGACGTGCTCAAGGCTGCCGCATCCCAGTACAACCCAAGCATGGTGTGCACGTATTTGATTGAACTTTCGCACAACTTTAATACGTTCTATCACAGCCACAGCGTGCTCAAAGCAGATTCAGAGGAACTCAAGCACGCCCGGCTGGCGCTTGTCCAGGCGGTGCAGATTGTCTTACGGAACGGTTTATCAGTACTAGGCATCACGGCGCCGGAGAAGATGTAGTTTTGCGAGTAATTTTGTATGTTTTCCTAATCCAGGCAATGGCGCATAGAGGTGTTTTTTGGTATACTAACGTACATGCCATTTTCAAGCAAATCAAAACAAAGAGCTTACCAGCGCGAGTACCAGCGCAGGCGTAGGAAAGAAAAAAATCCTGCGCACGACTACAATGAGGATGCCCCCATTTCTCCAGCCATAAAGATGGCGATTATTATTATCATTCTTCTGGTGGCGGCAACATTGTCCGTGCTCTCGTTTTTTGACCTCGCGGGCCCGTTCGGGGTGCAAGGGAAAGCAGTGCTCTCGCGGCTTTTCGGCTGGGGCGCGTATGCATTTCCCGTGCTTTTGGCCATCATCTCCCTATTACTCCTTAAAGAGATTCAATACCAATTGAACCGGTGGCAGATTGTGGGAGTGGTTTTGTTTTTTGGCGCGCTGCTCGGGGTCTTGCACCATGCTGCCGGGTTTTCGGATGTGCTCGACGCCGCGACAGCGGGCGAGGGCGGCGGGTATGTAGGGTTTGCGTTGTTGTACCCCTTTAGCCAGATCGCGGGGTACTGGGGCGCCTGGGTGTTCTTGATTGGCATCGGCGCCATCGGCATCTTGCTCTCGCTCTCAAGCTTTTTGTTTGGTGCGGGAGTTTCTGAGGGCGAGGAAGAAGAGGAAGTTTCGGAAGATGAAGTGCCGAGCGAGCTTGAAGCCGCTGAATCACATGGCTTTCTGGGGCGCCTAATGGAACTCATGCGCGTGCGGAAGTACCGCAAGGAGTATGGTCCGCGGAAACCGGGGGCAGAACAAGAGGAGGGAGAACCGGCCGATGGCGAAGGCCCTGCAGAGAAAGATAATTTGGGCAACGAGGAAACTTCCGAAGAAGAGGGTATATCGAGCGAAGAGCCCGTTGTTGCCAAACGTATCCGCAAGCGCGTGACCATTCCCATTGACTTGCTTGAATCAAGCGCGGAAAAACCCTCTGCCACGGATGTTGACGCCACCGGCGAAAAAATCCAAAAGACCTTTGCCACGTTCGGCATTAATGTTGAAATGGATGAGGTTAATATTGGGCCCACGGTCACGCAGTACACCCTGCGTCCGCCGGTCGGAGTCAAGCTTTCCCGCATCACGGGCCTTGCCAGCGAGCTTTCGCTCGCCCTTGCCGCGCATCCCTTGCGCATGGAAGCTCCGATTCCCGGGAAGTCCCTGGTGGGCATTGAGCTACCCAACGCGGCCACGGTCAAGGTTAAACTCAAAGACATCATGCTTTCCCCTGATTTTAAAAAACGGACGTCAAACCTTACCATTTCCCTGGGCAAGGATGTTTCCGGAAAGTGCTACGTTGCGGATTTGGCGTGCATGCCCCACCTTTTGATTGCGGGCTCAACCGGGTCCGGCAAGAGCGTTGCCATCAACTCCATTATTATCAGTTTGGTGTACCAGAATTCCCCGGACGAGCTCAAGCTCGTGATGGTTGATCCGAAAAAAGTAGAGCTCTCGGCCTACAACGATATTCCCTATCTGCTCACACCCGTGATTACGGACACCAAGAAGACCGTGAACGCGCTTAAGTGGGTGGTCGGAGAAATGGAACGCAGGTACGTGCTGCTTTCCAACCGCGGCAAGCGCAATATAGATGCGTACAACGAAGCCAACAAGAATGAGCGCATGCCTCAGATCGTGTTTATTATAGATGAACTTGCTGATTTGATGTCCATTGCCGCCAACGAGGTTGAGGCGGCAATTGTGCGCCTGGCGCAGATGTCGCGCGCCGTGGGCATCCATTTGGTGCTTGCTACGCAGCGGCCGAGCGTCAATGTCATTACCGGGCTTATCAAGGCGAATGTGCCTGCGCGCATGGCATTTGCCGTGCCTTCCCAGATTGACTCCCGCACCATTTTGGACACGTCGGGCGCGGAAAAGCTTTTGGGCAAAGGGGATATGCTGTTTACGGTTTCGGACGCAAATA
>Ga0210057_1005566_pt1 | contig 16138 bp, 14 predicted proteins | sample CryGeyCG2114_010_2_FD_183968 | JGI IMG/M metagenome (GOLD analysis project Ga0210057, IMG submission 183968) | Groundwater microbial communities from aquifer - Crystal Geyser CG10_big_fil_rev_8/21/14_0.10 (SPAdes) (version 2) | ecosystem: Environmental > Aquatic > Deep subsurface > Groundwater ...
TTTCTTTACTATGAATCATGATAGCATCTGCTCCAGATTCAATATATGCTTTAGCTCTTTTTAATGCATCTTCTATTCCTTTCTTTAAGATTAAACTTTCAATCCTTGCAATAATCATAAAATCGTCAGTGATTTGAGATTTTTTGCCTATAGATATTTTCTTTGAAAAGTTTTCAATTGAATCTTGATTTTGTTCTACATCAGTACCAAAAAGGGAATTTTTCTTTAATCCTATTTTATCTTCAATAATTATTGCAGAAACTCCTTGTCTTTCAAGAGTCTTAATTACAAAAGGAAAATGTTCTTGTAATCCTCCTGTATCTCCGTCAACAATAATTGGTTTAGTTGTAACATCAAGGATTTGATGAATTGTATTCAATCTTGAAGTCAAATCGACAAATTCAATATCTGGCTTACCTTTAGCAGTAGAATCTGTCAAACTACTGATCCAAATAGCATCAAATTCTTCAAGTTTTCCTTCTTTAAGAATAGAAGTATTTTCTACAATTAATCCAGTTAATCCATTGTGAGCCTCTAAAATTCTAACAATTGGTTTAGCATTAATTAATCTCTTGAATCTTTCTCTTCTAATATCCGGAGTAATTCCAACTTCAAGACATTTCTCATTTAATCTTCTAGCTGATATTCCTTTAGTATAGGGAAGTTCAATTAATTCTCCACCCCATTCCTTTAAGATATGAATAACCCTCTCTCTAATCTTTTTTAAATTATTAGTCTGCCATTCATCACCATGAACAATATAATTAGGTTTTAATCTTCTAAGATTTTCTTCATAATCACAACTTTCTTGAGGGATAACTTGTTTAACTCCTTTAATATTTTCCATGATTATTTTTCTTTGTTCAAATGATAAAAGAGGAATTCTTTTATAATTAGCTATAGCTTTGTCAGTAAGCAAACCAATTGTAACTTCTCCAAGTTCTCTTGCTTTATTAATTATGTTGAGATGGCCGTGATGAATGAAATCTACACTCATAGCAACATAAACTTGTTTTTTACCTTCCATTTTATTATATAGTATTCTTTAGTTTTTCAAAGTTTTGTATAATGTTATATTTAATTTTTTTAACTAGTTCTAATTCTAAATTAGAATCTTGAAGAATAATATCAACTGTCTCTTCATATAATCTTTCTTTTAATGCCCCTTGTTTTTGAGCTAAAACAACCCATGCAGGACATAAAGGATCTTCATGACCTTTACTATAAGATTCCATATCTTCATTTTTAACAATTAATCCTGAATTTTCATCAACTTTTGAATAAGCACTTCTAGTAGCACATCCACCTCTGCATAAATAATTCTTATTTAAGTCACAGACTTCAGGATTACAAATGAATTTACCTTCTCTTTGTGCAAATTCTTCTTTGAATTCTTGAAATTTTTTAGATCTGATTATGTCTGTGAAATTTTCCTTTTTAATATCTCCAAAAATATAAGGTTCTATAAGTGGAGATTCTGAACAAGCTGTAACTTTACCTGTCGCTCTAATATGGACTCCTCTTCCTGGCCTATTACAAGTTTTATTTTTAGGGAATGCTGAATAAACTGTCCAAGCATCATTGAATTCAATCCTGTCAATTTCTGCAATAATATCATATAAGGCTTTAACTTGAAGAGCATTGATTCCAGATTCTTGTTCTTCTTCAATGGCTTCTCCACAGTAATGGATTGGAACTATTGAATGTTCCATACCATGATATCTGACCCACCTGTGAAGTTCTACTGCTCCTTTCAAGGTATTCATTTCACCTTCCCTTAAAACACTATTAACACTAACAGCAAGTTCAGGTTTTGTTCCATAGCCTACTTCAAAAAGATTATTATAACCTTCTTCCATTTTTTTACTGCCACCTTTTACACAAAGAATATCGTCTTGAACCTTGTGATCTAATGTATCTCTCTTTAAACAAAGACCCACCTTTCTTTCTGCAAGTTTTTTTGCTTTTTCTTTAGTTATTAAGGCAACATCTGAAAAAGTAAGAACTTTAACTTCTGTTCCTGCTTTATCATAAGTCTCTAAAATTTTATCTACAATATCAAAATAATCATGCATATTTCCCTCTTTATCTCTTGATTTGTACATTAAGGGTTCTCCACCGGTTAAAACAAAGAATCTAACCCCTAATTCTAATGATTGCTCAACAACCTTAGAAATTGTTTCAAAATCAATAAACAATTTATTCCATTCTTCATTAGGCCTATAACAGTGAGCGCATTTAAAATTACATGCTGAAGTCATAGCAAAATCTACAGAAACTAATTCACTTGAAGTTTCTAATAAATCTGAAAGAACTTTAGGACTAACACCACCCATTCCTGGGTCTAATTCAGCTCTAACTCCTCTTAAATGTAGGATTTCATCTACGTCTTTTATACTTAAATCATAAACTTTTTTACCTTTTGATAAGGTTTTTAATGGTTTTTGGAAGATAGGTTTATACATTCTTAATTTGCCTCCATATTAATAAAATCTTAGAAATATAGACTATTTAAAAAGCTTTTGTAGCTATAATTTTTTAATACGTAACATTTAAAAAAACTAATTATAAGAGAAATAATATGAAAGCAATAATAATAGCAGCTGGCAGGGGCAGTAGATTGGGTCATTTGACTGAAAATAAACCAAAATGTTTATTGGAATTTTATGGAAAGACTTTATTAGAACATCAATTAGGAGCATTAAAATTAAATGGTATTTATGATATTTCCTTAATTAAAGGTTACCTAGCTGATAAAATTAATTTTCCTAATTTAAGATATTACCTTAATGATAATTATCAAAATAATAATATTCTAAATTCTTTATTTTATGCAGAGAATGAAATGAATGATGATGTTATAATTTCTTATTCAGATATTCTTTATTCTCCTGAAGTTATAAAAAAATTAAAAGAAGCTAAAGGAGATATAGTAGCAGTAGTAGATACAAATTGGCAAGGATATTATGAAGGAAGAACAGATCATCCTATTTCAGAAGCAGAAAATATAATATTAGATTCCAATGATAGAGTCTTAGAAATAGGAAAGCACTTATTAGATGAAAGAATTGATGGTGAATTTATTGGGATGATGAAATTAAGTAAAAAAGGTTGTGAAATATTTAAAAATTATTTTGGGAAAGTTAAATCTTTGTTTACAGGAAAACCATTTATGCGCGCTCCTGTATTTGAACAGGCATATATAACAGATATGCTCCAATATTTAATTGACAATAATGTTGATATTTACTCAGCAAAAATCAATAAAGGATGGATGGAAATAGATACAATACAAGATTATGAAAGGGCAAAACAATTTATCCTTAATGGAAATTATGAATTAGATTAAGAATAAAAGAGGTGAAAAGATGGTTATTAAAAATTTGAAATCTTGCAAACTAGATCATTTACCTTCTTGATTAGCATATCACTTTTACTTTATTGAAATTTATATCGAAAAACTCAAATAATCTTCAAATATTTTACCATAAAGATATATGAAGAGTCTCTCTGTGAAGTTCTCTTAGGTCTCGGGTGCATTTTCTGATTATATCGATTGAGCTTGATTTTTATTCTCCTCCTCTGTTTTTGTGCTCCAAAGGCTCCAAAAATATCTGCAAGCCTAACAGATAAGCTTTGCCTAATTTAAATTAAGTCTATTGGGCTCAACTGCCAACTAAACCTTAGGAGATACTGTTTAATTCCATAAGACTTTTAAATTCGCTAATTATTATTTTTAAAATGGAAAAAAGATATGGATTGTTAAGTGATAATTATTACAAAAGAAAATCTAAATTATATTTGCAGAATTCCTTTCATTATGTGGATAGATTGAAAACAATTCTTAAAATTTTAGATCCCAAGAAAGATGAAAAAATATTAGATATTGGTTGTGGTTTCGGTTCTTGTGGAATAGAATGCGCTAAATTAGATTGTGACGTAACAGGATTAGATATTTCTACAAAAGCGATTGAAACTTTTGGAAATATAGCTAAAAAATTAAATCTAAAAGTAAAAGGAATAGTTTCAAGCTGCACTTCTATGTCTTCTCTTAAATCAAATAGTTTTGATAAAATTGTTTGTGCAGATATAATTGAACATTTGAATTATGAAGATAGTTTAAGCACTTTTAAAGAATGTAAGAGAGTTTTAAAGAGGGGAGGGAAACTTTTGGTTTATACTCCTAATGCACATCATTTTACTGAGTATATAAGGCCTAGAAAAGTTGAAGGGCATATCTGTGTAAAAACAATGAAATATCTGAAAAATACTTTAGGGTCTTTAGGATTTAAAATTGAGAAAGCTTTCTATCGTCCTAGTGGCGTTCCAGTAATAAGGCAGTTAGATATAATATTTGGGACTTTTTTACCTTTATTTAGAAAAAGGCTTTGTGTTTTAGTTATTAAGAAATAAATTATTTCTTTTTTTCGTATTTGATAATCTTCATAGATAAAACAACAAATTGTCCAATAACAAAAACCCAACTATAAATACTTGTTATTAAAAGGAATAAATATATCTGATTTGTAAAAGCTGCAATTAAAATTAAAATAGTAATTAAAGGATCAATAAAAAAGAATTGTTTTAAATATTTTCTTTTTCCTTTTTCAGTTTCTACAACTTTTTCTGCAAAAGGAAAGAATCTCCAGAACATATTATATGTTAAACTATTTAGTATATAGCCTGAGAAACTTATGAATCCTAATAATATTGCCCATTGATTTCCTGTAATATTGTAAACTCCCAATGAGAAGGTTAAGAATACTATGAATTTGCCTAATTCATCAGAAGCATTATCTAACCAATGCCCGTAATCACTAGCCATATTCTTAGTTCTGGCTAAAGAGCCATCAACATAATCTAAAATAAATCTTAAAAGGAAAATTAACGCACCTATAATAAGAAATTTATATTCTCCAAGATAAAAAAAGTATCCTGCAATAAAAGATAATGTGGTTGTAAAAAAAGTAACTTGATTAGGTGTTATTGAAGTATATTTTGCTAAAAATAAAGAAATCGGGATTGAGATCCTTCTCATTATTTTTTTAATAATTGGACCTTTGAGATCTTCTTTTTTAAATATTTTGCTATAATCCTCTTTCTTAGCCATATATTATTTTCTTGTAATTAGCTTATTTAAATATTATGATTCTAAGTTTTATTAAAATTAGTCAGCATAACATTTAAAAAGCAGAAGTTTCTCTTTTTGATCTAATGACTCAAAAAATGAAAACATTACTTATTTACCCTAGATTTGGTTGGGAATGGGATATAATGCATCCAGATATGCCAATGGGAATAGCTTATATTGCTAGTATGTTAAGAGATCATGCTAAAGAAGTAAAGATTCATGATATGTCTTTTGATAAATCTTTTGATGAATTAAAAAAAATCCTTACAGAATATAAACCTGATGTTGTTGGTATTGAAGTATTAAGTATAAATGTTGATCATGCTTTTAAAATTGCTGAATTAGTTAAAAACTCTAATAAAAACTCTAAAGTTATAGTTGGGGGTCCACATCCCACATTTCAATCTGATGAAATGCTAAAAAATAAAAATATTGATATTGCTGTAAAAGGTGAAGCAGAATATACTTTTGTGGAATTAATAGATAATCTTGAAAAAAATAAATCTTTAGAGACTATTAAAGGTATTGTGTTTAAAGAAGGAAAAAAATTAAAAACTACTTCTCCTAGAGAACCAATTCATGATTTAGATTTATTGCCTTTTCCTGCAGTTGATTTATTACCTCATGAAAACTATTTTAGTCAACCTTCGATAGAACCTATGCCTGCACCGGGTATAAACATAGTAACAAGCAGAGGTTGTCCTTTTGATTGTAATTTTTGTCAACCAATTTCTAAAAAATTATTTGGTTTAAAACATAGAAAAAGATCTCCTAAAAATATAGTTGATGAATTGAGGATTTTAAAAAATAAATATCCTATTAAAAGTTTCAGTATTGTTGATGATCTTTTTGTTATGGAAGAAGATTATGTAAAAGAATTTTGTCAAGAATTAATTAAAGCAAAATTGAATCTAAAATGGAGATGTAATAGTAGAGTAAATACAATAACTTATGAGAAATTAAAAGCTATGAAAAAATCAGGATGTATATCTATTATATTTGGAGTTGAAAGTGGTTCACAAAGAATGTTAGACTTAATGAAAAAGAATATTACAGTTAAACAAACAAAAAATACATTTAAGCTTTGTAAAAAAGCTAAAATAAGTTCTATGGCTAATATTTTATTAGGATATCCTGGTGAAACTAAAGAATCTTTAGAGGAAACAATTGAATTAATTAAAGAAATAAAACCAGAAATGTTAAGCGTAAATTTAGCTTCACCTATGCCTGGAACAAGATTATATGATATGGTAAAAAAAGAAGGGAAATTAAATGTCAAGCAATATGCTGAGTTTAATAGAGAATTTCCAGATGGGATAAAATTAGATAATTTAACAAATGCTGATTTAGTTTATTATAAGAAAAAAGCCTATAGTGCTTTTTATAAGACTATTTTCCCTAGATTTTTTATTTATCCTTATTTTATTAAAAATTTATTTTATAGGATATTAACTTTACCTATGAAAGAAAGAATTAAAGTTATAAAGGGTTATTCCTTTGCTTTAATAAAGGGAGACGAACATAAGAGAAGATAAAATGAAAGTTATATTACCTAAAGATTTACCTAATAGGCTTGATGGAATTGAATTAGATATGCAAGATGGTTCTGGGGCTAAACAATCAATTAAAAGGAAAATTATTAAAAAACATTTGAAAGGCAAAAAAATTTTAGATGTTGGTTGTGGAGAAGGTGAAGTTTCTATGGGTTTAGGAGATATTACTGGTGTTGATGTTTCTGAACCAAGACTTGAAATAGCAAGAAAAAATGGATTAAAAACCATTAAAGCAGATGTCTGTAAAATTCCTACTGATGAAAAGTTTGATGCAGCAATTGTAGCTGATTTGATTGAACATATGCAAAGACCTTATGATCTTTTAATGGAAGCTAATAGGCTTTTAAAACCAGGAGGGCAATTATTTTTGGAAACTCCTAATGCTCTTAATTTTATGCGTTTTTTACAATTATTATTTAGGGAAAAGACAAGAGAAGAATCACCTAATCATTTATTTTTATTTGATAGAATTTCTTTAACTGAAATGTTATCAAGAACAGATTTTATAATTGATAAAATTTATTATTATGGGTTTACATTTCCAGGATGGAGATTTTTTACTGCAAAATTAGGAAAAGGAAAATATTCTAGTAAAACTAAAAAATATTATGTTAAAACTCGAAATAAAAATTTAGATAAATTATCTTTAATGAGTAAATTAGGATGGGTTCTTGGAAGATTATTCAAACCTTTTGCTTATAGTTTATTAATTGTAGCTCATAAAAGGGATGAGTAAAATGAGAGTTTGTTATTTTGGTACTTATGAATCAGAAGATTCTCGAAATATATTATTAATGAAAGCTTTGGAAGAAAATAATGTACAAGTTATACCTGCTCATATGTCTTATTGGAAATTTAAAAGAGCAGGGGTGAATAAATATTTACTTTTTTTAATAAATTCCTTTAATAATTTAAAATTATTCTATAAATATTTTTTTAAAGTAGGAAAACATGATTTGATTGTTCTAGGATCTCCAGGAGAAAAAGATATTAATTTTGCACGATTTTTAGCATTTATTAAAAGAAAAAAAATAATTTTAGATACTTATCCTTCAATTAGTTCTAAAGATGCAAAAAAAGTAGATTTATTATTAGTTGATACTCCTCAAAAAGCAGAATATTTATCTAAAAAATTGAATATAGGATTAAATAAGTTTAAAGTAATACCTTTTTCATCTAAATTCTTTGAAAAGAATGAACAAAAAGAAAATAAGAAGTTTATAATAAATGTCCTAGGAGATATTACTAATCAAAATTTAGATCTAATTTTACAAACTAAAAAAGCAATAGGGGAAACTATGGAATTAAATTTGATTAAAGTTAATCCTAAAAAAGAATCACAAATAAAAAATAAAAAGTCTTTAGTGGCTTTTATTTTTAAAATAATTAAAAGATTATTGCCTAAAAAGAAAGAAATAATTGGATCAAAAGATCCAAATTATAAATTTATTGAAGAAGAACAATTAAAAGATATTATCTTAAGTTCTAAGATTTGTTGGGTTTTTGATGATTTAAATGATTTAGAAAAATCATTGCCAAAAGAAGCCTTTCAAGTTTTATCTTTAAATAAACCTTTATTAATTGAAGAAACTGATGCTACAAAAGAAGCTTTTTCTAAGGGGGTTATTTTTTATAAAAAAGATTCAATAATTAAAGTTCTTCAAAAGTTAAAGAATGATACCTATTATTTGAAACAAGTATCTAAAAATGGACATGATTTATTTGAAGAGAAATATAACCTTAAAAAAGTAGGTAAAGAATTTGTAGAAGCTTTAGAAAAATTATTTGTTTAATTTATATTCTTGTTTACCTAATCCTAATTCTTCTGATTTTTTTATTTGAAGTAGAGGAGATTTATAGTGTGCTTTTTCAAAAACTTCTTGACCTTCGTTCTCTTTTATTAAATCTAAAGAACATTTTTCAATAGCTACCAAATCTTGACCAAAAATAATTCCAATATCTTCTGCAATCATTTTTCCAGGATCGCTATGGCAATCACAATAAAGTGAAACATTATTTATAACATTAATAAATAAGACTTTTTTAGGGTTTTTAGTTTGCATAACAGCATTTGCTGCTTCAGCTAAAAGGTTATCAAAAAGTTCAATTTTAGGAGATAATGCTTTATTTGGACATGAGATTATACAAACATCACAACCTATACAATTATCATAATTAAATTGAACAAGATTGTTTTCTAAAGAACATGCTTTAACACTACAAAGTTTAATACAAGTGCCACATCCTGAACAATCTCCAGTTAATTTTGGATGCGAAAATGTATGTTGATCTTTTTTAGACTTTTTAGTAACACATCCCATACCTAAATTTTTAATGGAAGCTCCAAACCCACAACATTCATGCCCCTTTACATGAGTTAAGACAATCATACCATCTGCTTCTTTAATAGGTAAACAAACTTCAACGTCCATATGTTTTGTTTTTACATTAAAACCTTCATTAGAGATAACAATTGGACATCCTATGTTTTCTTTTGAAAATCCGTGTTTTTCAGCTACCTTAAGATAAGACTCAACATTTTTTCTAGGACTAGGATAAATAACGCATGAGTCAAATAGAAAAGGTTGGAGATTTAATTTTTTTAAAGACGAAACAAGAGATTTAACTGCTAAAGGATTTATGAAATTTTTATGCCCCGGTTCACCAAAATGTAATTTAATGGCAATTTTTTCATTATCTTTAAAAATTTCTTTTAAATATTTTTTTAAATTTTCTCCTAAATTAGGTAATTCTTTTAAGTCTAAAAAATTTATTAAGTTTTTCATTTTGAATTTAAAGTGTTTTTAAGGATTTCTTTTAGTTGTTCCCCAATAACTTTCATAGAACATTTTTCTTTAAATATTTTATATCCATTATTTCCTATTTTTTCTTTTAATTTTGGATTGTTTTTTAAATCTAAAATTGCTTCTGCTATTGCTTGAGGATTTGCTCTTTCACAAAAATATGCACTTTCTTTATGTTTTAATAATTCTTTTGATGCTTCTGAATCAGCTACTATTAAAGGTTTGCCCATAGCTAAAACTTCATAAGCTTTGTTTGGGATAACATATCCAGCTTTATTACTTTTTCCAAGAACACCTAAGCATACATCTGAAGTGCTTATCTCTTCTGCAATAACTTTTAAGGGTTGGAATCCTAAAAAATTAATATTATTTACATTAATTCTTTTTGCTAGTAAGAAATCTTTATCAAATGTTTGACCATTCCCAATCATAATGAATTCTATCTCTTCTTTTTCTAATAATTTAGCTGCTCTTATGATATATTCTGTACCTTGGAGAGGAATAAATTTGCCATGGAATTCTACTTTAAATTTATCATTTTCTTTTTTCTTTTTTCTTAAATTAAAATAATCTTCATCTGCTCCAATGAAAACTCTACGGAATTTTTCTTTTTTTAATTTAAAAGTATTACAAAAATAATTAATATGTTCTGTAGTATCTAAAATAACAATATCTGCTAGTTTACAAGAATAAGAATCTAGCCAGAATAAAAATTTACTTTTAATAGAATCTTTTTTAACAGTTTTTTTATCTTCAACCAGAGTATTATAAGAAGAAATGAAAGCATCAAAAACTATTTTTTTTCTAGTAAAAAGCTTTATTAAAGGCATTAGGGGTTGTCCAAAGAAACCAACTAAAATAATGTCACTTTTAGATTTATAACGAAGAAATTTAAAAAATATGTCCAAATATTTCAAAGGTGATTTTAATTTTGAAGAACAATCAATTAATTCTACATCATTTAATTTTAATCCTTTTTTAAATACTTGAATTCGGGCATAATTAGGATTATAAGTAGGTACAAAGCAGACTTTCATTTTAATTTTTAATTTTATATAGTTTAAAAGGCTTATGGTGTCCTATATAATTTAATCTTATTTTTTGTTTCTTTTAGGAGAGTAAATTTAAGTTTTTGCTTAGTGATTATATAATTTATCTCCTCTAGATTATTAATCTCTCCTATTTTTACAGGATTATTGATCCAAAATGTTAAAAGTGAAGCATGGTTGGATTTATCACAAAGTGTATTTTCTATGTCTCGCTTTTGAATTCTAGTTGTACAGCCAGTTTCATCTATTAAAAAAGTGCCTTTAAAATTTTGATTATTAATCCATTTCCCTAATTCTGTAATTTCATTTGAATCCCAAAATTTAGAAGAATTATAAGAGATCATAGCATAATTTGTTAATCCTATTAATAAGAATATAATTAAAAATATTTTAGTTATACTTTTTATTTTGAATCTTTTAAAAATCCAGAAACTTAACAAAGGCAATGAAATTAATAGAATTGTTGAAATAATAAATGATAAGTAATTATTAAAAATTAAATCTAATAAATATTTGAAGAGTCCAATATATGAAATTGCAGAATTATTAACAGGGACTAAATTGAATATAAGTAGAATTGAGCCTGCAGCAAGAATAAATGTTGAAACAATAAAATAAGGTAAATATTTTTTAAGTTTAATCTTTTTCATTTCCATGTCTTTTAATGATATAAATCCTGTAATAAGGACTAAAGGTATAACCGGGCTTATGTAACGTATAAGTACTTTGCCTTGAATAAAAAAAGTCATTATTGATGAAGTAGCATTATGATGGGCTGCAATTAATATGAAAAAAAGTGTAGAAAAAAATGTAATTAATCCTAAATTAAATATTTTTTCATTTTTAGATCGTAAACTTATGAAAGCACAGATGCCAAAAATAATTCCAGTGCCAAGGATAATTGCGGCAAAATAAGGTAATATCCATAATAAAAATTGTCCAAATGAGTAATAAGACCCTGAAACTCGAGAAATGGCATTTGAATAAGTTCCAAGTAAACCATTTAAACTAAAACCAAAATGTAACATGTTTCTAATAAGCCAAGGAGAAATAATAATTAAAAATGTAATAAAAAGCATTAATTTTTTCTTAATTTCTAAAATAAGTCTTTTTTTCTTAATTATATTAATCAAAGAAATAAAAGCTATTGCTGGTAATATTATTATAGCTATGTTTCGTGTTAAATAAAGTAAACCTAAACTAATGCCCGTTAGAATATCAAATTTTATGCTTCTTTGTAAATAAGATTTATATAAAAAATAAATAGTTAGCATAAATAATGGATAAAAAAGATTTTCAGAAAGAATAATGGCTGGAGTTGAAAATAGGGGTGGGATGATTCCTGTTGTGATTGCAATAATAAATGATTCTTTTTCTTTGAAAAATTCTCTGACTAATAAAAAGCTGGGAAATATGATTAATGAAGAAAGTATAGCGTTAATAAATTTTATAATAAAATAGACATAATTCATATCATTAAATAAATAAGCTGGAGAGATAAGGATAGAATATAATGGCGGAATATTATTTGTAAATATTCCATCATATGAAAAACTATGGTCCATAAATATGCCTCTTGCACTTCTAGCATAAAAAAATTCATCACTCCACATAGAAGGAGATGGAACTAATAATGTTAATAGAATTTTAATTAAGGAAATTATAATAAAAGCTATAATAAGTCTTTTGATTGTTTTATTCATTATATCTTAATTTATGATAAACCTTTTAAAAAGATTCTGTATCTATATTTTATAGGAATTTTTGTTATTTAAATTGTATTTCCATAAAGTTTATAAATTGATAAAAAATCATTTGAAAAATGACAAAAAAAAGGATATTTATTTCAGGTGTCGCCGGCTTTTTGGGAAGTCATTTAGCTGATAAGTTTTTAGAAGAAGGTCATGAAGTTATTGGTACTGATAGTTTAATAGGTGGTTATTTAGATAATGTTCCTGCGGATGTAGAATTTTATCAATATGATTGTAATTTCCATAATTCTATGGTTAAAATAACTAAAAATGTAGATATTGTTTATCATACTGCAGCTTTAGCTTATGAAGGATTAAGTGTTTTTAGTCCTCATTTAATAACTAAAAGTATTGTTGGAGCTTCAACAAGTTTAATGACTGCTGCAGTTGCAAATGGAGTTAAAAGATTTGTACATTGTTCAAGTATGGCTCGTTATGGTGAAAATGAAGTTCCATTTACAGAAGATATGACTCCTAATCCTCAAGATCCCTATGGGATTGGTAAATATCATGCTGAACTAATGTTAAAAAATCTTTCAGAAGTTCATGGTATGGAATATGTAATAGCTGTTCCGCATAATATTATAGGTCCAAGACAAAAATATGATGATCCTTTTAGAAATGTAGCAGCAATTATGATGAATCTAATGTTACAAGGAAGACAACCAATCATTTATGGTGATGGAGAACAAAAAAGATGTTTTAGTTTTGTACAAGATGATGTTTGGATTTTGGAGAAATTAGCTTTTGATAAAAAAGTAGCAGGAGAAACAATTAATATTGGTCCTGATGAAGAATTTATCACTATAAATGAATTAGCTACCACTATTGCAGACATTATTAATTTTAAAGATTTAAATCCTCAATATATGCCTGGTAGGCCACAAGAAGTAAAGTTGGCTAATTGTTCTGCTGAAAAGGCAAGAAAGTTGTTAGGATATAAAACTAAAACTAATCTAAGAGATGGTTTAGAAAGTATGGTTAATTATATTAAAGATAGAGGAACCAAACGTTTCAAATACCATTTAGATTTGGAAATAATTAGTGATAAAACTCCTAGAACTTGGAAAGATAGATTATTTTAAATCCAATTTTTATTATTTATTTCTTTTTTAATTTCTTTTGTTTTAATGGTTTTATTTTTTTGAATTGTTTTTCTTTTACCTAACATTTTTGGAATATTTTTTATAAAAGTTAACCTAGCTTTAAATGCTGCTTTATTACCTTTAGTTAAATAATAACCCATAGATATTAATTGTCTAAAAAAGATTTTTGGAAATTTTTGGATTAATAAACTTAAAGGATAATCTTTGATAATTAAATATAATTTATTTTTAGTTCCATGATATACTCCAAAATCAGATATTTGTCCACAAGTAGCTCTAAATTTATGATAAATTTTAGCTTTAGGAACATACATACATTTCCAACCATTTAATCTTAATCTGAAAGCTAAGTCTGAATCATCTGCATAAATAAAGAAATCAGAATCAAAATAATCATTACCCATTTTTATACTATCCAATGCTTCTCTTTTGAAAAAGGCAGCGCCACCACAAGGGCCAAATACTTCTTGAGGCTTATCATAACCTTTATCTTTAACATCGAATGCATCGTCAATAGAAGTGCCGTCATCGAACATTTTTAGGCCAATAGAATTGATATGGTCTCTTTTGTTAAAAAATATCATTTTACAAGAAAGCATCCCAACATTATCATCAGCTTTTTCAGCATATTCAACAAGTTCTTTTACAAAGTCTTTATCTAATTCAGTATCGTTATTGAGAAAAACTACATATTTACCTTTAGAAGCATGTACTCCTTTATTATTAGCTTTACAAAACCCTAAATTTTTACCATTTTCTATTAATTTAAATTTAGGAAAGTTATTCTTTATATATTCTATACTCCCATCAGTACTGCCGTTATCTACAACTATAGTCTCAAAATCTTTATAGGTTTGTTTGGTTATAGATGGTAAACAATCTTTAAGATGTTCTAAACCATTCCATGTTAGAACAATTAAAGAAACCGTGGGCTTTTGTTTTGTTTTCATTTTTAATAATTATAAAATTCTGGCATGAAACATCCAAATTCAAATAAGGCAGCTTTAGTTATTCCACATTCTAATACTCCTTTTTTTTGAAGTTCTCTAATTTCACTAAAAGTATAAGTTTTAAATTTTTTAATATCTTCAAAATTATCCCCTTTTATTTTTGAATTTTTCTTTATTTTTTCAAATTCTATTACGATTATTTGGGCATCAGACTCATAATAACTAGAATTAAAATTATTTCTTCCTAAAAGCAGAGGTTCTTTTTTTATTTTTAAACCAGTTTCTTCAAAAAGTTCTCTAATGCCTGCATTTAATTCAGTTTCATTTTTTTCACAAACACCTCTTGGTATTTCTGTAAAAGTTTTTCCATTTATCTTTCTTGTTTGAGTAATCATTCCAACTTTAATAATGCCTTTGTTTATTTCGTAAGGAATTATAATAGCACTCTTTTCTTCTTTTATAACATATTGGTCGTAAAGTGGTTTTCCTTTTTTATCACAAATAACAACATGTTTTAATTCTCCAAAATTAGGATTTTTTAATAGTTTATTTTTTGAAGAATGCCATTGTTGTTTAAAATTTGGATAATCTTTTAAGATTTCATCAATAGTTCTTAACATTTTCTTCTTTTTCTTTAATATAATTGGCAGTTTTTAGTAAACTGGAAGGTGTTCCCATGTCACTCCAGAATCCTTGTAACTTTCTAAAATCTAATTCTTGTTTTTTAAGATAACTATTATTTACATCAGTAATTTCTAGTTCACCTCTATTAGATGGTTTTAGGGTTTTAATAATGTCAAATACTTCATAATCATATAGATATAATCCAGTAGTTACTAAATTACTCGGAGGGTCTTTAGGTTTTTCTATAATCTTTATTAATTTATTATTTTCTATTACAGCAACACCAAATCTTTGTGGGTTTTTTACTTCTTTTAGAAAGACCTTTGCACCTTTTTGAAATGATTTTATATCTTCTTGGAATAAATCTTCATAATAATTATCTCCTAAAATAACAGCTATTGGTTCTTTTCTAACAAAATTTTTAGCTAAATTTAAAGCAGCTGCAATGCCTCCTGCTCCTTCTTGAACTTTGTAAGTAAAATCACAATTCATTTTTTTTCCTGTTCCAAGTAATTTTAAAAAATCTCCTGTTGATTCTTCTCCAGCAATAATTAATATTTCTTCAATTCCTGATTTTACTAAAGTTTCAATTGGATAATATATCATTGGTTTATCATATACAGCTAATAGGTGTTTATTTGTTACTTTTGTACAATCTTTTAATCTGGTTCCATATCCACCTGCAAGAATAATTCCTTTCATTTTTTTCACTCCTTTTTTACAAATTTTTTATTTATCATCTTTTTCCAATAATCTGGCCTAATTTTATACCATTCTACTGTTTTTTCTAATGAATCTTCAAATTCAAATTTAGGTGTCCAATTTAATTCTTGTTCCATTTTATTTGAATTTAAAGAATATCTAAAATCATGACCTAAACGGTGAGGTATGGTTTCAATACTAGATTTATCTTTTTTAAGATTTTTAAGAATAGAATCTAAAACTTCTTTATTAGTTTTTTCGTTATTTCCACCAATATTATATATTTCTCCTATTTTTCCGTTATGGATAACTGAATCTAATCCTTCACAATTATCTAAAACAAAAATCCAATCTCTTATATTTGAACCATCACCCATTAAAAATGCTTTTTCTCCTTCTATTAAATTAGTAATAGAACGCGGAATTAATTTTTCAGGATGTTGTTTAAATCCAAAATTATTACTGCTT
>Ga0210057_1005568_pt1 | contig 16134 bp, 14 predicted proteins | sample CryGeyCG2114_010_2_FD_183968 | JGI IMG/M metagenome (GOLD analysis project Ga0210057, IMG submission 183968) | Groundwater microbial communities from aquifer - Crystal Geyser CG10_big_fil_rev_8/21/14_0.10 (SPAdes) (version 2) | ecosystem: Environmental > Aquatic > Deep subsurface > Groundwater ...
GGGACCACCATCGCAGAGCAGGGTCAGGATATTGATACCAAGCTCATCGATCTCTTGAATGAACACAAGATTGAGGAAGTCACCATCCGTTCGATCATCACCTGCGAAACACAGAAAGGTCTCTGCGCCAAATGCTACGGTCAAGATCTTTCGGATAACCGTCCGGTGAAAATCGGTACGCCTGTGGGTATCATCGCTGCGCAAAGTATTGGTGAACCTGGCACGCAGCTCACCATGCGCACGTTCCACATGGGAGGAGTCGCGGAAGGATCGGATATCACACAGGGTCTGACGCGTGTGGAAGAACTCTTTGAAGCGCGTCCTCCCAAGACCCCTGCTCTCCTCTCCGAAATCAGCGGTATCGTAAAGGTGAACCATCGCAGCGGCAAAGTCGCCATACAGGTCGTCGGAGAAGAGGGAAGCGAAACCATCATCAATCTTCCACCGGGATTCGAGGCAAGTGTGGAGGAAAATACCCCCGTGAAGGAACGACAGGTTGTTTCTCGCTCTCAGCGTGACAAATCCACGATTCGCGCCACCATTGCCGGTACGGTTTCGAAGATCGCGAATCGAAGCATTATCATCCGTCATGCAGCGATTCAGGAGCGTGAATACGAGCTCAGTGCGCGTGAGACGATCCTCGTAAAGAACGGCGAGAAGGTCGAAATGGGATCTCCTTTCAACGCCGGTCACTTCAATCTTCAGGAACTCCTGGAGAAGAAGGGCGTCTACGCTGTCCAGAGTTACATTGTTTCGGAAGTCCAACACATCTATGCCTCGCAAGGGCAGACCATCAACGACAAGCACCTGGAAATCATCGCGCGAAAGATGTTCAGTAAATTCCGCGTGATCGATGCCGGTGCTACGCCACTCCTCGTCGGGGATGTTGTCGACATGGCTGCTCTTAAACAGGCGAATAAAGAGGCGCAAGCTGCAGGGAAGACTCCCGCTGTCTGCGAACAACTCCTCTTGGGTCTCTCGCGTGTTTCTCTCGCAACGGACAGCTGGCTCGCTGCCGCTTCGTTCCAGGAAACCATTCGCGTTCTCGTGGAGGCAAGCACCACGAATAGGATCGATCCATTGGAAGGACTGAAGGAGAACGTCATCATCGGTCGCCTTATCCCGGCTGGAGCCACCTACCGGAAAATGTTCCTGCCCGAGGAGGCAACAGAGGAATCTGTTCAGGAGGAAGAAGATATGCCTATAGAGGTTTTGTAGTATTGATTCGATTCACCCATTTTTTGATTCACAGAGCCTCAAAAGTCCCCCATAATTTCCTTCCACAAAGAGCCCCTCTCCAGTACCCTTTCTCCGCAATCTTCCGTTCCAATTCGTCCGCATGCCAACCATTAACCAGCTCATCCGCAAACGGCGACGCACTCCAAAAAGAAAGAGCAAGTCCCCTGCTCTCCAGTACACATGGAACTCGCTCAACTCGCGCACCGTCCCTCTCTTCCGCGGAGCTCCCTGCAAGCGCGGCGTCTGCCTGAAGGTAACGACAATGACGCCAAAGAAACCAAACTCCGCTCTGCGAAAAATGGCCCGCGTCCGGCTCACGAATGGCCATGAAGTGAATGCCTACATCATGGGAGAGGGTCACAACCTGCAAGAACACTCCGTTGTTCTCATACGCGGCGGCAGAGTGCCGGATCTTCCGGGCGTCCGTTACCACATCATTCGCGGTACGCTGGATACGGAAGGCGTACAGAACCGTAAACAGGGCCGCTCGAGATATGGAGCAAAGAAGCCTAAGAAATAAGGTTTCCCCCCTTACCTGCTTCTCGACTCAGCTTGTCCTGAGCTTGCCGAAGGGCTCGAAGAAAACATACTTGCTTCCCTTGCCTCTCACTCCCCTACCAAACCGTTCTCCATGGCAACTTCCGTCAAGCGTTACATCCCCGAAGGCTCCGATCCCCAGATCGAAAAATTCATTAACAGCCTGATGCAGAAGGGGAAGAAGAGTACCGCGCGTTGCGTTTTTTGGGATGCTATGGAAGCGATGAAGAAGAGAACAAAGGAGGATCCGATCGAAATTTTTCAGAAGGCTCTGCTCAACGCTACCCCACTCGTGGAAGTTCGCCCAAAGCGCGTTGGCGGTGCGGTGTACCAGGTACCAACAGAGGTGCCGGCCAAGCGTCAGCAGTCGCTCTCCGTCCGTTGGGTCGTTAGTGCCGCGCGCGCGCGCAAGGGTTCACCCATGGCGCAAAAGCTTGCGCTCGAACTCTTGGATGCTGCTTCGAACCAGGGAGGCGCAGTAAAGAAGAAAGAGGATCTCCAGCGCATGGCGCAGGCGAATAAAGCATTCGCACACCTCGCGAAGTAAACATCAGGAACCTCTGTACAAAGAATGACCATTCTACGCTGCCTTGCGATTGTCCTGTTCAATTTGCTGCAACGCACTCATCACGCGCCTGTGTTGCTCTTGTCCAGTCATTTGAACCATTGGGTCTGAATTATTGAGAAGCAACTGTAGTGTCTTCGCAGAGTCCTGAAGGATGTCTAGAATCGGTTTTCCATCATAATTATGTCTTCCTTCTTGATGGGCTTCCAACACTTTTGCAAGCATCAGCGCAAAATCTTCCAACTGGTCTGGGTCGATATGAGTAGTATTCATGATAATTATTATAATATATATTATATGAAATGTAAATAGGTGGTATTTGCAGCTTCTACCCACGATACTCAGGAAGGATTTTCCATAAGGCTTGGTGAAAATTCCGGAGGGTATCCGCCGTCGGTTTATCTTCGATGATAAGGCCTACCATATCGTGGGAGGAGGAAATCACGGCAACTTTATCGCTATAGATATTAATTTCGACTGTCAGATCAATTCCTTGCAGCATCTTAAAAATACGCCGCTCCCCTTTTCGTCGCTTAAACGCCAAGTCGGTCGTCTTCGATTTATTCACGATCCCGCGATACGCAATCCCCTTTGCCGCCCGCCTCTTGCAGTACTCCCACATCCAATCATTTAACTCTTTGCTGTGTTCGCGGGGAAAATAATGATCAAAGTCTCCAATAGCGAAAAGATCCTGATTCGCATAACGCAGTGTGTCTTCGTAAATCTGCTTAATACCCTCAATCCCTGAAAAGAAACGTACTTTGGGCTGCAGGATAGAAGGATTTCTGATGTGTTCAAGATCGGGCAGTACTTCCATCAATTTCTTTTTCTTTTGTTCCATCTCTCCTTGCCGCTGTTCCAGCATGGTGATGAGAACGGCAGGCGGCAGGCATGTAAAGTACTTTACGGATCCTTTGGTGTACTCCTGCACAAGCCCCTTTTGCAGAAGGTCTGCAAGAACATTATAGGTATGCCCGCGCTTAAGACCTGATTTTTTCGCAATCACACTCGCAGGCTGTGGACCCAAGGCAAGGAGCGCCACATACACTTTCACCTCCGACTCGAGGAGTCCGAAGCCAAGCAGACTCTCTGTCATGTTTGGATCGAGGTGCGCCATGTTGTCACGAGGTGGTGACAACATAAGGATATCACATCTTGATTACGACATCAATAAGCCATTATTATTGTCACATGCATGAATCATTAATCGCATTCCGCGGAGAGGAAGGAGTAGGTGTCGATGTCGCGACAAGGGCAGCATTTCTGGAAATTTGTGATGACGATGGACGCAATCTAAATTCTCATGCGCGAAAATTGGTCATAAGGGCAAGGCAACTGATAGAAGATGGCAATGCACCGGATTTCCTCGTCCAGAAGATAGTGGATGCGTTTAGAAAAGCGGTTGCTATTCATTCAGCGACTGGAAATGGAAGAGAGTGGCATTGATATATCCTTTGGAAAGGACAAGTGGTTCTCCCTGGCTTGATCAAAGAGGATGTTCCGCTGGGATCGAGAGTTTTTTGAAAGACGAACTCTGAGACGCCCTCGCTGTTTATGCCTTCCTGAACCGCTCGTCCTCATCATTGATTTGAGTGGAATCGGGCGTCTCTGCAAATGTGGAAAAATCAATCCCTTTGCCTTGTTTTGCCCCATTGTCCCACGTAAACTCTCCCCACCTTCGCTCACTCAAGTGACGGTAGGCGAGGTGGAATTTTTCCCACGTTTATTCAATTTCCCACGTTTACCCAATGGACCTCATCAACGTACGCAACATTGGAATTATCGCCCACATCGATGCGGGGAAAACCACAACCTCGGAACGCATCCTGTTTTACACGGGCAAAAACTACAAAATCGGCGAAGTGCACGAAGGAGAGGCCACCATGGACTGGATGGAACAGGAACGCGAGCGCGGTATCACGATTACCTCCGCTGCAACACAGTGCAAGTGGAACGATACGACGATCAACCTGATCGACACTCCCGGTCACGTCGATTTTACAGCCGAAGTAGAACGCAGCCTGCGCGTGCTCGATGGAGGAGTCACGGTGTTCGATGGTTCTCAGGGCGTGGAACCGCAATCCGAAACCGTGTGGCGCCAGGCCGATAAATACCACGTTCCGCGTATCGCCTTCGTGAATAAGATGGATAAAACAGGCGGCGATTTCTACATGTCTCTCGCGAGCATCCATGAGCGCCTCAGTAAGCAAGCTATCGCCATTCAATTGCCAATCGGCGCGGAAAACGAGTTCACTGGCATCATTGATCTCGTGCGCATGCGCGCCTACCACTTCGAAGGCGCACATGGCGAAAGCAGGGTAGAAATGGATATTCCTGCGGATATGAAGAGTAAAGCTGAGGAGTATCGCAGTAAGCTTCTCGAAAAAGTTGGAGAAGAAGGAGGTGATGAACTCATGCAGAAGTATCTCGAAGGGGGCACTCTTACGGAAGAAGAAATAAAGAAAGGCATCCGCGCAGCCGTGGTGAAGAACAAGCTCTATCCTGTGCTCTGCGGTTCATCGCTTAAGAACATTGGCGTGCAGCTCATGCTGGATGCCGTCGTGGATTACCTCCCCTCCCCGCTCGATCTTCCTCCTATTAAGGGCAAGAATCCGGACACCGAGGAAGAGGAAGAGCGAAAGTTATCGGATGATGAGCCGCTCTCCGCCATTGCTTTTAAAATCGCAACTGATCCGTTTGTCGGAAAACTCTGCTTCATTCGGGTGTATTCGGGAGTGCTGAAGTCCGGCAGCTATGTCTATAACGCCACCTCCGGCGAAAAAGAGCGCATCGGCCGCCTTGTACGCCTGCACGCAAACAGCCGGGAGGAAATTCAGGAGATCCGTGCCGGCGATATCGGCGCTGCTATCGGGTTGAAAGCAACGAAAACGGGCGATACCATCGCAGATGAGGATAAGCCAATCCTCCTCGAATCCATCACCTTCGCAGAGCCGGTCATTTCGATGGCCATCGAACCAAAGACAAAAGCTGATCAGGAAAAAATGGGCATCGCCATTCAAAAATTCGTTGAAGAGGATCCCACGCTTCGCGTGAAAGGCGATGAGGAGACGGGACAAACAATTCTCTCCGGCATGGGCGAACTCCACCTCGAGATCATCATTGACCGCATGAAGCGTGAGTTTAAAGTGGAATGCACTTCCGGCAAGCCGCAAGTTGCGTTTCGCGAAACCATTACGAAGGAAGTGGATCACGAAGAGAAATACATCAAACAGACGGGTGGTCGCGGCCAATATGGCCATATCCTCATCAAGGTTTCCCCGCAGGAAGCCGGAAAAGGTTTCGAGTTCATTAACTCCGTGGTGGGAGGAAAAATCCCCCGCGAATACATTCCAGCGGTCGAAAAGGGTATCAAAGAAACGCTCACGCGCGGCATCATGGCTGGATTTCCGATTGTGGACGTGAAAGTGGAGCTCTACGAAGGTTCATATCACGATGTGGATTCCTCCGAAATGGCCTTTAAGACTTGCGCAGCGATTGGTATGACGAACGCTTGCCGCAAGGGCAACCCCGTACTGTTGGAACCGATTATGAGTGTAGAAATCGTCACGCCTGAGCAGTTCCTGGGAGACGTGATGGGTGATATCAACTCCCGTCGCGGTGTGATTAAGGACACAGGGGAGCGTGGCAATGCAAAGACCGTCCGTGTGGAGGTTCCGCTTGCGAGCATGTTTGGCTACGCCACTTCGATTCGTTCGCTCACGCAGGGGCGCGCAAGCTTCGCCATGGAACCGAGCCACTACGCGCAGGTGCCGAAGAACGTCGCAGATGAGATCATCAAGCAGAGAACGGGGGCATGACGGGTTCTGAAGTTTTGTGGTTCTGAGGAAATACCATCAGAACCTCCAAACCTCAGAACTCATACGTACCCTTCCGCGTGCATGTCCTTCTTCTCGACTCCACGCTCCGAGAACCAATCCTTCATGGTTCTTACCATCTCCGGACTCCCGCAGAAATAGGCTTGAATACGACTAAAATCTTTGATGATCGTAGGAATAATATCTTGCACTCGTCCACGCAGTCCTTTCCATGATTCTTGCGCCTGACTAAGAGAAACATGCGCATGGAAGTTGGGATATTGTTTCTTGAGTGACCGCAATTCATCCAAACAGAAGAGATCCTCCTCATATCGGACACAAAAGAAGAGGTGGATCTGTCGAGTGTCGCCTCTCGCGAGCACTGCCGGAATCATGGAGGTAAAAGGCGCAAGCCCAGTACCGGTCGCGACAAATACATACTCTTTTGGATTTTCTTCTTTCAACACAAACACGCCGAACGGTCCCTGAATGCGCACCATATCCCCTACTTTCAACATTTCCTTCACCCACCGCGTCGCGCGACCGCCCTCTTTGTTCATGATCACGAACGTGAGTTCTGTATTTTTTGAGGGTGGAGATGCAATCGAATACGCACGAGGTTGAATATCCGTCGGATTTTCGATTGAGGGAACATCGAAGAGAACAAATTGTCCGGCTTTAAAATGCAAACGTTGACCTTTGGGCATCGTAAGTTTTACTTCGTATGTGGAACCCGATTTCGAAAGAGGAATATTTTGGGTGCAGGTGGTGATGTAGGAGGGGGTGGGCATCCGAAACGGTTTGGAGGTTTTGTGGTTCTGAAGTCTGCCTCAAAACCTCAGAACTTCAGAACTTATACCATTGTGGCTTTCTTCTCGAGTACGCTCAAGAACTCATCAAACAAATATCCCGCATCCTCCGGCCCCGGCGTCGCCTCCGGATGAAACTGGACGGAGAAGAAGGGTTTTGATGCATGACGAATGCCTTCAATCGTTCCATCGTTCGCATTGCGAAACCATACATGCCACCCTTCGGGCAAATCTTCGGAAACCGCAAAGCCGTGATTCTGGCTCGTGATGATGCAATGGTTGCTGGGAATGCATTTCCCCCCCTCGCATCGGTGTTCGATGCATGGCTGGTTGGCGCTCCTGTGCCCGTATTTGAGCTTATACGTGTCACCTCCGATTGCGAGTGCAAGGAGTTGATTCCCAAGACAAATACCGAAGGTGGGGATATCGTGCTTAAGCGCCCACTGTATCTGAGCGATGGTTTCTCCACACAGTTTAGGGTCCCCGGGACCGTTACTGATGAACACCGCATCGTAATGAAATGTGGCGGATGAGAGATCAAAGTCCCATGGTACGCGTATAACTGTCACTCCTCTTTTCAAAAAAGAGCGAATGATGTTTCTCTTCATGCCACAGTCGAATGCCACAATCGTTTTCTTCGAGTGAGTCCCGCCGTCGCGGGACGAATCGAGAAGCGGTTCATACATCTTCACCTCCTTGCAACTCACCTCTGCTACAAGATTCTGAGTATTCGGATCTTCGATTTCCGAGCCCGAGCCCAAACCAGAGTCCATCGTCATCCTCCCCAGCATCACCCCCTTCTCGCGCAACTTCTGCGTGAGCGCCCGCGTATCGACTCCTGTCATGCCGGGAATATTGTGCTTTTTGAGCCAGTCCGGAAACGACATCGTCGAGGCAAAATGCGAGTGCTCTTCGCTCACTTGTGCACAAATAACGCCGCGCACGTGGATATTCTCGCTTTCGAAGTTCTTGCTGAATCCCCATTCGTTCAGCTCCTCCGCCGGCACTCCGTAGTTCCCGATGAGAGGATATGTAAAGACGAGAATCTGCCCGCGGTAACTTGGATCCGTAAGCGATTCCGGGTATCCGACCATTGCGGTGTTAAAGACAACCTCGCCAGTTCCAAATGTGTCATCCTGCTTGCCCGCCGAAGCTTCAGCGAAGGTGGGAGTAGCGCCGCCAGAGTGGCGCATATCGAAGGATGCCCCAAAGGATTCTCCTTCGAACGTAGTGCCGTCGCTTAAAATAAGAGAAGCCATGGATATGAGGGGAGTGCCGCCTGCCCCGCGGAGCTCCGAGCAAGAGCGAGGAGCGAAGAGGGGTCGCTTAAAATAAGAGAAGCCATGGATATGAGGGGAGTGCCGCCTGCCCCGCGGAGCTCCGAGCAAGAGCGAGGAGCGAAGAGGGGTCGCTAAGGATGAGCCGTGCCATTGTCGCGCATGATACACAGGTTTTGAGTACTTTGAGACGATTTCGGATGGTTTCTTAAAGCCGTGCTATGCTCTTCCCGAAATGGCAGCCATGACCCTCTACCTCCGGAGAGAAGAAGCGAAATTCTTCCAGAGCCTCTCGAAAGATCTGCAGGATGGCTGGCAGGTAGAGGAGGAAAAGGGGAAAGCCGACGAGCGCCCCGAGGAGCTCATGATGCGCTATCAGATAGCATCGTTCGATCACCCTTCGATCAAAACGTTTGTAGAGAGCGTGCGGGGAGCAAAATCCGCAGGAGAAATCGAGAAAGCTGCAGCGTCATTTGATCTCGCGTCGCTGCCACAAGAACAGGCAGCAGAGCTCTTCTTCGTTCTCGGCACAAACCTCGTAGGGAAAATTATTCAATATCTTCTGCAAAAGGCGACACGTGACGAAGATTTGAAGGGGATCGCAGCGCTCACTCTCATCCGTCACTTCCTCTTGGAGGCAAACGCTTCCGTCTCGTAATTATGGCTCAGGATTTATCAACCACTGATATGCCAAATCCACTGGAATATCCGGAGGGATTTCCCTACCGAAGCCGTGAGTCTGCAGAAACAAAATTCGGCATGGAACTCGATAAAGTCCGAACGAAAATTCAGTCGGATGAAGGTCGTCGCGAACTCATTCAGCAATTGAATCTGAACGGAAACGCCGATACGGTCCTTGAAGGAATTGATTTGAATGTGGAGCAGCTAAAAAAGAAGGAGAGTTTCTTCACAAAAATGCTTAAGCTTCCTGGTCGAACGGCGAAATCGGCTTTCGACGTGATGAAGCAGCATCCCATCATAACCTCTGCAGCAGCCATCGCCATCATCATCGCCATCCTCTACTTCACACCCGCTCTTGCACCGACTGCCGGCGAATATGGCACAAAGCTGGTTCAGGCATTCAAGGGAACTCTCGCAAAAATAGGAATCGGAACGCCGGAAGCCGCGACCGACGCAATTTCGAAGCTCCCGATCACCGGTGGTTCCGTGCCGCCGGAAGTTGTGCGCGAAGCGGAGGAAATTCTCCAGAGTCCGGGGGCTATGGATGAGCTTGGAAGAGTGATTGAAGGACTTTCACAGTGATATGCCAGAGACTCCGCCGCCACGACAGGAAAAGCAGCCGTCCGAAACGCCGGAACTCCCGCGTCGGAAAACTCTCCGCCGTGAATCCCTCCAAAAAGTCCGCAACGTCGTTCCGGAGGATTCCGACGCCTATGAACATGCTGCGCTCGCAACAGAATCGTTCCTCAAGCGCACATTGGATGCTGCTGCGCTCGTGGAGCAGGAACTCACAAAAAACAATGCACTCCCTTTGGGGGATGACAAACACCTGACGCCGGAAGAAGTGATGCAATATGAAGATTTCCTCACGCAGGCGGAGGCACTTGCAATGATTCTCCCCAAGCTCCTGCAACAGGCACGCATCGTCCAGTACCAACCGGACACCGAGGAAAGGCTTCGCTCGGTGTTCGAAATCATCCATGAACGGGAAATACTCATTCAGAATATGGAACGGGGGCGGGCAACAGTCTTGCGGGGCACGATGCGTCGTGGCTCCCCGATGCGACCCGGCGAAATCGAAGAACTTGTCCCTCTTGCAACTCTCGCATGGATGACCAGCGAAAAACTTTCCCCCCGCCCAGAGCTCAGCCAAATCCAAAAAGAAGCAATGTCCCGTTTTATCGGGAGTCTGGAAATTGGGGAGGGGCACTACAGGACAAAAACGGAGGCGGTTGGCGACACGTTCACCGAAACCGGAAAAACAGCCGATCGTGAGCGGCGTAAAGCCGGTGCGGAGCGGGTGACTCAGGGCTTTCCCTCAGCAGAACTTATTCTCGATACGCCGGAACTTTCGGTCACGGTGTGGGAGTATCTCCTTACCAAGGGAGGTAAAAATGAAAAGGTGCGCGCCGCGCGACAGCTGAAGGAAGGAATTCGAGAGTTCCAGAAAGATTTTCTCGAGTTGCGCGCATATGAGGAATTCACGCAGGAAGCGAAAACTGCTCTCAAAGAGCACATGAGAAAGAATGAAAACATCAGCCGGTGGTTTGATGTCTTCGATATTCCGGGAAAGGACATCCTCAAAGATCGGGCACTCACCTCTCCAGCGGAATTTCAGGAAATCTTTGATCTTGTAACTAAAAAAATGAGGGGAGATTTTGATGCAATCGCATCCAGTGATGATGCAAAGAGTATTGGTGAATTTCTTATACAGCTTGAACAAATGGAAAAAAGTGAAAATGTCGACGAAGAGCACATCAGGAGACTCCTTGCAGCCTATGCCCGTCTTCAGGCACACACAGGATCCGTCCTCGCCACTCTCCAGCGCTGGCAGGTTGCAGAGAATATCGGTCGCGTAGGCGCGACAGGGAAACCCAATATGCTCGATCAAACGACACGCATGGGAGGGAAAACGCTCTGGTTTAGATTGCAGGAGCTCGCACCATATGGGGTGTTTCGCACCCGCTCCTACAGGGCCGAGGATGGGAGAATCATCATACTAACGCCAACGCCGCCGGATACCCTCAAAGATCATCTGAAGGAGGGGAGCAAAGCGTACCTTGCTGTAGAAGCCGCGATTCTCACACCCATCCTCCACAGGATGGCAATACGCATCCCTCTCCTTGGAAAACGTCTCTTCGGCCGGTGGTATGCAAAAATCGGGGTTCCGGTTGCGCTCGCGGAAGTGTCCATCGCCGGAGCAGAGAGTGGCGCCGCCATGGTGCGGATGCGCCAAGCTTTGGATGCAGTGGAAATCTCGCTCGGACACTTGGAGACCGCATCGGGATCACTGCAAGAACCCGTCATCCATCGCGAAGCAGATAGTATTTTCGAACACCTCCTGATTGCGCTGCAGGCCGCAGAAGGCTCCTCTCCGGATACTCCGAATACGGAACTGGCAACAGAGGCACATCTCTACACGAACCAACTCCTCATGGCGCTGAACTTTCCCCCCTATCACGAACTTTCTCCGGAAGCAGTTCCCTCCCAGAGACCAGAGATGTCGCAAGAGCTCAAAGAATACCTCCAAATGCGTGAACGCGAGCGGCAAGGAGTGAATGTGGCAACGAGGTCAAAGCTCGATGATCTTGACCTTTCTATTCAGAACCGCCGTACACCGGATCTTTCCACAACCGATGAACTCCTGAGGAATGGTATCCTTCCTTCCGCAGTAGGAACGGATTCTTTGCTTCAGGCAATGCAAGAAGTTCTCCACCGCCCGGAATTCAGACAACTGAAATACGATGAAGCAACGCTTGGAGCCAATGAACGCGCGCAAAGGCAAAAAGCATTCGAAACCGCTGGAGAGGTCTCACTCACCTACAAGAAACTCCGAAAGATTGAATTTGAAAACAGAAAAAAGTTAAAAGAGAAGTACGTCGGTCGTGAGAGCGTAGACCCAAACGCAAAAACGGAGATGGGTCCTCACACGTTCTCTCTCAACGACGTGGAAAAAGACATCCGACGCCTTGGCATACTCTCCCCGATGGAAATTCTCACGATTGCGCGCTATCTGGAAATGCACGAACCGACCAATGCGGAAATTGCAGCCATGTGGTACAAAGAAAACTATCCCCCCACGGGAATTTCCAGTCTCCTTGGCGGCAAATGGTTCGCCGATAACGAAATGAACCAGCGCTTCGGGGAGCCTGGGAATAGGACAGGTCTTGGGGAGAAACTCCTAAGAGAATGGGTGGGTGTTTGGGGGTATGAGAAAATGGTGCTGGGAACAAAATAGACACAGAGAATTTCCTTGCGATCACCCCTCTATCGGGCGCACCATGGAAAGCCCATATGCAAGCTCCCGCCGACACCATCCGCATTACCTTCGAGAAAAGCCACCTCGTCACGATCGGGGAAAAGCTCTACGGCGAGAGTTTGGAACTTCTGCGTGAGCTCATTGCAAATGCCTACGATGCGGATGCCACGGAGGTGCATGTTGATCTTAATCCCGAGCGGCTTGCCGTGCGCGATGATGGCAGCGGCATGGATGAAGAAGGTTTGCGGGAATTCTTCCGCATCGGCTCGCAGGGAAAACTGCGCGATCCTGTGTCGCCGCGCTTTCGGCGGAGACGCGTGGGGCAATTTGGCATCGGCAAGTTCGCAACGCTCGCCGCCTGCCGCAAGTTCCGCGTCTTTACGCAACGCAACGGCTTCGCCGCGGAAGCAGTGTTTGATAAGGATGTGTTTGCGGAAAACGACGCATGGGATATTCCACTCACGCGGAAGAATTGGAATGTACATCGCGGGAACGGCACCACCGTCACGCTCGAGGAACTCACAAAGAGTTTTTCGCTCCCTGAGATCGAACGCGCGATCCGCGAGCGCTTTCCCCTCGATTCTCCCTCGTTCGCGCTGTTTTTGAACGGAGTGCGAATTTTAGCCCGCACTATTCCCGGGCGAAAATTCCCGATCTTTGCGGAAACCCGTTATGGGGAAATCCGCGGCGAGCTCGTATTGCCGAATACCGCTATAAAAGATGTTGAAATCCCAGGCATCGAATGCACTGTTCGCGGCATTGTGATCTGCCGAAGCACATTCGCCATGGATGCGCCGATCATCCAAAAAATGCGGGGTCGCATCGAAGCGGATTTTCTCCCGATCACGAGCGATCGCAGCCGGTTCATCGCGGACACGCCGGAGTACGCGCTCTTCGCCGAGATCATGCAAAGGGAACTCAAAAAGATTCAGCGCCAAGTGCGGGATCTCGAAGAGCGCAAGGAACGCGCGAAGGCGGATGAAACGCTTAAGGATACGCTCCTGCGCATGCGCCGCGCCATTCGCAAGAATCCCGATATCGCGCCGCCGCTCCTCTCTACAACCGGTGAAATTGATGGAGGTGGAAAGTCCGCGGAGAAGATGAGTCCAAAGGTCGATCCAAATGAAGGTGACTCCATCGATGCGATGCAGATGATGGTTCAAAATATGGAGAGTGCGCATCATTCTGCTTTAGAGGATACTGTCGCAGCGAAAGAGCCACCCCCGCAGAAAATCCGCGTGAAAAACCTCGAAGGAAAAGATTCTATAGCGCGGAAAATCGTCATTGGTGGCATCGGCATCACCTGCGCGCTGGAACATTGGGGGCGGGAGAGCCCCGCCACATTCACCGAGGGTGGCATCGTGCAGATCAACATGGATCATCCGCTCTATAAGAAACAGCAGGAAAAAGGAAAAGACATGCTCGGCTTCTACCTCTCGGTGCTCCTCGCGCGGCAGGTCGCGCTTCTTCTCGCCGAGGGCGATACCCGCAAAGCGTTCACCCTGCAGGAGCGATTGCTGACGGATAGCTGGTAATATGTGACCATTCCTCTTGCATATTGGAATTATCATGATAAAATAAGATCATGAGTAAAATTATCAGTAGGATGTTTGAGTTGAACCTCCCAAGGAACCGATCGGCATTCCTCTGGGGTCCGCGGAAGGTCGGGAAAACCCACTGGATCAGGAATCACCTTCTGGATGCGACGGTGATTGATCTTCTCAACACCGATGTCTTCGCAATATATGCATCCCGCCCCGCACTTCTTCGTGACCGGTTCCGGCACCATACGCGCCTCGTGGTGATCGATGAAGTGCAGAAAGTTCCCGCGCTCCTCGATGAAGTCCAATGGCTCATCGAGAATGACAATGTACAGTTTCTCCTCACGGGGTCGAGCGCGCGAAAACTCAAACGGGGCCATGCTAATCTCCTCGGCGGCAGAGCATGGCGGCGCACGATGGTGCCGTTCTGCTATCCGGAAATCGGCGGATTGGATCTCGAGGAAGCAATGCTATCAGGGTTTCTCCCTCCCCATTTTCTCTCTCCCGATCCACAGGAGGACTTGCGCGCCTACATCGCCGATTACCTCAAGGAGGAAATAGCGGCGGAAACGCTGGTGCGGAACATTCCCTCGTTCCATGAATTCCTGCGCATCGCCGCCATCACATCGAGCGAACTCCTCAACTATACCAATGTCGCGCGCGAAGCGGGCGTAAGCCAGAATACCGTTCGCACATACTTCGATATCCTGGAAGACACCTATCTTGGCATCCGCATTGCGCCCTGGAAGAAATCCAGAACGCGCAGGCTCATCCAAACGGAAAAGTTTTACCTCTTCGACGTCGGCGTCGCCAATTACCTTTCCGGTCGGCATCCGAAAATCGGCAGCGCCGACTTCGGCAAAAGTTTTGAGCACTACATCCTCATGGAACTGAAAGCCTACCAAGCATACCGCAACCCCGATCTCCCCATCGCCTTTTTCCGCAGCGCCAGCGGCTATGAAGTGGATTTCATCCTTGGCGACAGGGAAGTCGCCATCGAAGTGAAAGGATCCGCACGCGTCCATGAGGGGGATTTTCGCTCGCTCCACGCGCTCGCCGAAGACGGTCCCCTCCGACACCGCATTGTTGTGAGTCTGGAGACGGAACCGCGCACGACGGAGGAGGGCATCGAAGTGCTGCCGTGGCGGGAGTTTTTGGAACGGCTCTGGGGAGAGAAGTTGCAAATCGGGCGGTGATTGTGTGATGCCAAGCACGTTCTTCACTCTGGCGCAGGAGGTGATACGGCTTCGCAATTGAAACATGACAATACGGTTTTCATGCATGACCTTATATCGGCGTAGCTGCGCCGATATTGCGGATAGTCTGTATGATTGATGACTCACTTTTTTATTGCAGAGCCGTATGAGGCGGTATGGAATTCCGGTGTAATAATGCTGCCTCTATGAGCAAACTCTGATCCAGATTCTCTCCTACGAAGCCGGTAGTCTTTCCAGAGTAGAGACAAAAAGCCTTGAGGTATGGGGGAAGAAAGTCCCGCACTGCGCGATGCCATTCGTACATTCCCCGCTCAGCAGAGATGCAGGTGCTCGTTTTATTGGTTGTAACTCCATTGTTAGAACGAATTGACAATACTTGCTTTTTATAACTATTGTATTATTGTTTCCTTATGTCTGAGAATACCTCCTCACAGGCTCACACAAGCTATTCACTGCTCGATAACAAAGATGCTGCAGTAAAGTGGGTAGAAGGAAACCTATCCGCAAAGCAAGGCATCCCGAGCATTATGAGCACTGTGCGAAACGCATTACGGGGGATTGTTCAGACAACCTATAACGTGGCGACTCTCCCCCTTCAGATACCGCATGCAATGAATACCGTAGTATCAGGCACGTTTGGATTTGCTTCCCGCATGGCGCTTGTTGTGTCTGATGTTTGGCGACAAGCAGGGCATTACCTTCTTGGGAAACCCGTCAGTGTTCTCCAAAATTCATTCCACAGCATGAGCGAGGCAATATTTGGTAAGGTGAAATAGGAAAATAATTCGTTGGGCAATAGAATTGCTGCTTCCGAGAATAGTTCATACAAATGACAAGAGACCGGTTATTCTGCAGAGAATGGTCATTTTGTGATGGCATCATATTTGACAAATAATAAGGATATGTTGTATAATTTACGCAGATATGAGCAGATTCGTTAATCTCCACGAGGCAGCTGAAACACTGGGGCTGACTCCTGACGAGCTTATAGAAGCCCGATCTAAAGGAGACATTCAAGGGTACCGTGATGAGGGCTCGTGGAAATTTAAAATGGAGGAAGTAGACAGAGTGGCAGAACAACATGGAACGGGGGATGCACTGCGGCGTGCATTGCAATTAGTCAATGAAACCGCATCCGATGTGCATGATGTTCTGACCGGAGAAACAATTTCCGATTCCGGTTTCATCCCTTCT
>Ga0210057_1005570_pt1 | contig 16132 bp, 14 predicted proteins | sample CryGeyCG2114_010_2_FD_183968 | JGI IMG/M metagenome (GOLD analysis project Ga0210057, IMG submission 183968) | Groundwater microbial communities from aquifer - Crystal Geyser CG10_big_fil_rev_8/21/14_0.10 (SPAdes) (version 2) | ecosystem: Environmental > Aquatic > Deep subsurface > Groundwater ...
TGGCCGGCTGATGTACACATATTGGGAAAAGACAACCTCCGTTGGCACTCACTTCTTTGGCCAGCAATGCTTAAATCTGCAGGAATTGAACTTCCAAAAACTATTCTAGTAAATGGATTCCTATCTCTTAATGGACAGAAAATAAGTAAGTCCCTTGGAAATGTAATAAGACCTACTGATTTGGTTGAAAAATATGGAACAGATGCAGTCAGATATTATTTACTTAGATATACGATACTAACCGAAGACGGTGATATTTCTGAAGAAAAATTAAAAATTGCATATAATGCTGATCTGGCAAATGGACTTGGAAATTTAGTAGCTCGCGTAGCTAAACTTTGTGAGAAAATTGAGCTGGACTCTTTACCAGAGCCAATTTTCGACGAAAATTATAAGAAAACTATCGAAGAATTTAAACTAAACGAAGCGCTATCTCATATTTGGAAAGAAATTTCAGAAATAGATAAAGATATTGAGAAAAATAAACCATGGACTATAGAAGATTTGGCAATATTAAAAAATCTACTTCAGGATTGGGTAATTATAATAAATCAGATAGCATATAAACTAAAGCCATTTCTACCTGAAACTAGCGAAAAAATATTAAATGTATTTAATGAGCCAAAAATTAAATCAGTAGCTCCTCTTTTTCCAAGAATTTAAGGAGTAAAGGCTAAGACTGAAATAAACTGATCACTAAAAAACCACCCAAGAGCAACTCCCATAAACACCGCCAGAACAACATAGATGAAAACCTTTTCTCTAGGATGATTATGAGGACTAAGTCTAAAATCCTGATGATTTACTTTTTTTTGTTTTTCTTTTTGTCATTCAATATATTAAATAAATTTTCTGCATATTTTGTCAATGAGAAATTATATAATAAAGAGGTGATTGATGCGCATTGCCATACACAATTTAGTGCATTTAAAAATGATTCTGATGATGTAATAAAAAGAGCTCTTAAAAATGGCGTAAGCGTAATAATTAACTCTTCATCTGATCTGGATTCTAGTATAAAGGCAGTTAAATTTGCCGAGAATTATAAAAATTTATATGCAATAGTCGGAATTCATCCACATAATGCTGACAAGCTGGATTCCGGGTGGGATAAAGAGCTTATTAGAATTGCAAAAAGTTCAGGGAAAGTAGTAGGAATAGGGGAAATTGGCTTGGATTATTATTCAAATAACGATATAAAAATAGTGGACCCTAAGATTCAGGAAAAAGTATTTCTTCGCCAAATTGAAATTGCAAATGAATTAAATCTTCCTTTACAAATTCATAACCGACAGGCAGGAGATGACATACTAAAAATCATCATTAATCAATTATCTATAATCAATTGCGATCCACCAGGCATGTTTCACTGTATGTCTGGAGATGGAGAGTTTCTAAAAAGGGTTTTGAAATTAGGATTTTATGTAGGGTTTGATGGAAATATTACCTATAAAGGAATCGCAAAGGGGGAAAATACCCCACTTTCTACGCTAGTAAAAGAAACACCAATCGAGAGAATAGTTACAGAAACCGATGCGCCTTATCTAGCACCAATTCCTTATAGAGGTAGTAGAAATGAACCTATGCATGTTATAATTGTGGGAGAAAATATTGCCAAGATTAAGAACCTTAATCTTTCTGTCGTCAATAAACAAACTACTGATAATATAAAGAAATTATTCAAAATTCAATCAAATATCTATTAACTAATTACTAACTTATGACCAATTTTTTCGACAAAATATTCACCCGTTATCCCATCAAGACTCATAGAACTCTTATGATGATGCCCGGAATGGTATCTTGGACTATAATTCTTTTTCCTCTTTGGGGATCCCCGTTTTTTCCACATATAGTAGCTTATTTCATACTTTTTTTTGATGTTTATTGGTTTTATCGTTCATTTTCCCTCATGATTACCTCTTACATTTCTTCCAAAAAAATTGAAAAAGCAGAATCTAAAAATTGGCTGGAAAAAGCAAAATCGCTTGAAAATTTTCAAAAAGTTACACACACTGTCATTATCCCCAACTATAAAGAGACAGATGAAAAACTCCGAAGAATCGTAGGAACTATAGCTGCTCAGACTTTTCCGCTTGAAAGAATTCACATAGTGCTAGCTATGGAGGAAAGAGAAAAAGATGGTAAAAGAAAAGCAAATTTGATTAAAAAGGAGTTCGAAGGAGTTTTTGGCGGTATTTATGCAACATTTCATCCGGATATAGCTGGTGAAGTAAAAGGTAAATCATCAAATGAATCATATGCTGTTAAAAAAATAGATAAAATATTAGTTGAGGGTGGAATAATTGATATTAACTGGGCTACTGTAACTACTGCTGATGCAGATAGCATGTTTGATCACCAATACTTTTCTTATCTTGCGTATGATTTTCTAAAAGAGCCTAAAAGATATAATAGATTTTGGCAATCAGCTTTAGTAGACCACAACAACTTCTGGAGTGTTCCGGCTGCTACTAGGGTATTTTCATTCTTCTCAAGCCTTTGGAGAACTGGACTTTTAGTTCAAGGGGATAGACTAATTGCCACTTCAACATATTCTTTGTCATTTTTACTCCTAAAAAGAGTTGGATTTTGGGATACAGATGTAATACCGGAAGATTACCGTATATTTTTCAAAGCCTTCTTTAAAATGAAAGGTGATATCTCAGCAAATCCAATATTTCTAAAAACATCTCTAGACTCTCCCCTGTCTCCTACCTATGTCGGAAGCCTAAGAAATAAATACTCCCAAATAAGGCGCTGGAGTTATGGAGCCAGTGATGATCCTTTATTTATAAAATGGTATTTGACTATCCCAGGGGTTCCTTTTATCAGAAAAACGAAAATCCTTTTTCACGTATTACTTGATCACTTTTTATGGCCGGCGAATTGGTTTATTCTAACTATAGCAACCAGTGTAATTACCTTAGTTAATCCTGAATTCAGCAGAACTGCACTTGGCTATACTCTGCCTATATTAGCAAGGATTATACTTACATCTTCTTTAGTTGCACTAATGATAATGGTGGTAATTGACTACAGAAATAGACCAAAACATTTAAGCAAATCAAAAATCAGAGAATTATTATTTCCGCTTGAATTTATCTTAATGCCAATAGCGGGATTTTTCCTTAATTCCCTACCGGCTATTATTTCACATACCCAGCTTATGCTAGGAAAGAAGATGGAGTATAAAGTAACTGAAAAATTATGAAACTTCTAACCCGACTTGAGAAGTCTTTTTCATTTTGGTTTCTACTTATAATTTCTGTAATTTTTGTTCTACTTCGAATTCCATCACTTTTTGAGCCATATTGGTACGGAGATGAAGGAATTTATCAAGCTGTGGCGATGCTTTTAAATAGCGGAGCAGACCTGTATTCGGGTGCTTGGGAAAATAAGCCTCCTTTTCTTTTAATTATTTATGCACTCTTAGAGTCCGATCAATTTCTGATTAGAAGCTTATCATTATTTTTCGGGCTTATTTCAATTTGGTTCTTTTATCTGATAACAAAAAAGCTTTTTCCTCATTCGAGGTTTGCATGTATTGTACCAACAATTATCTATACGCTGATTTTTGGCACAAGGATTATCGAGGGAAATATTGCAAATGCCGAAAATTTTATGCTTCTTCCCATTCTTGCATCTGCATTTCTAATCTTATCGGCAGATAATTTAAAAAAATATAAGAAGGTTATTTCATATTTTTCCGCAGGACTTCTTTTAAGTTTTGCATTCTTAATTAAAATTGTTGCTGTTTTTGATTTCATGGCTTTTGGATTTTTCATCTTTATTATTTCTTTAACTGAATTTAAAAATAATTTAATTTATAAACTCACTCCTTTCGTGCTTGGATTTATTATTCCTATTTTATCTACAATTATCTACTTCTTTCTAGCAGGTAATTTTAAAGATTTCTCTGATGCATTTTTGGTAAGTAATGTAGGCTACGTTGGTATTAATAATAGTTTTATAATTCCACAGGGATTCCTCATTATTAAAGCATCTCTGTTGGCAATATTTTTATTATTTATTTTTTGGAAAAAAAATAAATTTGATAAAAGCATATTGTTCATTTTAATTTGGTTTGCTTTCTCACTTTTTAATGCTTTCTTTTCTCAAAGACCTTACACCCATTACCTAATCATGCTCCTTCCGGCAATTTGTCTTATGCTAGGAGCAATTATAGAGTATAAAAAAGAAAGATTAGCTCTTTTCAGTTATTTATTGATAGCATTTCTAGCTGTAACTTTTGTATTCGATTTTAAAGGAGAATTATTTAAATACTATGAAAATTTTGGCCTTTTTTTATTAAATAAAAAAGATACAAAATCATATCAAGCTTTTTTTGATAAAAACACTCCCAGAGATTATGAAATTGCTATGTATATTAAAACAAATACAACAAATGAAGAAAAGGTATTCATTTGGGGAGATAATGCCATGGTTTATAAACTTGCAGATAAAACGCCTATTCTGAGATATACTGTTGCATATCATATAACTTTTTATTCTACAGGTTTTGAAGAAATGAAAAAAGCATTAAAAGAGCAAAAACCAAAACTTATTGTTATAATGCCAAATGCAAGTAAATTTCCACTAGCACTAGATGGCTATGATGAAAAAATAGACATAAAAGGCGCAAAAATTTATGAAAAAATACTTTAAAAAGTTAATTGAAGATAAATTAGTCTCAAGACTATATATTATTACTTTTTTGCTTCTTGGCTTAACATTTGTAATTATTTTAATTAACTATACAAAATTGCCGCCTCTACTACCGATCTTTAATCAGTTTCCATGGGGAAAAGAAAGACTAGCAGCTACACCCGGAGTATTTATTCCTCCTTTAATTGTGTTATTTTATTTTTTCCTAAATTTAGTTTTATCAGCATTAAGCTATGAAAAATATCCTATTCTTGGCAGAATTTTCGCAGTCACCACTACACTAATTAGCCTACTTACTCTACTTTTCGTAATCCGAACAATAACGCTAATAACATGATGGATGGAATTATAAACCATGTCATAACTTTTCCATTTTTAGCTGCATTTTTAACTAGTGCAATTATTACTCCATTATTTATTTATCTTTTTAAAAAATTCGGTTTAGTTGATGACCCAAAAAGAAAACATCCGGGTATAATTCATAAAAAACCAATTCCTAGGGGTGGTGGCATTCCTCTATTTACCGGTGCTTTAGTAGCGGGTATTTTATTTCTTCCTATAAACGCAACAATTGGTGCAGTTTTTCTAGCAGCATTCATAGCTCTAATTGTTGGAGTTCTGGATGATAAATACGACATTTCTCCATATCTGAGATTTGGAATAAATATTGTTTGCGCGGTTATAGTAGTAGCCGCAGGAATAAGCGTGAATTTTATAACCAATCCTGCAGGCGGAATTTTATATCTAAATGAATTTTACCTACCTCTTAATCTCATTGGATTAAATGGGGCAATATTCCTGTCAGATATAGTTGCTATTCTTTGGATAGTTTGGGTCATGAATATGCTTAATTGGAGCAAGGGAGTTGACGGACAAATGCCCGGAATTGTGGCTATTTCTGCTTTTTTTATAGGACTGCTTAGTTTAAGATTCGGTACTCTTGATGCAGCAACACAGGCCTCATCCACACTTTCATTTATAATCATGGGGGCTTCAGTTGGATTTTTGATATATAATTTTCATCCGGCAAAAATTTTTCCCGGTTATGGTGCAACAGCAATTTATCTTTTACTAGCTGTAGCCTCAATCCTTTCTAGCGCTAAATTGGCTACCGCTATTTTAGTAATGGGAGTGCCTTTAGCTGACGGAGCATTTACTATTACGAGAAGAATCCTATCAGGTCATTCTCCTTTCTGGCATGATAGAAAACACTTGCATCATCTTCTCCTAGAGCATGGTTTTAGCCAGCGACAAGTCGCATTGTTTTACTGGATAATATCTGCTATATTTGGCTCACTTTCACTTATTCTATCTAGTCGGGGAAAATTATTTGCCATAATAATGTTAGTTATAATAGTGGGAGGAACACTTTTATTTTTGAATTATTTTTTAAGGAGAAAAAATGGGCAAACAATTATATAATATTTTAAGACTGCTTAGACCGCGTCAATGGGCAAAAAACTTTTTTCTTTTTGCTGCTGTAACATTTACCGGACAATTATTTAACCCTGATGCTGTAATTCCTGTCATCATAGGTTTTTTTGTTTTTTGTGGAGCCTCATCTGGAGCATATATCATAAATGATGTAATTGATATAAAAAAAGATAGACTACATCCTTTTAAAAAATTTAGGCCACTAGCAAAAGGTGATATCACTATAGAATTTGCAGCTGCTTTAGCATTTATAATTATTACTTTATCGCTTACACTGGCCCTGACAATAAATTTAACGTTCTTTTTACTTACTATAGTTTATCTCATGCTTCAAATATCATATTCTACAATACTAAAATCTATTGCAGTTATTGATATTCTCGCAATCGCTGCAGGATATATATTAAGAGTTTATGGTGGAGAATTTGCCAGCGGATACCACATTTCAGTTTGGCTACTCCTAACAACAATTTCAATTTCTCTTTTTCTAGCTATTGGAAAAAGGAGATCAGAACTAACTCTCCTATCTACTGTAAAAACAGAAAATATTGCAGCGGTTAGAAAATCACTATCTCATTATTCAGACAGACTTTTAGATGTCTATGCTTCAGTTTTTGCGACCTCAACATTTATTTCCTATGCCTTATTTACTTTCCTTGAAAATCCAAGAGGTATAAATTTAACTTTTTTTGAAGATGTATTTATTTTAGATAGCCCATCTTTATTTCATAAAAAATGGCTTATGATCACAATCATTCCTGTTGTTTATGGATTAATGCGTTATCTTCAGGATATTTATGAAAAAAATGAAGGAGAAAGCCCGGAAAAAGTACTTTTTTCGGATAAGCCACTTCTAATTACTATAGCTATTTGGGGAATGATGGTAATTGGAATAATTTATTTTGTTGGAAGCTAATTCTCTTCTTTTTGTGCATATTCCGCACTTACCCATCCGTTATTTCCATCTGGAAGTAAAATTTGAAACCAATCATTTTCCTCTGAAACCAAATCAAACGTATCCCCCGGATTTACAGTTTCAACCTGTTGAGAGCTTAAATTAGCACTTTCCCTAACTCTTAAAAAACCAGTGGGTGTATCTAAAATTTTAACTTTCTGAATAAGCTTCGCTGAATCTGTCGCAGCCAAATCCTGCTCAGTTAAATCAGTTCTTATTCCAAGACTTACTACCAGCTCAAGTTTTTTACCTGCAACTGTTTTTACTTTTACTGCTTTTTCCCTGTAGCCATCTTTTAAAATCTTTATTTCATGATCAGAAACTGTAATATCATCTATCAAAATAGGTGTCTTACCTTTTGAGTTATTATCTACTACCACCTGAGCTCCGCTAGGAAATGAAACTATCATAATTTCTGATTTAGTTTGATCATTTATATCTACCAAAGTTATTACACTACTTGAATCACTGCCTAAATTTTTATCAAATGTTTTATCTACTGCAGTAAGTGAATTCTTATATATATTAATTTTTTGCTCCCAAGCCCTATAGCCCTTATCAACAGGTGCTAATTTTAAATTATATTCACCTATATTTATCAAGTCAGGAAGCTCAATTAATGAAAAAGGCGTATTTCCTAAATATTTACCATCTAAAAAAACCTGACTAACAGGCTTGCTGGTTATCTGAAGAGCTCCACGCCCACTCTCTCGGTTCATAAAAAGAATTACTATCAAAAAAATAATAGTTATCAATAAGAATGGAATTAATAATAAAATAAGTTTCCTGAACATCTTGTCTAGAAACTAAATATAACACGAGCCAAAGAGAAGTTCAATTTAATATGCAACAAGCTTAAATCTATGTCTGCAAGGATATACAATTTTTAATACGCTGTTTTATAGTATATTACTAAAAAAGAATTAATTTAAATTTATTAATTTATTTATTGATGAAATAATTTTTTCCTGCGCACTTTTATCAAATAGAATCCTATGATGACCTGAAGTATTTAAATAAATATTTTCCAGTGCTCCTTCTAGCGATGAATTTTTAACCCAAACCACATTATCAATTTTAGGAAATATCGCAATAATTCGTTTATTTACCTCATGATGACTCCATAATTCTTTAAGTAATTTATTTTTCGGTTCAAATTCATTTGATTTTAAAAATTTAAAATAATTTGCCATTAGTGAACCTAGGAAAGGAGTGCTTATGGTAATCAAGCCAATAACATTTTTTTTATTATTTTCATTTACTAAAATATATTTACCAATTAAGCCTCCTTTACTATGTCCGATTATGACCACGTCTTCTAACTTGTTATCTTCTATATATTTACTTATATACTTTGCGCTATATGTAATATCCTCCAAATTATTTTTTAGTTCCGGTAAGACATGAACTGCAAATCCATAATCTGAAATTTTATCGGCTAAATTTTTTATAAAACCCCATCTATCCATGTAGCCTTGAATAATCAAAATTGGAAAAACTTTATCCTCGTCATGTGTTAGATATTTTTTAGGCGGTTTTACATACACGTACATCTGTATAAAGCCACGAATAGCAAATAAAGTATCCAGAAGCCAAGCTTTGAGAATTTGCATTATGTATTTATGCTAGCAGATTTGAGGCCTAATATCCCATACCATCCATGCCGCCCGGCATTCCTCCACCCGGCATAGCTGGTGGATTTTTCTCGGGGATATCAGTTATAAGAGCTTCTGTGGTAAGAATCATTGTGGCCACAGAAATAGCATTCTGAACTGCGGATCTTACTACCTTAAGAGGGTCTACAATTCCCGCTTTCATCATGTCTACAGGTTTTGCTTCCTGTGCGGAATCCAAACTTAGCACATCAAAACCTTGTCCGGTTGAAGCACCTATTCTAGCTTTTGCTATAAGTTCTCCCGGATCATAACCTGCATTTTCAATAAGTTTTTTAAATGGAGCTTCAAGAGAATTTTTAACTATTTCGTATCCTGTTGCTTCATCCCTATTTGCTTTCTCATCCACTTTCATTCTGTTAGAAATATCCAAAAGCGCTATAGAACCACCAGGCACAATTCCTTCCTCAAGTGCTGCTTTTGTGGCAGCTACTGCGTCCGTAACCCTTTCTTTCTTATCTTTCATTTCCACCTCAGTAGCAGCTCCTACATTTATAACAGCTACACCGCCTGAAAGCTTTGCCAATCTTTCTGCTAATTTTTCTTTATCGAAATCGGAAGTGGAAGCTTCTATAGCCCTTCTTATCTGCATTATTCTAGCATCCAGGTCTTTTTTGCTTCCCTTTCCACCTATAATTCTGGCGTTTTCTTTATCAGCCCATACTTTATCTGCTCTTCCGCACATTTCTATAGTCACATTTTCAAATTTAATTCCGGTATCTTCAGAAATAACTGTTCCGCCAGTTAGAATAGCTATATCCTCTAACATTTCTTTTCTTCTATCACCAAAGCCAGGAGCTTTGATAGCTAATGTATTAAATGTTCCTCGAAGTTTATTTACCACAAGTGTAGCCAAAGCTTCACCATCGATTTCATCAGCAATTATAACCAGATCCTTTGACACTTTTACTAAATTTTCTAAAAACGGAAGAAGCTCTTGAAGATTTGAGATTTTTTTATCGGTAATGAGAATATATGGATTCGCAATTTCTGATTCCATCTTGTCCGGATTTGTAACAAAATAGGGGGAAGCATATCCCTTATCAAATTCCATTCCTTCTTTATATTCAATTTCTGTTGTAAGACCTCTACCCTCTTCTACTGATACAACACCATCTTTTCCTACTTTTTTAAGCGCCTCTGCAATTAGATTTCCAAGTTCATTGTCTCCTGCTGAGATAGTAGCTACATTTGCGATATCCTCAGACTTTATTGATTTAGCCATTTTCCTAAGCTCTTCTACGACAAATTCACCAGCCTTTTCAAGGCCTCTTCTCATAATCATAGGGTTTGCACCTGCTGTTATTCGCAAATTACCCTCATTTACAATAGTTCTAGCTAGAATAGTAGAAGTTGTAGTTCCATCCCCTGCCACATCAGCAGTTTTGCTAGCTGCTTCTTTTACTAACTGAGCGCCCATATTCTCAAATGGATCCTCCAGCTCAATTTCTTTAGCTACACTTACACCGTCATGAATTACGCTTGGAGCTCCCCATTTTTTATCAAGTGCCACATTTCTTCCCTTGGGCCCCAGTGTCGTAGACACAGCATCAGCCAACTGATTAACCCCTGATAATAATTTCTCTCTTGCTTCTGTTGAATATTTTATTTGTTTTGCCATATTTTCTTTCATCTAAATTATAAATAAAATCTCAAATCTAGATATTAGGTATAATTTATAATCTTTTATTTAGCCCTCTATTACGGCTAAAATATCGCCTTGCTTTACTATCATCCATTCATTTCCATCTACTTTTACTTCATCTCCACCCCATTTTTTATACATTACTTTTTGTCCTATTTTCACATTCATTGGGATTTTTTCCCCTTTTGATGTAACCAGTCCAGGTCCTACAGCCATAACTTTTCCCATTTGAGGTTTTTCTTTTGCGCTGTCAGGAAGTATTATTCCTGATGCGGTTTTCTGCTCAGCCTCTAATGGGGCTATAAGCACATTATCTAAAAGTGGTTTTATTATCGTTTTGCTTGCCATATTTATGTAAAATCAAAATATCACTCAGATATTTTGCCTGCTAATTTATACAATAATTTTTATACCCTGTCAATACCTTATGCCTAAATTATTCTTGACACTTAATAAGTTCTACTATACGATTAAGTTAGTTTGTCAAAGCTAAACACACAGCTTTCTTTTAAAAAACTCCTTTTAGTAGGATTTCTTCTTGTGATTGTTATAGCAATTCCTATAACTATATTCCTTGTACAACAACAGCTTCAGACTAGAACCCAAGCTACACCAAACACAACCCTGTCTTTTACTCCTGCAACACAATCTGCCGAAATTGGAGAAGGAATAGATTTTGACATAATCATTTCCCCCGGAAACAATCAAGTAACTAATGTAAAATTTGTAATTAAATTTGACCCGACAAAATTATCTGTAAACGAAAATAGCTTTACTATTAATCAAGCTTCCGGACTTACTATCCTGGAAGGGCCAATTGTAGGCACAGATACGATATCTGCTGCTCTTGCCATAGGGAGTGATCCAACGAAAGTTATCCAATCTGACACTAACTTGGGAACTATCACGTTTGATGTGGTAGGAGGATCAGCCTTACCTACAGAAATAACATTTGATCCTACTACGGAAATAAGATCTACAGGCGGTGGTGATGGAATTTATGAGAATGTATTTCTAAGCGGAACTCCTGCGAGTGTAACTATTTTAGGTGATTATGAACAAGTTACCCCGACTCCTACCCTAATCCCCGCCCCAGAAGCATCAGCCAGTCCAACACCCGCCGGAAATGGACTCAGTGATATTCCCATATGCTCAAGCATAGGAATGGATGTTCCTGCAGCAGGTATTGCTCCTTATACTATTGAATTTACTGTCAGTGGAGTTGATATGGACGGGACTATAGAATCAATTTCGCTAGATTTTGGTGACGAAAATTTCGAAGAAATTACTAGCGGAGGAGGAATTTCTACAGATGCTATTGACGTATCAATATCTCATACGTTTGAAACTCCAGGCGATTACACTGTTAGCGCTATCCTTACAGATGATACAGGAGAAACCAGTGACACGAACAGCTGTACTACAGCTGTAACCATAACTGATGCATCTGGGAATACCACTGCAGATAATAATGAAACTGAAGATTCTGAAAAGACTGAGGAAACTGAACCCACCCAAGACGAATCCTATAATGAGCTTACACCAACACTCGCTCCTACCGGACCTACTGAAACAATAATGGGAATAGGGGCGCTAGGTGCAGTTCTGTTCGTAATCGGAACTCTGTTATTCTTCGCCTTGTAATCGGGACATTCCCGCCTCTATTTAATCCATAGATTTTTTAAAGGTGTATTCGTCAGTTTTTTCAAAGCCATATTTCGAAAAATATGTTTCTTGAACAGGATTAGATTTAATTGATTCAATGCTCACTGTTGTAGCTCCACAATCCTTAGCAATTTCAATTCTTTTATCTAGTAATTGTGTATAAACACCTTTTTGCCTATAAGAAGGTTTTACATATGCTGTTGTTAGATACATATCCCCATTTTTTTGAACTTTCCAAATTGTGCCAAATCCTATAACTTCTTCTTTATTTATCGCTAAAACCACTGCTTCTTCATATGTTCTCGCTCTTTCTTCAACTACTCTTTCGGCTTCATCAAGACTTAAGTCATCTGGAAAAATATCTACGTGCATTTGAGTAATATCTTTTTTATATTCTCCTAGCTCAACACCATTTTCGCCTCTTCTTAAAACAACTATAGAGGCGTCTAGGGTTTCTTTGGTTTCTATGTTTCCAGGTTCTGCCATTTGCTTATTATATCCTTGATCTATGAAATGTAAAAGTTTATATTCTTATCAGGTGTTTTTAGTAAATATTGAAGCTATAGATAACTAGATTTGGGACATTCCCGCATGCAATTATCATCAACTTGCATTATATATGAAAAAGGTCTATAACCTAAATTAATAATGTTAGATATTATTAATTTCAATAAACATAACCTCTCAATATATTCATATCCAGCAGAACAGACTGTGATTACATGGCAATTTTTTAAAGAAGGTTTTCAAGCAGGAGAAAGGTGTATTTATATTCCAAATAGTGGAAGTACTGAAAAGTTAATTTCTGAGGTAAAAAATACAGGTGAAAGGCTTGATGACTATTTAAATATAGGAAAACTGATATTAATAGATAATAGTGTTTATCTAAAAAGTGGATTCCTAGATACTTCTAGTATAAAGCAAATTATAAGCGAGGCTGAAAATAAAGCAACACTAGAAGGCTATACTGGTCTACGAATTTCGGGAGAGCTACCTTTAAAAGATGGAGAGCTAATGGATTTAGATTTGATAAGCAAGTATGAGTTGGAAATTGATGATTATATATCTCACTGTGGTAACATAAGAGCCTTATGTCATTATTCCAGGAATAAATATAATAGTGGAACTCTAGTGAATTTAGTAAATTATCATAAAAAGATTGTCATGTATGGAAAGATATATAAAAATGAATTTTATAAAACAAATATTAATGACTCGGGTGTCAACATATTCGATAAATTAATTGAAGATGAGAATAGTAACTAATTATCGATTGACGCAATAGAAGATTAGGAACATATTATTCTTAGGTGTTTATAGTAAGAATTGAAGCTAAGAAAACCGTATGCACTGTGATGACTCACAGCACTTCGCTGTGGCTCGTCTGGGACATTCCCGCATTTCTACGACAGAAATTACTTTTCAATTAAAGAAAAAAGGACTTCCTGAGGAATATCAATTTTTGCCTTTTGAATCATTTTAGCTTTTCCTTTTTTTTGTTTATCAAGTAGCTTATCTTTTCTTGTCCTGTCTCCACCGTAAAGTCCTGCTATCACATCTTTTCTATAAGGTGGAATTTCCTCCCTAGCAATAATAGTTCCACCTATTACAGCCTGGATAATTTGCCTGAACTGCTGACGCGGAAGTTTTTCTTTTAGTATTTTTGTTTTTTCTCTGGCTATATATGGAGCCTCATCTTTATATGCATATTCGCTTAGCACATCTATTCCTTCGTTATTTATTTTCATTTCAATATTTACTAAATCAGCTTTCCTATAATCTATGATTTCATAATCTATACTTGCAAATCCTGCGGTTGCTGATTTTAAATCAGATGTTAAACCTCTTATGAGCATGGAGTATGGCATTTCATATTTTAAAATTGCATTATTTTGAAAATAAGTTAGATCAATCATGTTCCCTTTTTTCTTCTGGCAAACAGTAATTATTCCTCCCACATATTTTGCGGGAACATACACCGTAAGATTCATGTAGGGCTCTAGCATTTCGCCATTCTCTTTTTCTTCATAAAGAACCTGAGGTGAAGTTAAAAATGGCTCTACATCTTCTTCGTTTTTAAGCCGTTCTCTTACTATGTCTGCATGCAAGAGTCCTAAAAATCCTACCCTATATCCACTTCCTAGAAATGTTGAATATTCCTCAGAAATTGTAATAGAAGTATCATTTAGAGCGTATTTATTAAGACCCTCTTTTAATTTAACCAACTCGTTTGTGGATTTTGGATAAACACCAAAAAAAATCATTGGTTTTGGTTTTTTATATCCTGGAAGCGGATTAACTTCTTTGCCATTTAAAAAAACCGTATCTCCCACTTGAGTCTGATGAATATCTTTTATTCCCGTAACTATATAACCAATTTCACCTGCTATTAATTTATTTTTCTTAGTCATCAACGGCAAAAAATAACCTATATCACCTGCTATAGACTGTTTTTTTGTGGCGAAAAATTCAATTCTTTCACTTTTATTTAGACTTCCGCTTACAATTCTCACATAAATAATAACCCCTCTATGTTCATCATAATATGCATCAAATATTAAAGCTTTTAATACTCCATCCGGATCTCCTTTAGGAGGTGGAATTCTATCAACTATTGTTTTAAGTAGCTGATCTACGTTTTGTCCTGTTTTTGCTGAAATATACAAAACTTCGTTCGAATTTATACCAAATATTTCTTCAAGTTCTTTTACAACCTCTGTAGTCCTGGCACTTTGCAAATCGATTTTATTTAAAACCGGAATTATTTTAAGCCCCTCTTTCATGGCGGTATTAAAGTGTGCAACAGTTTGAGCCTGAACCCCCTGAGTAGCATCTACAAGTAAAATTGCCCCTTCACAAGCTGCTAAAGTCCTACTAACCTCATATGAAAAATCAACGTGTCCTGGAGTATCTATTAGATTAAGAATATATTCTGAATCTGAATTCTCTAAATCGCTATTAATATTTGAATTTTGTATTGTGGAATTATTTAGAATTTGTGATTTAGGGTTTTGAACTATATATCTCATCCTTACCGGAGCAAGTTTAATAGTTATGCCTCGTGACTTTTCTATAGGATTTTGATCTAAATACTGCTCCCCAATTTTATCCAGAGTCATAGTTTCTGTTAACTCAAGCATTCTATCTGCTAAAGTGGATTTGCCGTGATCAATATGAGCTATTATTGCAAAATTTCTAATATTTGAATTAATCATTTAAATAATTCCTTTCAATAAATCCAAAAGGCTTTCATCGCTTATGATCTCTAACCTGATTTATGACTAACAAGTATAACTATACGTTGGGGTTAAATCAATTATTGACCGATCTTAGGATCTATTATCTTCTCGCTTTCGCCTATTATTTCTTTTCTTCCACTAACCTTTTTAAACATTAAAAGAAATGTACCAGCCTCCTTAACATCCAAAAGCCAAGTCAAGAAAAAGTAAATAGAAAATCCAATTATGCTGGAAATTCCAGTTAACAATATCAAATTAATAGTTCTTGTGGTATCAAAAACTAGTTGATCCAGAAGCTTTATTGGTATATATAGAGCAAATCCCATAAATATAACTGACAAAAATATTTTGATTTGTGAAATCCAAAATTCATAATTAAATATTTTAACTTTTTTATTTAAGAATATTAATAAAAGTGCTAAGTTTAGAATCGCAGCTAATGAAAAAGCAAAAGCAAGAGACTCAACTCCTACAGGGATAATACTTAATCTACCGGAATAATTTAGCGCATAATCGATTAAATTATTTCTCCAAACCAATACAAAAATTGAGCTTAAGGAAATCATCACGAGTGTAGAAATGGTACCTATTATTAATGGTGTTTTAGTATCTTGAAGTGCAAAAAAAGCTCTTGTAACTAAATAAATTAATGCACTAGCAAAAATTGATAACGCAAAGAAAGCCAGAGTTCTGCCTGTAAGTACTGTAGCCGTCCAATCGAACGCAGCAGCTCCAAATATTAATCTAACAATTGGAATTCTTAAAACTAAAAATAATACAGAAACAGGCAAGATCAAATAAAGCATTTGAATATAGCTTGCTGTAAAAGTAGATCTAAATTTATCTAACATGT
>Ga0210057_1005571_pt1 | contig 16132 bp, 15 predicted proteins | sample CryGeyCG2114_010_2_FD_183968 | JGI IMG/M metagenome (GOLD analysis project Ga0210057, IMG submission 183968) | Groundwater microbial communities from aquifer - Crystal Geyser CG10_big_fil_rev_8/21/14_0.10 (SPAdes) (version 2) | ecosystem: Environmental > Aquatic > Deep subsurface > Groundwater ...
CTTTAAAAGAAATAATTGGAAAGATTAACAAAATATTAAGGTAATATTTTTAATGATTAAAATCAAAAAATAACGCTAATTTTAGCGTTATTTTTTTGGTTTGCTCCGATTTTACGGCGAAGTCCGAACGGAATTTAAACGAAAATATAAAGGTTTTCCTTAAAGCGAAGCGAAAGCTTCCTCCCCCCCGAACCCCCTTCGCTTTCGTTTCGCTTTAAGTTTCTTCGCGCCATAGGCGCGGCTTTAGCGATTTCAAGTTTTTCACGAATTTCTTAATTCGTAATAAAATCTTAACAGATTTTATTTTTGGCGGCAAATTTTTTTCAAAAAAAAGAGGTGGAAAACGAATGCTCCCCACCACCATGAAAATGACTTGCTCAAAGAAAATTAGTGTCGATAAAATCCTCTAAGCACTACTGTATGTTTTTGGCACAATACCCTTACTTCAGACTCAACTTCATCCCAATACTCCGCCGTAAGTCCCGTTTGGTAAAGAGGTAGAAGTTCAGGATACTTGGACTGGACCAAGGCTAGTATTTCATCCCAATTTCCGCATCTGGCGTTCAAGGATTCAGCCATAACAAAATCGACTTTATCCTTTATAGCCTCGATAATCTCTTCTATGTCAGTTAGGCCGGGCAAGATCGGGCCAAGAAAGGCATAAGTTGTAATATCTGACTCATGAAGTTGTTGCAAAGCACTTATCCTTTTCTGGGGAGACGAAGCGCGAGGCTCAAAAACTTGCCTTACTTCGTCATCAAGAGCGGTGATAGTTAGGCCCACCTCGCATTCGTTGAGTTGCGCCAACAGGTCTGTATCTCGAACAACTAAATCTGACTTAGTTAGAATGGAAACAGGAAAATCGTGCCGCGCAAGGACCTCTAAAATCTGTCGCGTAAGCTTGAGCTTTGCTTCCACGGACTGGTAAGCGTCGGTGACACTACCAATCAAGATTGTGCCTCTTCTGGGATTTCGCGCAAGTTGTTTTGCTAAAACTTCAGGAGCGTTGATTTTGACATCCACAAACTTGCCCCACTTGTCGCCAGCATGCCCGGTAAAGCGTTTCATGAACCGGGCATAGCAATATAAACAACCATGCGTACAGCCGACGTATGGGTTAACGCAATAATCAACTTCTGGCAGCTTGCTCTTAGTTAGAATGGTTTTAGCTTTTATTTCTGCCATATGATTCTCCTTTCTAGGAATACTGCTATCGCAGTTGTTATAACTGCAAACAGTATAGCACAGACGTAAATAATTGTGAGGTTTTGGATGTTGACAGCCAATGCAAATAGCGCCATACCAATGAGTTGCCCCCACAATTCAACCACTTCGGATTTGCCGCGATCAGGAGGAAGATTATCTTTTATCATATAGAACGTTCCTCCGCCTAATCCAGTAAGAAACCATCCCACCATCACCAAAAGGAAATTATCGGAAAAATACCAAATCAGACCGACTCCAATAGCTGCTACTATATGTCCGTAAGCTATGTGAGAGGGTTTTGACTCTATTCTATCCTCGTAGATATTGTACGCTCCCCATCCGACTACGAAGACAACGCCGGTCAGCAAGATGTTCACCTGGAATACTTCGGTTGCAATATAGGGAATCAAGAAGGCGTAAGCGAAATAATGCACATGATGCACATTTAAAAGTGCGTACTCCCACGTGGCGTTTCCCAGACTTGGAAAAAATGGCGTTTGCCTTTCGTTGATATCATCATAGAGCATCTTCACCCCAAAATATATTGCGAAAGGGATTAAAAGCCAAAAATCAAACAACGGGGCTAAGCTGAAAGCAAGTATACGAGAAAGGGTCTTGTGCTTTTTGGGCGGTTTCTCTAGCAATTTGTAATGTTCTCTAATTTTAGAAATACTATACACTGCCATTGGAGCGGCTACACAAGCCAACGCCCAGTGATGTACTGATAGTATTCCTAAAATAGTTCCCACAAACAATACACTCGCTATAATACTGGATGACCTACTGCGGTAGGTTTCTGTGCACAGACGTCCGACCTTTACACAAACCGCTATAATAGCTGCTTGTTTCAAGCCGAAAGTTTGCATGGCCCAGAGGAAACAACCAAGTTCAAAGAAGTTGAACAAGAAAGTCATTAGTGCGTAGTTCATAATTTCGTCTCCTTGAGTATTCTTTTGAGTGGACAGTGGTTTACTTCTTGACCGTACCTCAACCATCTTTGTGCTTTCCTAGATTGAAGTATGTCAGTGATATTTTCTTCCGGCACTTTTCCTAAGGCTACTTCGTCAAAGGGTTCTCCATTTGGCCTAAAAGCCCAGAAACAAGCGCTGACTTTTCCGCTCGGAGCAATCCCGATGGAATGATCAACAGCTCTACAATGGAAGTTTCGCTGCTTTTTTAGCGAAATTAAATACTGATAGTGAACTTCCAGAGAAGATTCTTGTGTTATTTCTTCTAACACCTCAGAGAACTCTCTATATTCATCGTCGCTGGGATGTTGTTCACGCTTACTATATCCGCGCCCAACAGGCGCGAATTTAAGTAAACTCCATTTTCTCACGCCGAGAATTTCTAAATAGCTATGCAACTTCTCCATTGCTTCTTGGAGCATGTTGCCTTTACGTAAAACCGTCTGCACCCCGACAAAAAATCCAGCATTGACTAATCGTTGAATAGCTAGCGACGCATGATTTGCATAGTGTAATGGCCGATGCAGATCATCTTCCGAGGGGACATTATCCAATGTTATCTCAACGTCAGATATTTTACCGGACAATGTTTCTAAAGTTTGCGGCGTAGTAAAGGTTCCAGGAATGCTTAGACCAACATTCTCAGCTCCAAATTTGCTTGAAGCTGCTAGAATCAAATCAATATTGCGGGGATTAATCAAAACATCTCCGCCGAGAAATCAATGCGAAAACTAGCCGCATCTAATTGATCTAATATCTGGACTTGCTGATCAAATGACAATTCTCCCTCTAACACAGGAGTACTATCATCAACAGGATGAATCTGCTGAAATCCATGAACATACGTTGCTGACACGCAACAGAAGGTGCATCTAAACGGGCATAAGCGAGTCAAATTCCACACGATATTCTTTCGCTTCATAATCTTTCCTCCTATGGATTAGATTTGTAATGCTTGCGATTTTGTTTTATGATAAAAAGAACCAACCCTAAATGAAAATCAAATTTTTGGGTTCGATAAAATTTATCATAAATTACTTTATATGTCAATTCGAAACAAACAAAATATTCATAAATTATTCATAGAATTTCTCCATACTGCCCACCTTAAAACTTATGCTGGAACAGATTTAGAGCGCAAAAAAACAAAACGTGACAAGTCAAAAATATTAGGCCATCAAGAATATTATTATAGCGACAAAGACTGGATATATTTTGACAGTTACGCCGGACATATCTTTCCACCGGGCAAGGAAATAATATATTATAAAAAAGAGCCGTTTTGGACAATGAGTTATCAAGGTCAATATATTGGCAATAAAAAAGTTACTGCCAAAAGAGTGTATGGATTTTTAAGAGAAGCACTAAGGCATACTAATCCAAATAATCCGTTTAGAGGCCCTAAAAAATACATGGATGATGATTGGAAATATGTTTTTAAAATAGAAGGAAATTGGGAGTACTTTGTTGGTAAAGAAAAAATTTATTACAAAAATAAGTTGATATTTTTTCAGGATGTTATGGGTAGTATAATTAAATAAAGTTAGATTTAAATGAAAATCGTCCAGTAAGGACGATTTTTTACTTTTTCCAATCAGTTATTAAAATTCCTTTTCCTCGCTTTTTCACCACAACTTTCTGTTTCTCTTTTATTTTTAATTCTTTAATAACTTCAATCGGCAAAGTTACGGCATAGCTACTGCCGTTCTTAAAAATTTTGCGTGTACTTTTTTTGCCCCGTTGGCTAACTGGAGCCTCCTAGTTTTCTTCGCATAAAATTAAATATAGATTAAAATATATATTTCTAGTATAACAAAAATCGCTCGTTAAAGCGATTTTGTAGGTGGAGTTATTTTTTTGATCTTCTACCATATTTTTGGGAAAGTGCGCTACCAGCAACTGATTTTGTTTTAGAAGTAGTTCGTCCACTTCTTAATAAACTACTCGTTTTCGTAGAACTCTCCCACTTGTTGTTTTTGGGTGAGACATAATTAAGTTAGTAAATTAAATTTTTATGTAAAATTTATAAATTTTCCTTTATACTTATCTTGCCATTCACTTTTAGCTAATATGCGTTCATAGTACTTTCCTGGAGGTGGCCAATTTGCTTCTGATATTTTTATAGAACCATTTTCATAGATCTCTTCAACAAAAGCAACATGTCCAACTGTAGAATTTTTCAAACCACTTGTAAAAGACATTGCGGATCCAGCTGTCGGCTCATTTGATACTTTATATTGACCGCTATTTTCAAAAATTACTGCCCATCGCCCTCCGTGCCGCGGTCTTTCATTAGGCCAATTAATATTAATTCCCATCTGCTGGACACGATAATGGACATACTCTGTGCATTGTAAATCCCAACCGTTTACACCGCCTCCAAATTCATCTTTAATAATTTTACGTAATTTTACTGTATTATCATCTTTAGCTAAATTGGGGTAATGAGGTTTAAAAGCAGGTAATAAATTTTGCGCTGATTCTTTCTTCGATAATTCCGAAGATTGTTGAATTGGTGAATTTTCAATTAAGTAGTAGCAACTAACCCAACCTACTCTACCGCCAGCATTAACCTTAAACCATTTTTCTTGTTCTTCCATAACAAGAACTTCGCTACCATAAGGCAATCCGGGTTCGCTAATATTATCTTTTTTTATTTCAGGCGTTGTTCGCATTCTTAAGCCAATTTCAGCACTGACGTATAACTTCTTTGTTGCAAATTCAGGAACAATATCTGAATCCTCTGTTTTTTCTTTTATATCAATTAAGCTACCGCATTGTGTGCATTTAATTTGTTGCATATTTTTTATTTTAATAAATTAATTATTAGTTAATAGTACTATTTTTATAGTAGAACAAAAGATAGAACAATACAAGTAGTTCTTGTAAACATTTTATCCACATGTTATAATATAAACATAATTGTGGATAACAATATGAAAAAATTACATACTACTCAACAACAACTTTTAGAATTACTCAAAGATAATATTACTGAACCGCTTACTGTACGAGAATTACAAGATGAATTAAATATTTCCTCTCCTAGCGTAGTTCATCATCATATACAACAATTAGAAAATAAAGGTTTTTTGCGGCGCAATCCTTACAACTCACAAGATTACCAAATTCTCGCAGACTCACCGGACAAAAAAATATCTTATCTTAATTTATACGGGCTCGCTCACTGCGGGCCAAACGGTTCTATTTTAGATGGTAATCCTGTTGATAGAATTCCGATAGCTACAAAAATTTTAGGATTTTCATCTGCAGAAGCTTTTTTAGTTAAAGCAAAGGGAGACTCTATGTCGCCGAAAATTAATGACGGAGATTTAGTGATTGCACGCAAAGCAAATGATGCCGATAGTGGCAATATAGTTGTATGTGTTAATGAAAGCGGTGCTTTAGTTAAAAAAATACAAAAAGAAAAAAAAGGTATAATACTTCAATCACTTAATAATAAATATCCTCCGTTTTTAGCTAGTAAAGATTTTAAAATTGAAGGAATTGTTAAGGGAATTTATTCTTATGATGTATAATGTATTTGTAATATGAAAAATCTTCTTCAGATTTACAATGGAATTTGTACAAAGTATATCAATCATGATAAGTGTATTGATACTCTTTTTAGTTTTTTAACTTCAAATCCTAATATTCAAGACTCAGTTGATAATTTTTTATACAAAAATTTACAAATTAATGATTCCCTTGATCTAATAGCAACTATTCAATTAATTGGCATTGCGCATCAGAAAAAGAAAGAAAACAAAAAAATAGCGCAGACAAATGAACGAAAACACTTTGGTATATATTATACTGATTATTCTATAGCCAAATTGATTACTCAGACGATATTACAAAACATAGATAATAAAAAAGACTTTCTGGATAAAAAATTTTTAGAACCATGCGTAGGTGGAGGCATATTTATTATTGCATATTTAGATTCTATTTTTGAAACTTACGCCGATATAACTAAAACTGAGGCTCAAAAGATTTTAAACAATATTTTTGTAGCAGATATAGATATAGAAGCAATAATGCTTGTAAAAAAAATTATTCCCGCATATATCAAATATAAATATCATTTTAATTTAAGTGTTAAAGATAATAATTTTTATGCAGGCGATCTATTATTTAAAAAAGAAAATTCCGTTATTACAAAAAACGACCCTAAAATAATATTTAATGTTTTGGATGGCTTTGATTTTGTAGCTACAAATCCTCCATACAAATTATTAAAAGCAAATTCTAATAAATATGGAGAAAATAATTTAAATAAATACGCCGATCAAATAAGACACCTAGTCAACCAAATAAAAAGTAATAAATTTTATAAATATAATGAGGGGACATTAAACTACTATAAAATATTTGTTGAAGAAATATTAGAAAATTATACTCATAAAAATAGTGGCGTTGGTCTGCTTATTCCTTCTACCATATTAAATGATAAACAAAGCGAGAGTCTAAGGAAGAGAATCCTCTCTAATTATTTTATTCATAAAATTTATATCATTCCAGAAAAAAATAGTTTTTTCCCTGACATTACTCAAGCATTTTGTTTTTTTGCTCTTGATAAAAGTACAAAAGGAAAACATTTAACTATACAACCTACTGTTAAAAATGAAGATGATTTTAGAAACAAAGGCGTGACGATTTCTATTAATTCAATAAACCAGCTTTCTAATTCCTCGTCTATAGTTTCAGAAGATAAGGACGGTTGGAAAATTTTAAATAAAATTAATCAACATCCAAGGTTAAAATCAATAACTAATATTAAAAATTTAAGAGGTGAATTAGACTTAACCCTAGATAAAAATTTTATACTAGAAAACGAAACAAGCTATCCATTGTTGCGAGGAGTGAATATTGGGGAGTTTGATTTTAAGCTTGGAAAATTATTTGTTGATGAAAAATTTATACATAAATTAAATGGCAAACAAAAATATTTAAAAATAGAAAGGCTTGTTTGCCAGCAAATATCAAATATAAATGCTGAGAAAAGATTAAAATTTACAAAAATTCCCGCAAATATAGTATTAGGAAATTCATGTAATTTTTTATGCCAGGAAGATAACTTGTTTATCAACGATAATATTACATTAGATTATTTATTAGGAGTTTTAAATTCTTTGCTGTTAGATTGGCGTTTTAAGGTAACCAATTCTAATAACCATATTAGTAATTATGAATTAGCGGAATTACCAATAGTTATACCTAATAAACAACAAAGAATTTCAATAGAATCAATGGTTGATAAAATAAGAACCACAAAAGATAATAAATACACAAAAGAATTAAATGAAAAAATTTTTGATTTGTATGACATTTCAGAAAAAGAAGGACAGTACATATTAAACAAATACCAGACTAAATATGCTATATAATCACATTTCATACCCGTTAAGCACAAATGATTTAAGAATGGTTGTTGCGATTCCCGAAGGGGGTAATTGGCAAAACATTCCAGTAAATATACCATCTAAAAGGTTAGAACAAATACGAAAAAGCGGTGGAAGGACAACTCTTTATGGTAGATTAAAATGGGATAAACCCAGCTATACTATAACAACTTACTTCAATAGGCCGGGTAACGGGGCTTATATACATCCTAAAGAAGACAGGGTTGTTAGCGCAAGAGAAGCAGCTAGACTTCAATCATTTCCTGATAACTATATTTTTGAGGGTTCAAAAACTTCCTTGTGCAAACAAATAGGCAATGCAGTTCCTCCACTGCTTGCTTATTCTATCGCCAAAAAAATAAAAGAAAATATAAAGGTAAATAATATTTTAGATTTGTTTTGTGGCGCAGGAGGGCTTAGCCTTGGATTTGAATGGGCTGGTTTTAATATTGTTGCCGCAAACGATAATTTTAAACAAGCTTGCCAAACCTACGCAAAAAATCATGTAAAAACTCACCTCATAGAGGGAGATATAACTAAAAAAAACATCAAACAAAAATTATTTGATGTCGCAAAAAATAAAAATATTGATATAATAATAGGTGGCCCGCCTTGTCAAGGATTTTCTTATGCCGGTAAGCGATTGATAGACGACCCAAGAAATTTTTTATATAAAGAATTCGTTGAAATGGTTAAAAAATTTAAACCAAAGGTAGTTCTTATGGAAAATGTGGAGGGAATTTTAACTAGTAATAATGGCGGAACTTATAGTAGTATAAAGAAAAATTTTGAACAATTGGGTTACAAAATTTATGGAAAAAAAATGCATGCTGTAAGATTTGGTGTTCCACAAAAAAGAAAAAGAGTTGTAATAATTGGGGTAAAAAAAGGCAATCCCGAGTTATATTTTCCTAATGATGTTATTGAGGATGAAAATAATTACATAACAGTACAGGACGCTATTAGTGATTTACCGTCTATAAAAGCTAACGGCGGAGAAAACATTATAAACTATAAAACAAAATCAAATAGTGAGTATCAAAAATTTATAAAAGGTGAGATAACTTTAAAACAATTTTTAAAAGTTATTAAATAAATTCTTTGCTAGATTCGTTAGCAAGTTGATTAAATATTTTATTTAATTGTTTGCGGGCTTTTTTATCATCACCTTTATCTAATACTTTAAAAAGTTGGCTGATTAATAAATCAACTTTTTTAGATTGCCATTTTTTCGTATTACGGTTTATTACCACGCAATATTTATCTAATGATGCAAGCGATTTTCTTATATATCTTTTCGCATTATTTTGATATTGTTTTTTATTCCCAGATTTTTTAATCATTTTACTAAAAGTCCCATCAACAGGGTTGAAATTTTCAAATTTAATAGAGAAATTTGCATGCTCAGGATGCAAAAAATTAGCAATTAAAAAATTATCATATCCTTTTTTATGTATTTCCGCAAAAATGATTAATATATGATGTAAATTTTTTCTCATTATTTTGCTTATTTTTAAAGCATCTTGGTTGTTTTTTACTTGATGTTTTAATTTATCCCAGATATATTTTGAATGTTCAGAAACAACAATTTCTCCATTATTTTCATCTTGAATTAAACTTTTAACATCATTGAAAGTCATTCTATTGTTTTTTGCGGAATTTTGAGCCTTTGTTAAAGGATTGAATTTTGGTCTATGTGTAAAACCCAAAGAAAGCGGGCCAATATGATCAGGACTTAATTTATGTTTATTAAAAACTTTCATTAACCAGCTTGCAGCCTTCCAATCGCCATTAGACCAGTTTTCATACACTCTTCTATCTTCCCCATAACGATTCAAGTTTTCTTTATGTCTACCCGTATCTTGCTTACTCCTACAACATATATTGTATGTATGAAAGCCGTCTAATCTGTCAGGGGCATTGCTCATAGCGCCCGGACTCATTGTTCCTCGCTTATTTGGATAAATATAATTCAAACTCATTACCTTGCCACATATTTGGCAAGGTTTTTCGCTTGTCGGATGAATTTTTTTAGCAACTTTTGATATCCACGCATCTCCCCTTTTTATTTTTAATTGCTTTCTTTTGCTATCCCACCATTTTAATCTTGCTTGGCCTATATTACTATTTCTAGTAACAACCCATCGTATAGAACCATCCTTTTTATATAAATCAGGCATCCCAGAGTAATTAGGATGTTTTACTATAAAATTCATATACTCTAAAAATTTTTTATTCCATTTTCTTTTGTTTCTTGTCGCCATATTACTTAATAAAAAAATTTAAGTCTTTCTTGTTGTATAACTTTGCAAATTTATTTAATTCAACAACATCAACTCTCTGCTGTCCCGATTCAACCTTAGAAATATAAGACTGTGGCTTGTTTAATTTTTCGGCCACATCTTTTTGGGTAAGCCCTGCTGAAAAGCGAGCTTTTTTTAATTTATCAATAAATTGTTTATATTCTATTGTATGTATTGTCTTTGCCATATTTATATGGTATATTCTAATTAAGAATATGCAAAGTTAGAATATTGTCAAATAATAATAAAAGGATAATAAAAGAAGATTGACATCAGAAACATCATATTATAATCTAAATCTAAATCTATTTAAAATATATAGCAGAATGATAAATTTGACTCCTCAAGAAAAAATCAATATTTATAAAAATCTTTTTATTGGCAGAGAAGATGTTTTTGCGATGCGCTGGGAAAAAGCCGATAAATCTGCCAGTGGCTATACGCCAGTCTGCCTTAATGAATGGAAACATGGACTTTGCAATAAACTGCAAAGAAAAAAATGCAAAGATTGCTCTAACCAAAAATACACTCCTATTAATGATTATTATTTTGACCAGCATTTAAGAGGTTATAAAGCTTACGGGATATATCCTCTGCTTGACGGCAATATGTCGCATTTTTTGGCAGTTGATTTTGACAAAAAAGATTGGCGAAAAGATATTTTGAAGTTTTATAAAAAATGCAAAAAATATAATATGCCAATTTATTTAGAAAAATCTCGCTCCGGTAATGGAGCGCATGGCTGGATTTTTTTTGCTGATAAATACCCAGCTCATAAAATTAGAAATATAGCTGTAAATATACTACAAGAGGCCAAGATAATTGATTTGTTTGCTAAAGACGATAGTTTTGACAGACTGTTTCCCAACCAAGATGTTTTAAGTGGAAAGGGCTTTGGCAATTTAATCGCTTTACCTTTGCAAGGACAGCTAAGAAAAAACAATAATACTGTATTTCTCAATGCCGAAAATAATTTAGAGCCGTTTAATGACCAATGGGAAGCATTGCGTGGAATAAAAAAAATACCGCTTGATTCTTTAGATGAACTTTACAATAAATTTAATAGTAATTCAGAGATTAAATCATCAACTAATAAAAATAATACTAAAAACTGTTTAAATATTACTGTTAAAGAGCAAATACATATAAATAAAATTAATCTTCCTAAAATTTTGATTAATTATCTTAGGGATAATTTAAATTTTGTTAATTCTGAATTTTTAATTAAAAAAAGAATGGGCGTAAGTGTTTATGGAATGGAAAAATATTTTAAACTTATTCAAACTAGTGACAATAATTATATTATTCCACGAGGATTTCTAGGTAATTTAATTCGTTTTTTAAACGAAAATAATATAAAATTTGAATTAATAGATGAAAGAGACAAATGCGAAGAAATTAAATTTGATTTCAACTGCAAACTATTTGATTATCAAAAAGAAGCTGTAAAAAATATACTGATGTCAGAAAATGGAATATTAGTGGCGCCGTCAGGATCCGGCAAGACAATAATGGGCATTGATTTAATCACCAAACTGAAACAGCCGACATTAATTTTGGTTCATAAAAAGCAAATATTTAATCAATGGGTTGATAGAGTGGAAAATTTTTTGAGCATTCCTAAAAAAGAAATTGGGCAATTATGTTCCAATAAAAAGAAAATTGGTGATAAAATTACAGTGGCCATGGTTCAAACATTAGTTAAAATAGACAATGTTGAGAAAGTCTTCGGCAAAAATAAATTTGGCTTAATATTAGTTGACGAATGCCACCACATGCCGGCTAAAATGTTTAGAAATGCCATTACTAAATTCAATCCCTATTATTTGTATGGATTAACAGCCACGCCAACAAGAAAAAATAATGATGAAAAATTAATTTTTATCTATTTAGGCGACATACTCCATACCACGGATAATAATTTCAGAACATCAGGAGTTAAATCCGAAAAGTATAAAGTAAAAACAAAAGTGATAATCAGAGATACAGAGATAGAAGTTCCTTTTAAAGTTAAAGTTGATAATTTTCAGATGCTGTCTAAAATAATAATTTTTGATTCTAATCGCAATAAACAAATAATTAGTGATATAATAAAAGAAGTGGACAAAAATAATAAATGTTTAGTGCTGACAGAAAGAAAAGAGCATGTAGAAGTGTTGAATTATTATTTAAAGGGAGAATATGAAACTATTATCCTGACTGGCGACTTAACAGAAAAGCAAAAAAAAGAAAAATTAAAACAAATTGAATTAGATAATTTTCAAGTGCTAATAGCTACTGGACAGCTCATTGGAGAAGGTGCGGACTTTCCAAATTTAAACTGCTTATTTCTAGTTTATCCTTTTGCTTTTGAAGGTAAATTAATTCAGTACATCGGCAGAATACAAAGAGGGTTAAATACTAATAATATTATCTATGATTATCGAGATATTAAGATAAAATATTTAGAAAAATTTTTCAAGAAAAGATCAAATTATTATAAAAATATTGCAGAGTAAAATAATTTATAAAAATATTTATCAATCATGAAGTGGTAACCAGAATTAGTGTACGACTGTCGTAAAAAAAGAAAAGTTTGCGTTTGGCTTAAAATAAAGTTCGAGCCGATATTTTTTAACAGGTTATTTGGCAGTTTTTAAAGTCGCGCCCACGGCGTCCAGCCAGAGGCGGACAAGTTCCGAAGAATAGGGCGAAAAGAAAGCTCCGTCCCCCGAACCCCCTTCGCTTTCGTTCGCCTTTAACCTAAATCTTTACATTTATTAACGAATTTCGTTCGGGCTTCGCCGTAAAATCGGAGCCAGTCGGGGCAAAGCCCCCAACGCAAAGCCAAACTCCATTCGGATTTGGCTAACCATCTAAACTTTTTGCCTTTCGCCTCGTCGCAACGAGGCAAGCCAAACGCAAACTTTTCTTTTTTTCTCTTTTTAAAGAAATATATATTTAAATATAGATTAAAATATATATTTCCTCCAAACTTATGAAATATTTTCTCTACGTAAGAAAATCCACTGATGAAGAGGACAAGCAAGTCCTCTCAATTGAAGCGCAAATTGCGGAGCTGAAAGAATTTGCCGCCAAAGAAAAACTTGAAATCGCCACCTCTTTCCAAGAGGCAAAAACTGCCAAAGAACCTGGCCGAATGAAATTCGGCGAAATGCTTCAACGCCTCAAGGACGGTGAAGCTGATGGAATAATCGCTTGGCATCCGGACAGATTGGCTAGAAACCCAATCGACGGAGGACAAGTGATTTATCTCGTTGACACGGGTAAAATAAAATCTCTTAAATTTCCCACTTTTTGGTTTGAAGATACGCCGCAGGGAAAGTTTATGCTAAATATTGCTTTCGGACAAAGCAAGTATTTCATAGACAACCTTTCCGAGAATGTAAAACGAGGCTTGCGCCAAAAACTGCGGCGCGGAGAATATCCGGGCTGGGCACCTCTAGGTTATGAAAACGATTTGCGTACGCATGAGATAAAGCTAGACCCAGTTAAGCATAAACTGGTAAAAAGAATTTTTGAATTGTATATAACCAATAAATATACTTTGCGGGACTTAGCCAATAAACTCAGCGAATTAGGGCTAGAAAGCAGAACGGGCAAAAGATTGCGCAATGGTTTAATATTAGACATTCTAAAAAATCCTTTTTACTGCGGCGTATTCAAATACAAAGGGGAAATTTATCAAGGAAAACACGAGCCAATTATAACGAAGAAACTTTTTGATAAGTGCCAAGAAGTAATGGCGGACAGAGGAAGACCTGCAAAGCCACAAAAGCACGAGTACGCTTTTACCGGCTTTATGCTATGCCTCTGCGGGTGCGCCATTACTGCTGAAAAACAGAAAGGACATATTTATTATCGCTGTACTAAAAAGAAAGGAAAATGCGATGAAAAATATGTCCGTGAGGAAGAATTGACGACACAATTAAAAAACAACATTCAAAAAGTTTCTATTCCTGATGATTGGGCTGACAAAATTTTGGAAAGATTAGAAGAAGAAAAACAAATACAAGCCCAATCATCTAAAGCCCTTGCAAATGAATTTAGGCAGAAATTAATTTTTATTGATGAAAAATTAGACAAGCTCCTAGATTCTCATTTAGAAAATATTATTTCTAAGGAAGATTATATTTCTAAAAAAGAAAAATTAATCAATGGGAAATTGATTTTGCAGGAGCAAATCAAAGAAATTCAAAGCAAGGGCAGTAATTGGCTCGAACCAATGAAAGATTTTATTTTAACCTCTAAAATAGCCAAAAAGACCGCCAAGGAAGGCGATCTTTTGGAGCTTCGTGCATTTCTAAAAAATATCGGCTCGAACTTTATTTTGAAAGGCAAAAAGTTTGGATGGTTAGCCAAATCCGAATGGAGTTTGGCTTTGCGTTGGGGGCTTTGCCCCGACTGGCTCCCCAAAAAAAATTTCAGCGAACCCCGCAAGAAAGCAGACTTTCAACGGGGCATGCTTTTACCCTCGTTTTGCCGAATTTAATCCACAAAGCAAGGACTTGCCTGCCAAAGTTTCGGCGCAGGCAAAAAATAATTTAAGCTGAAAAATATATTAAAATAATTTAAAAGTAATTGATTAGGGGGCAAAGCCCCCTCTAACCCCCAAAAAAAGCGGGCGGGCAAAAAGGAAGGGGTTTAAGGGGAGGGAATTTTTGCCCGCCCGTTTTTTCGCCCCGCCGTATTTTTTCGTATTTCGCTTTGCGAAATGCGCCGCCGATGTGGTTTGCACTTAACCGGCTCAATTTGCGTAAAATTTTGTCTTATTAATAAGGCGTTTGACTTTTTTTATGCTTTATGTTAGCTTATAATTAACAATTTAATAATTATAAATGACCTAACCCTTAATATTCATTAAGATATGGTCGAGAAACTACACAAGTATAAAGGCGGCTTTCCGTCTGGTCTTTACTTGTGTAGTCAATATCCGAAAGGGTATTGGGTTTCGAAAGGAACCAAATTCCAGTACGGAGGGCCTTTTTTGTTGGCAATATTATGTTAATATTGGATAAAATAGGAAATTGGTTGACATTTTACTACATTTATGGTAAGCTAAAAGGTTATTAAAATAAGAGGTAAAATTAACCCTTTTTAAAATGTTAATTAAAATTTTGTAAACCTATGAAAAAAATTATTGTCCTATCAATTGTCTTGTCTTTTATTTTTGTATTTTATTCCTTATCCGCCAATGCCGCCGTGCGGGTCCGTGGATATTATAAGCCCAGTACGGGTTCTTATGTTATGCCTCATTATCGTTCCAATCCGGATAGTTCACGATTTAACAACTGGTCGACTAAGGGCAATTATAATTTATTTACTGGCAAAAAGGGATATACGAGTTCGTTTAGATCATTCAAGTGGTAATAAAATAGAACGAGATAATTTAGATAAATTTTTAATTATCAAAGTACATGAAAAATAAAATTATTTATATTCTTGGTGGCATGGCAGTAATAGGTATTGTCATAATTGTGTTTATCTCAATTAAACCGATAGTTAACGCGCCAAGTTTAAAAACAAAACTCCAGCAATGCCCCGATGAATGGATAGATAACCAAATGCCCTCGACTGATCTAAAAAAGTCAGAAACGCAATATTTTATATTCAATGGCAAAAGGCGAGAGCTATATGAATTTGATGTAGAATGGATACAAAAGAACTGTGGCCTTAAGAAGCAAGTAGTATATTAATTTTTCTTAACTTTGTAATTAATAATTTTAATAAAAATATGAACATCTATTTTAAAAAAGCAATTATTTTCTCGCTGGCAGTTTCATTAAATTTATCTTTCTTTCCGGTAGCTTCCATTAATGCTGCTCCGAAAGAAGATAATTTAAATTCAGCCCGTGAATTTCAGAAAAGAGCTACTATTAATAATGGTGGCTTGACTAAGCAAAAAAAAGATTTAAGCAATAAAGAACTAGAGGTATTAAAAACGAAAACAATAGAAGGGCAATCGCTTGCTCCTGAAACGCAAGGCAAGAAATTAGATTTTGAAAAGGGATTATTAAATAGTGGTCCACAGGAAAAATTAAATTATGTTCCTGGAGAAATTATAGTTAAGTACAAAAATAATAAAATAAATTTGCAAACTGTTTCGGGCAGAGCGTCTGCTTTGAGTTTTAGTAATTCTAAATTTTTGGAAAATAAAGAAGATTTAAGAAAAAATAACATATCAGTTTTGAAAATTAAGGATGCTAAAACAGTTGAGCAAAAAGTAATTGAATTAAAAAAAGACTCAAAT
>Ga0210057_1005572_pt1 | contig 16131 bp, 14 predicted proteins | sample CryGeyCG2114_010_2_FD_183968 | JGI IMG/M metagenome (GOLD analysis project Ga0210057, IMG submission 183968) | Groundwater microbial communities from aquifer - Crystal Geyser CG10_big_fil_rev_8/21/14_0.10 (SPAdes) (version 2) | ecosystem: Environmental > Aquatic > Deep subsurface > Groundwater ...
ACCTTCTTGAAGGAGTTGCCGGTGCCCGGAGCAACGGGTTGCTCTAGGGTAAAGCGCGGAAGCCATACGCCGTTTCCACTAACTTTGCGGATGAGTCCCTCGATAGAGCCAATAGCATAGAGAGGGATGACCTCTTTATCCACCAACTCAACCATAAGGTTACCCCCGCCGCGCCAATGTTCTACCCCGCTTTTGTCAACGAAGTTTTCCGCTGGCACTTCCAAGAGGCACTTACCGTTTTTCCCGTCCATTGCCTCTTCTAAAGTGATCTCGGCTTCCCTCCGTGCCTTCTCCAAATCTTCCTGACGCTGCTGAAAAATGAGCGTTTTGAGAAGCCGTGAGAAGTTGGCGATGGTGGCGCTGAGTTCGGCGAGATCGTCCGGCTCCATGCTGAACTTTTCGGAGACCTCGTAATATTGGTAGCCGATAATCACCCGCCCCTGCCCTTGCTTCGCGGGAAGCAATATACTCCGATCTTCAAGCTCGCGCAAAGCCTCAAAGGCCTTCTTCGCGGTTTTGAAGTCCTGCGAGAGAATTGCCTTTACGTAGGCAATCGCGGCTGCCTGCTGGTAGATCACATCGTCGAGGCTGAACACGGCGTTGAGGTAATTGTTCATATCCTCTACGCCTTTTTCCGACTGGCTTCGAACGATCTTCAACGCCGTCCGATTGCCGTTGTATTGCGCGAGGTTTTTATTGACCTCAGACAAAAAACGAACTGCATTCGCGACGTCTTCGCCGACTTGGGCTACGGCTTCGAGCTTCTGTTCGATGGTTTCACCGATTCCGGCAAGACTTGGCAGAGCGCGAAGTTTCGGGATGTTGAGTTTGAGGTCTTTTACGGCCCCGCCCAGTTCCTCCAAACTGGTCGCCACGGTTCTTGGCTTCGCCTTTGCTTTCGCAGACGTTGCCGTTTTTTTCTTAGTTACCGGCATAACCGGCTTTGGATCCTTAGCCATTTTTTATTACTCCTTTCAAGAGCTAAGAACCTGCTTTCGCGAACTCAAGGTACTATATTAAATATAGCAAATATATTATACTTTGTCAACCCTTTATCATTCCATCAATACTATTTATTGAGTAAAAAGAAAAAACTATAAACTTATAAATTTCTGGTTAAAAATACAATTGGTATGATGAAGGGTCAATATTTTTAGGGTTTTTGGCCATAATGTAAAATACAAAATAAAAGCAGAGTATGTTCTCTGCCTACATATTGCTGCGCTCAAACAATGTGTCTAATCGTAAGATTATTTTTTTACCGGTTTTAGGATTTATATTTGCGTACCCGACCAGGTCTCTTGAAAGCGAATTTATTGTTGGGGGCGCAAGCGCTATTTTGACGCCAGCTTTTTTTGCCTTCTCCAGAAACTTTACGTAATCTGCGTCTCCTGATACAAGGCAGATGAATCCGATTTCCGGATGATTGAGCATTGCCTCGCCAAACCAGATTAAGGTTTCATCAACCGTGTCCATCTGCATCTCCCCGATTTGTTTTTTGGGGCAGATCATTAGTCGCAGATTATTCCTTACAAAGATATCTCGGTGTATAATGGTTAAGTAATCTGGGGCAAAAACAAATCCCCACTCTCGCCAGATTTCACCGATGTCGCTTTTTATCCATTCAATTAATGCTTGTATTCTATTTTCAAGGCGCATTTCAGCGCCGAATCTTTCCTGCAAGCATATAAATAGATTGTCCCAATCAATTAAGACAAGGACTTCTCCATATTTTGTTGATTGCATTGAAGGAGTTCCTTTTTTATGGTTTTGGTCTGTAGTTTATGCATATTAAAATATCAATGAGCCCAATTCATATCATTACTTTATAAAATAATAACATATTTGTCAAGCCCTTCACCCAAATTTCTAAAAATTTGGGTGAAGGGTTCAAGTTTGAAAACAAAAAATGGGCATTTGCCCATTTTCTGTTTAATATTAGATATCTAAAACTTATTTAACTAACTTTAAGCTCATTCTATGTTCTTTCGGTTCAATCAGTAAAATCTGGAAGTCGTAAGTCTCTCCAATCTTCAACTGCTCTTCCATTTTTTCTTTTGGCGATTCTCCGCCAGAAGCGGATTCGCCTTCGGCGGAAAACTCGGAAATGTGGCAGAGCCCCCTGATTTTCGGCTTTATTTCCACGAAAGCTCCAAAAGTTGAAAACTTGGTTACCTTTCCTTTTATTACATCGCCTTTTTTGTATTCTTTTTCAACTTCCTCCCAGGGATTTTTCTTTAAGGATTTCAAAGAAAGGAAGACCTGATTATTATTTATGTTTATAATCTGAGCTTTGACAATTTCTCCAACCTGAACGACTTCTGAAGGATTCTCAACTAATTGCCAGTCAAGCTCTGAAATATGTATTAATCCTTCAACTCGTTCACCTTTATCTAAAGGTGAAGAGTCAATCTGCTCATCATCAGATGGAAATGGCCGCCCAGCTTCGCTGGGCGAGCCTCGTCCCGCCTCTTCGAGGCGGGCGGGGAATTTTATAAAGGCTCCGAAATCTGCAATGCCGGTTATTTCTCCGTTTATAATGTCGCCCTTTTTATAATTTTTAAGCACTTCTTTTGTTTTTTCTTCTGATTTCGCTTTTTCAGACAAAATTAATTTGTTTTCTTCAGCCAGCAAATCAAGAATTTTTACTTCAAGTGTTTTGCCTATGAATTTCTGAAGTTCTTTCAAAATTTTCTGCTTGTCGGCATCGGCTACACGGGGATAATGCTCTGGAGCCAACTGCGAAACAGGCAGGAATGCTTGTATGCCGTCTAAAGTTGTCAAAAGCCCGCCTTTGTTGACTCCGGTTATTCTGACGTTCAAAATCTGCTCAGTATCTTTTAATTCTCTTAATTTTTGCCAGCTTAATTCCTTGGTCGCATCCTTCAAGGAAAGCTCCCTGTATCCTTCGTCATTCTCCAATTCTATGATTTTTCCATAAACTTTATCGCCTATTTCAAGGTTTTTTATAGCCTCTTTTACATTATAAAACTCCCTGCCGTAGATTATGCCGGTTCCGTAAATTCCTAAATCAATATAAAGAGACGACCTGTCTCTGGCTACGACTTTTCCTTCAACGGTTGAGCCGACTGAAAGAGGAGACGACCCAGAGGGTTCCCCATCTACTATTTTTTTTATTGGTGTCATTTAAATTAAAAAACTCCTGTTTATTTTTCTACATCCCTTTTATGGGGAAGTTCTGCTGCAGGCCAGCAGTGTTATTTATTAATGGGTTAATAATACACTATATTCTTATTTTTGCAAGTTATGTACCACTTGAAGTGTATATTTATTTGTAGTAAAATAAGAGAATAAAAGGTACACCCTTCGGCAAGCTCAGGGTGAATTATTCACTTAGTTCATAATTTATGGCAAAGATTTATTGGGCAGGGCAATCCTGCTTTCAAATTTCGGTTTCTAACTCAAGAGACCATTCAGCTGACATTGTAATTGACCCATACGACGAAAAGATAGGTCTAAAATTGCCTAATCTTTCAGCTGATATTTTATTGGTTACTCATGACCACTATGACCATAATGATGTGAAATCCGTAAAGGGAGACCCATTTTTAATACAGGGACCAGGAGAATATGAGGTAAAAGGAGTTTTTGTTCAGGGAATTCCTTCTTTTCATGATGACAAAGAAGGCAAAGAAAGAGGCCAAAACACAATTTACGTAATTGAAGCAGAAGATATGAAGTTTTGCCATTTGGGAGATTTAGGCCAGAAACAGCTCACTGATGAGCAATTGGAGAAAATTGATGGCATTGATGTGCTTATGATTCCTGTAGGAGGGACTTACACAATTGATTCATCGGAAGCCCAAAAGGTGATTTCTCAAATTGAGCCGAAAATCGTAATCCCGATGCATTATGCTTTACCTAAAAATAAAATTAAACTTGATGAAGTTTCAAAATTTTTGAAAACAATGGGTAAAAATTCAGTAATACCTCAGGATAAGTTTACTATTAAAGCATCTGCATTGCCGAAAGACGGAATAGAAATAGTAGTACTGACTCCTTAATTTTAAATAACAAATTTTAAATGAATAACCTAATTTTAAATGCTTTAAACATTTTATCATTTAGATTTGATTTAAAATTTATAATTTAAAATTTAAAATTGAATGAGCTTTCGCGATTTTATACTAAAACTTCAGAATTTGTCAGACCAGAAAAAAAAGATTATTCTGTGGACAATTGTTGTTATTCTTGCAGTGATAATGGGATTTTTTTGGATAAAGGGAACTATAAATACTTTATCAAAAATTGGTGAGTCAGCGCAAAACACTAAAATTCCTCAAATAAATACATCGGATATTCCAGCTACGCCGTCATTGGATGTTTTGCAAACTGCAACACCAAGCAATAAATAATTTGAAATTTGAAATTTGAATTAAATCAAATTTAATTCCGCAGAATTACAGCGAGAGAAATTTAGCAGTTATAAATAATAAATTTGAAATTACCAAAACTTTTTTTGAATTTAGTCATTAAAAATTAAGTCATTGATTAAAAATTAAAAATTTAAAATTAAAAATTCGTTAACCGTGGCAAAAGACAAAGAATCCGCCGAAAGTCCTTCAGACAATCAGGCGGGCAAGGAAAAACCAAAATCACGCGCTCAAGAAGACGGAAAGCAAGGCGACAGCAAAAGGGGCAACGTGACTCAAAGGGAAATAGTGACTGAATTGAAAGAATCATACATTGATTACGCAATGTCGGTTATTGTGGCGCGCGCGCTTCCGGATGTCAGAGACGGATTAAAGCCGGTCCATCGCAGAATTTTATATGCAATGGCAGATTCTGGATTAAGGTCAAATACAAAACACAGAAAATCAATGGCTGTGGTTGGAGAAGTTTTAAAATCCTACCATCCGCACGGAGACATGGCGGTTTATGAAAGCTTAGTGCGTATGGCGCAAGATTTTAATATGCGCTATACATTGGTGGATGGTCAGGGCAATTTTGGTTCAATTGATAATGACGGCGCTGCGGCAGCCCGTTATACTGAATGCAGATTGTCAAAAATCGGTGACGAAATGTTAAAGGATATTGAAAAAGACACGGTTAATTTTATTGATAACTATGACGGTACAACCAAAGAGCCGACTGTCCTTCCTTCGCCACTGCCTCAGTTGCTTTTAAATGGCAGTTTAGGCATTGCCGTTGGAATGGCAACAAATATTCCGCCGCACAATTTAACAGAGGTTCTTGATGCATCGATTCATTTACTTGACCACCCAAAAGCTGAAACAGAAGATTTATTTGAATTCATTCAGGGGCCTGATTTTCCAACAGGCGGTATAATTTATGACCAAAAAGAAATAATTTCTGTTTACTCGCAGGGCAAGGGTTCTATCTTAATGCGCGGAAAAGCGGATATTGTAGAAAAAAAAGACGGTTCTGAACAAATTATTATTACAGAAATCCCCTATCAGGTTTTTAAATCCACGCTGGTTGAGCAAATGGCTGATTTGGTTTCTGAGAAGAAAATTGAAGGGATAAAAGATATCAGGGATTTGTCTGACAGGGAAGGAATGAGAATTGTTATTGATGTTAAAAAAGGATTTCAGCCGCAGAGAATTTTAAATAGGATTTATAAATTCACGAATCTTCAGAAAACTTTCTATTTGAATTTATTAGCATTAGTGGACGGCATACAGCCGGAAATTTTGTCATTGGCAGATGTTTTAAGGTATTTTATAAAGCATAGGGAAGAAGTTGTAACACGCAGGACAAAGTTTGAATTGGAAAAAGCCAGGGAAAGAGCGCATATTTTGGAGGGTTTGATGATTGCCTTAAAGAATATTGACGCAGTCATACAGACAATCAAAAAATCAGCAGACAAGGAAGAGGCAAGGGCTAATTTGATTAAAAAATTCAAATTGACTGAAAGGCAGGCCGTTGCAATTTTGGAAATGAGATTGCAGACTTTGGCTGGTTTGGAAAGAAAGAAAATTGAGGATGAGCTTAAAGCAATTTTGGAAACTATAAAAGATTTGACGGCTATTTTAAAGAGTCCCGAGAGATTGAAAACTATCATCAAAAAAGAATTTCTGGAATTAAAAGAAAAATTCGGCGACAAGAGAAGGACGAAGGTTATAAAAGGAAAGCTGGGAGAAATTACAGAAGTTGATTTGGTTCCCTTGGAAGAGACAATTGTTACTTTGACTACCGGCGGATATATAAAAAGAATAAATCCGGCTACTTATAAAATACAGAAACGCGGGGGTAAGGGGATTATGGGAATGAAAACAATGCAAGACGACATTGTTGAGCACTTTTTGACCGCTTCTACACACGATAATTTGATGTTTTTTACTGATTCTGGAAAAGTCCTGCAGACGCAGGTTTATGAGATTCCAGAGGGTACCAGAGTCGCCCGTGGAAGGGGCATTTTGAACTTTTTAGAGCTTTCAGGCGAAGAAAAAGTTTTATCATTGATTCCGTCCAAAAAAGAAGAAGCGCAGAAATTTAAGTATTTGGTAATGGTTACAAAAAATGGCAGGATAAAGAAGACTGCCCTAGGAGAATTCGCCAACGTTAGGAAATCGGGAATCATTGCCATAAAATTGGAGAAAGGAGATTTGCTGAAAAAAGTTGTCAAAACCACAGGTGAAGACGATATTATTTTAACCACCAGGAAAGGTATTGCCATAAGATTCAAGGAAAAAGACATAAGGCCTATGGGCAGGGCGGCGGCTGGAGTAAAAGGCATAAGACTCAAGAGAGACGACGAGGTTATTTCGATGGATGTTATAGAGAAAAATTTGCCTATTGATGAAAAAATTAAAAACGACCAGAAGGGCGCTCCAAAACAGTATTTGCTGGTTGTTATGGAAAACGGCTATGGCAAAAGAACTGAGATTTCCCAATACAAGGTTCAAGGCAGAGGCGGATCCGGGATAAAAACAGCCAATATAACATCTAAAACAGGGCCAATAATTATGGCGACCATTTTAGAGGACATTAAGGAAGATGAGGATTTGATTGTTATTTCGAGGAAGGGTCAAGTTATAAGGACTAGCGTAAAATCAATATCTTTGTTGGGCCGCGCGACGCAGGGAGTAAGAATTATGAGGTTAGATGAAGGAGACAAGGTTGCATCCGGGGCATGCCTCAAGGATTAATTTGAAATTCAAAATTTACAATTTGAAATCAATTTGAAAATAATAAAATTTGAAATGATTAAAAAAACACCGTGTTTTCAAATTTAATCATTAAAAATTAAGTCATTGATTAAAAATTAAAAATTGGAAATTGAAAATTCCAGCCCCGCAGGGTCTGGCAGTTATCCACACCTTAAAGTTTGCTTTTCTGGTATAATAAATTTAATATGAATAAGAAAATTGCTTCCGTAATAATTTTTGTTAGTTTATTTGGTTTAACAAGTTTTACTTTAGCCCAAGTCACAATACCAAATCCTTTGGGCGGCGTTAATAGTTTTTATGGTCTTCTTATAAATATTGCATATGCAGTAGGCGGTCTCGTTGCGTCTTTAGGAATAATAATGATTATGGTGGCGGGTATTTTATATCTTACTTCGGCTGGCAGTCCCGAAAAAATGGCTACAGCAAAGAAAGCTTTGGTATATGCGATAATAGGAATATTTATAGGATTAGCATCTACGGCGATTATTGCTATTATAAAAGAAATTATAGGCGCGCCAACGTAATAAATTTTTAAAGGTCGAGACCCCCACATGAGTGGGGTTGAGACACTGAGCCTTGCGGCGAAGTGTCGATTGTCCAAAATTTCTTAAAAAATAAAAAATTAAATATTAATTAAAAAATAAAAAAATGGAGAAAACAAAAATGAAAAAAATTGAATTAAGTTTAATTACAGTTGCCGTAATAGCTTTACCAATCATAGCATTGGCCCAAATAGGAGGAACTCCGCCAGGAATTAGCACAGACCTTACAGGGTTGGGCACTAAAATAGCAAATGCCGTATGGATAGTTTTCACAGTGGTGGCTGTAATAGCTTTTGTAACCGCTGGTATTTTATTTTTGTCAGCCGGAGGACAGCCAGAAAAAGTTGCGACAGCGCGTTCGGCTTTTATTTGGGGAATTGCAGGTGTGGTAGTTGGCATAATTGCTTTCACGATAATCAATGTAGTGAAAGTTGCCCTTCAATAATTCTTGTAAACTTTGCCGGGCGTAAAGTCTGGCAAAGTTTAAGCATCGATTAAAATTAGGATATGAAAAAAAATATACCATTTTTAATTCTAGTTTCTATTTTAGTTATCCCTACTATAGCATATGCCCAGGTAACTATTTTAAGCATAGTGAATAGCGTTGCATATACAGCATGGATTATAGCTACCGGCGTGGTTGTTGTACTTTGGCTGGTAACAGGCATGTTGTTTTTGTTGGCGCAAGGCGCTCCAGAAAAATTAAATATGGCAAAAAAGGCTTTATTCACTTCAGTGGCAGGGACAGTGATAGTTATTGTAGCTTTTTCAGCATTAACTTTGATGGCAAACGTAATAGGCGTCTAAATTCATTAAAAATATGCAAAGCATATTTTCGTCGCGCGTTCGGGAAATAAAAGCGAGTTTTTCTTTCTCTCTTTTGTCAGAAAATAAAAAAGTCGATAACTAAAAAAATATAAAAATGAACCCCGTTAGAGATTTTTGCCAGAAAAATTTTAATAAAATTTTTCTATACTGGCCAGACGGGATTTCGTAGTATAATAATGTGTTTGTCTGAAATTGACTATTTTAGTCATATAAAGACAGACCTCTAACGGGGTGAATAAAAAAACATTACTTTTAATCTTATTAGCAGTGGTATTATTACCTACTGCTTTTGCATCAGCGCAAACCTTAGAGGAGATGGCAGGCAGAGTTGAGGCGGTAGCAGTTGGCATTGCCACTCCTATAGTAATCATTGGTTGGATTATAGCCGGTATTCTATATCTTACTGCAGCTGGGGCTCCAGAAAAATTAGGTATAGCAAAAAAAGCTACAGTTGCAGCTGTAATCGGCACAGTATTAATAGTATTGGCTATTGGCGGTGGCACAATAATTAATGTGGTAGCAAACGCATTCGGCTTATAATATAAGAACTTATAGACTATATAAACTTAAAATGGCGCTAGACTGGTTTTCCGCGCCATTTTTTGTTATAATTTTTTATATGATATGCCCTCGTGGCGGAATTGGCATACGCGCTACGCTTAGGACGTAGTCCCGCAAGGGTTACAGGTCCGAGTCCTGTCGAGGGCACACAAACAAAAAACTCTTCATTTGAAGAGTTTTTTGTTTGTGTGATTATGATACTTTTATTCCGATTTTTCCATTTATGCTGCTATTCTTATTTTTAGGAATTTTTACTGTCAGAATTCCTTTATCAATTTGCGCGTCGGCTTTGTCTATATCAATATTTTCAGGTAAAACGATTTTCCTGGAAAACGGACCCCAATAGCATTCCTGATAAAAATATTTTTTATCAATGTTATCATGCGGATCACCCCTGTTGCCCCTTATAACCATCATATCTTTTTCTAAAGAAATATCTATGTCTTTTATCTGTACTCCAGCTATTGCAGCCAAAACAACGAAATCTGCATTTGTTTCAAAAACATCGATTACAAGCTCGCCATCTTGGTCAAATATATTATCTTTTGCCGGGGTGTCCGGGATACTATTTATGTTTTCTTTTTCTTCTTCAATGTCCTCTAATGGGATAGCCTGTTTTATTTTTTTTGCCATAACATTGTGAATTTAAAATTTAGTATTCTGAATTCTGAATAGAATAAAATTTAGAATGCGAAATTCGGAATTCTTTATTCTATTCTGGATTCTGACTTCGGGATACTGGATTCATAGTCAATTTATTTTACAAACGCTTTTCATTTTTTTAATTTTTTCAAAATTTGAAAAAACGATAAAAGCAAGCGTTAATATAATAACTGCGGGAATAGCAAGTTTCATATATCCGCTTAATGTTATTATAGAAAAATTATAGAGTCCATGCAAGACCGTCGCCGTTAATATGCCCAAAGCAAGGGATATGTGTTTTGTTTTTACTTCATAAAAAGAAATCGCCAGCGAATAGCCTACAATTGCCGAGGATAATGTATGCAGGAAAGTTGCGCCTATAAATCTTATAAAATCTATAATCAAAGTTCTACCTATTATTTGGTTAAAAGACATTTGCCCCGCAGGCGCAAAAAGATAAAGAATATTTTCTAAAGCGGCAAAACCTAAAGCAACGATTACCATATAAAGCATTACGTCTAACGGTTCATCTAAGTGCGGGCTATTAATTATCTTTATTCTGATTACTAAATATTTAAAAAATTCTTCTGAAAAAGCTATTATTAAAAACCAGTATATCAACTCATAAGCCAGCGAATCAGTGGTTATTTTATCTAAAATAAATTTTAGCCCTATCTGCACAAAAAATACCGGCAAGGTTATTAAAGCGCCCCACAAAAATATTTTTAGGATCATTTTTTTAGGCTCTGGGTGCGCATCTTTTCTCAGATAATAAGAAAGCCATATCAAGCTGGGCAACACACCGAAAATTATATAGATTATTATATAGTAATCCACGTTAAAATTATTCTAATTATTCTAATTACTATAATTATTCTAAATAATAACTAATTTCTAATCTATAAGAACTAAATCGTTTTAGACATTTTAACATTAGAAATTGGTATTTGATTAGGTTCACCCAGTTAAATAGCTTAAAGGCTAATTTCGCAAAGCGAAATTATTTAACGGGATTAATTAGAATAATTAGGTCAATTGGTCATTTCGCCGAAGGCCAATCTTCTATCATTATACACTTTTTCTTGTTTTTAATGGGCAGTTGCTGATAAATCTCTTCAGTTATAAAGGGCATATAAGGGTGTAAAAGTTTTAGTGATTCAGAAAGCAGATTTATTAAAAGATATTGACTGCGCGTTTTTTCTTTTTTATCATCTCCATAAAGACGCGGCTTTTGCTTTTCAATAATTTTATCGCAGAATGTGTGCCAGAAATAGCGGTAAATTTTTTCAGAAGCTGAATAAAATTTAAAATCATCCATTTCTTTTGTTATTTCTTTCGCCTGTTTTTGAAAATCTTTCAATATTTTTTTATCTTTAGCGCCTAATTGAATCTTACTTCCGGGTTTGTAACCGTCTAAATTCATCAATACAAATCGCGATGCATTCCATATTTTTGTGGCAAAATTCCTGTATCCTTTTATTTTTTCTTCACTTATTGCAATATCATTTCCCGGCGTATTTCCCACGACTAAAGCCATTCTTAAAGCGTCTGTGCCATATAAATCAATAACTCCCAAAGGATCGATAACATTTCCCTTTGATTTGGACATTTTTTGCCTTTCCTTATCTCTAACTAATCCGTGCAGATAAACATATTTAAAAGGAATCTCTCCTGTTGTGTAAATCCCAAGCATAATCATTCTTGCCACCCAGAAAAACAAAATATCCCAGCCGGTTTCCATTACATCTGTCGGGTAAAAATTTTTAAAGTCACCTTTTTGGGTGGTTTTTAGGGTTGCAAATGGCCATTGCCCCGAAGAAAACCAAGTATCAAAAACTTGGCCGGATTCGTCTCCAGGTATTGGTATTGCCCAAATAATTTGGCGGGAAATATTCCAGTCGCGTAAATTTTTCATCCAGTGAAAAAATATTTTTTCCATTCTTTTTGGAATAAAAACAATTTTTTTATCTTTTACAGCTTTTACGGCAGAATCTCTTAAAGACAATTTTCCCGATTTTGGCTTTGCTGTCATTTTTACAAACCACTGATTGTCCAAAATCATCGGCTCTATTGCGCGGTTGCATTTATAGCAAAATGCCATTGTATGTTTGTAATCTTTGTCTGTTTTTTCTATAAAGCCTGATTTCTCTAAATCCTCCACAACTTTTTTTCGCGCCTCTTCAACATTCAGACCGGAATAAATGCCGGCTTTTTCGTTTAATTTTCCCCTAAAATCAATTACCTGTAGAGCTTCTAAATTATGTTTTTGGCCCATTTCAAAATCAACAGGATCGTGCGCGGGAGTTACTTTTACAGCTCCAGTTCCAAATTCCATATCAACCAAATCATCGGCAATAACGGGAATTTTTCTGTCAGTTAAAGGCAATGGAACATCTTTGCCGATTATATCTTTGTATCTTTTGTCTTTTGGATTAACGGCGACAGCGACATCTCCAAATATTGTTTCCGGTCTGCCCGTTGCGACAACAACCTGTCCATATTTTATAAAATAAAGCGGGTTTGCTTTTTCTTCATGTTTTAATTCTAAATCAGAAAGCGATGTTTGATGTTTTGTGCACCAATTTATAATTCTTTTTCCTTTATAAACCAATTCGTCTTTTTTTAATTTTTCAAAAGTATCATAAATAACTTTAACAATATCTTTGTCTGCTGCAAATTTTTCGCGCGACCAGTCACAGGAAGCTCCAAGCTTTTTTAACTGGTTTTCCATTACTTTTTTATTCTGCATAGTGAAATCCCACATTTCTTTATAAAGCTGGTCTTTTGGGATTTGAAATCTGTTTCTGCCTTCTTTTTCTAATTTTTTATCAAAAACCGTCTGCGTTTCAAAGCCAGCGTGGTCGGCTCCCGGTAGCCACAAAGCTTTTTTGCCCTTCATCCTTTGGTATCTTATCATCACATCTTCTATAGTCACAAAAAGCGCGTGTCCGATATGTAAAGACCCATTGGCATTTGGCGGAGGCATTATTATAGTGAACGGTTTTTTGTGGCGAGAAGGCAGTTTATCAGGATTAAAAAAACCGCTTTTTTCCCAAAGCTGATAGATTTTCTCTTCAGAATCTTTTGCGTTGTAGGATGTTGGCAATTTCATGTAATTTATCTATTCTACCCTTAAATTGGCATCAGCTTCAATATCTTGCCATTTAGGAAATTTATTTTGTCGCGCCTTGAAATATCCGGCGATTGCCACCATTAAGGCATTGTCAGTTGATAAATCCGGTTTTGGCACGAGAAATTCAGTGTCTGGAGATTCTTTTTCAATTTTGTTTTTGAATTGTTTTCTTAATTCCTGGTTTGCTGAAACTCCTCCGCCCAGAATTAATGACCTGGCATCGAAATTTTTTACAGCCTTCATTGTTTTTTTAATCAAAACATCAATTATTGCCTGTTGGATATCATATGCCATTTCTCGTTTATATCTTTGGTTTTTGGTTTTTGTTTTTTGGTCTTTATATAAAACAGCTGTTTTTAATCCTGAAAAGCTGAAATCATAATCTTTTGTAGCAATCATCGGTCTAGGCAGTTTGGGGTGTTTGGTGTTGGGTGTTGGGTGTTGGCTTGCTAATTTCGCAATGGCTGGTCCTCCGGGGTAGCCAAGGCCGAGAATTTTTGCGCACTTGTCAAAGCATTCTCCAGCTGCATCATCCCTTGTTTCGCCCAATATTTTATAATCGCCGATTTTTTTCATCAAAATTAATTGTGTATGTCCTCCTGAAACAACTAAAGCAATTGCAGGGAGCTCGATGCTCTTATTCTTTAGATAATTTACTAAAATATGGGATTCAATATGATTTACTGAAATAATCGGGACATCCCATAAACAGGAAAGCGCTTTTGCAAAGTTTATCCCCACCCATAAGCATGGTTCCAACCCGGGACCGTTTGTGACAGCGATTAAATCTATATCTGGTTTTCTATATTTTTTTAGAAAAGGAATTATTTTCCCCCCTAATTCTGGCTCTCGTTCAAGAATAGAATTTAGAATTTGGAATTTAGAATTTGTTTGGGACTTGGGATTTGGGATTTGGGATGTCATCAATTTGCTTTCCTTCAGCGCTTTTATAAAAGTAGGAAGCAAATTACGCTGATGCTCTCTTTTTGCCATCATCGGATAAACTCCGCCATATTTTTGGTGAACTTTTATTTGCGAAGCAACAATATTTGACAAAATTTTCCAGCCAGAGACTGGTCTGCCTTGGGCGGAAAAAGAGCCGTTGTTGCCGGTTTTTAAAATAGAGATTCCCGTATCATCACAGGATGTTTCAACAGCTAATATCTTCATGTGTTATTTTTATCTCAAATCTTGAAAAAAATCAATTTTTAAGATATTATACAGGAGTAAATGCTCCCATCGTCTAGCCTGGTCTAGGACATCAGATTTTCATTCTGGTAACGCCGGTTCAAATCCGGCTGGGAGCGCCATGAAAAAGAGCGAATATCTAAATATCTCTAAGGCCTCAGACATAAGAAATATTAAGGATAGGTTATTATACAGGTTTTTTGAACTGATTCCGGGATTAATGAGTTTGGGCACACTTTTCGGGGTGCTTATTTTTTCGTGGTTATTGCCTTCGTGGGTAGCGGTTTTTATAATCAGCTTTTGTTTTTATTATCTCCTCAGAATATTTTATTTTTCATTGCACCAGATTATCGGCTATTTCAGGGTTAAGAGCCATATGAAAAAAGATTGGCTTAAAGAATTAAAGAAAATAAAACGACCCGAAGGGTATTCTAATTGGAAAGATATTTATCATATAATTATTCTGCCAACATATAAAGAGAGCAAAGAAATTATTGGAGAAAGCCTCGAAGCTTTAATAAAATCAGATTATCCGAAGGAAAAAATGATTGTAATCTTGGCCATAGAGCAGAGAGCTGGCCAGAGTTTTGAAAAACAGGCAAAAGATATTGCCAGCAAATATTCAGGCAGTTTCTATAAATTTTTAGTTTCTGTTCACCCAGACGGAATTAAAGGAGAAATCAGCGGTAAGGGCTCTAATACAGCTTTTGCGGGAAAGGAAGTAAAAGAAAAAATTATTGATAAATTAAAGATATCTTACGAAAATATTTTGGTTTCAACATTTGATATTGATACAAAAGTTTTTTCAAAATATTTTGCCTGCGTAACATGGTATTATCTCACAGAAAAAAATCCTATGAGTGCCAGTTATCAACCCATACCAGTTTACAACAACAATATCTGGTCGGCTTCGGCGTTCTCAAGAGTCGTTTCAACATCCAACACTTTTTGGCAGATGATCCAGCAGGAAAGGTCAGAAAAGCTTACGACTTATTCTTCCCACACAACTCCGGCAAAAGTTTTTTTTGAGGCGGGATACCCCGCAAATGTGGTATCCGATGATTCGCGAATTTTTTGGAAAGCATATCTATATTATGATGGAAATTATAGAGCAGTGCCTATTTATTATTTAGTTTCAATGGATGCAGTTATGGCAAAAAATTTTTGGCGGACAATTTTAAACCAATACAAACAGCAAAAGCGCTGGGCTTGGGGATGCGCAGAAATTCCTTATATAATGTTTGGATTTTTAAACAATAAAAAAATATCTATTTGGCAAAAAATCGGGCACCTTTACACAATTTTGGACGGATTCTGGTCTTGGGCGACAGCAGCTCTTTTGTTATTTTTATTAGGATGGTTGCCGATATTTTTAGGCGGACAAAAATTTAATTTCTCTGTTTTATCTTTCAATTTGCCGATTTTAACCAGCCAAATTATGACAGTCTCAATGATTGGAATGTTTGTGTCAGCAATTTTAAGCACAATGCTTTTGCCGCCGGTGCCAAGAAATATAAAGTGGTATTTAAGATGGTTTAAAAAATCCACTGTTTTTTTGCAATGGATATTTTTGCCGATAACTTTAATTTTGTTCGGCTCTCTGCCGGCTTTAGACGCCCAAATCCGTTTAATGTTGGGAAAGTATATGGGTTTTTGGGTTACAGAGAAGGTTAGGAAATAATTTACAATTTACAATTCTCAATTTTCAATAAATTTTCAATTCTAAAATTTTTAAAATAAATAATAGTTTCCGCCAGTTTTTTTGTTTACGGGTTCGACGAATTAGTTGCTTTACATTTTATAGAATTACTCAAAATGGATCCTTTTTTCGAACTCTTTCAAACGCTCTTTTAATTCTGGATAATTTTTAAGTTCAGGATCTTTTTCTAATAATTCTTTTGCGGCAGCTCTGGTTTTTTCAACCAAAAATATATTTGTTAAGCCCTGCATTGCCATGTCGGGAATTCCAGATTGTACTGTGCCATATAAACTGCCAGGTCCCCGAATTTCCAAATCTTTTTCAGCCAATTCAAAACCATTATTTGATTCAACCAGCGCTTTCAATCTTTTTCTGTTTAACATA
>Ga0210057_1005573_pt1 | contig 16127 bp, 14 predicted proteins | sample CryGeyCG2114_010_2_FD_183968 | JGI IMG/M metagenome (GOLD analysis project Ga0210057, IMG submission 183968) | Groundwater microbial communities from aquifer - Crystal Geyser CG10_big_fil_rev_8/21/14_0.10 (SPAdes) (version 2) | ecosystem: Environmental > Aquatic > Deep subsurface > Groundwater ...
CGAACACACAAAGCTTGGGAGAAAGCTATTCCTGACTTTATTCATTACTACAATACTGAGAGACCGCACATGGGGCTTAACATGAAAACACCACTGGAAGTGATTACAAGCTATTGACTAGAAAACACCTGTGGGGGGCAATAAAAAAGACCCATTACTTTGTTTGAAAGCTTGGTAGCGGACTCAGTATGATTTTTTATTTTTAGATAGGCTAATATTAGCCATATTCCATCATTCATTTTTCCCCAACATTAGCGCAAAATCCACGTCATCAGCTCTTTATTTCTTGTACTATATCTGCTACAATATCTGTATGGCTAAACAAGTAAAAAGAGAAGCACCCAAACCAAAAAAGGATGAGAAAAAGGAAGCATATGGAGCTGCCCAGATTACGGTGCTCGAAGGATTGGATCCAGTGCGCAAGCGCCCGGGCATGTACATCGGCAACACCGCAAAAGAAGGCTTGCATCATCTTGTTTGGGAAGTGGTAGACAACTCAATCGACGAAGCAATGGCAGGCCATGCCACGGAAATTTTTATTACACTACTTCCGGATTCAACGGTTTCGGTTTCTGATAACGGCCGCGGAATTCCGGTTGATAAGCATCCGGGCGTAAAAGTATCTGCGTTGGAAGTGGTATTAACCAAATTGCACGCTGGAGGAAAATTTGGACAGGGCGGATACAAAGTGTCCGGTGGTTTGCATGGAGTCGGCGTTTCAGTGGTGAACGCGCTTTCCGAAACCGTGCGCGCAGAAGTAAAGCGCGAGGGAAAGCTTTGGGTGCAGGAGTACAAGCGCGGCAAACCATTGCATGCGGTAAAAGCAGTGGGTAATGCGCGCGGTACTGGAACCACTATCACCTTTAAGCCGGATGACCAGATTTTTACCACGTTGGAATTTGATTGGAATTATATTTTAGATCACTTGCGTCAGCAGGCGTATCTTACCAAAGGAATCAAGCTTATTATCCGCGATGAGCGGACCGAGAATGAGCAAGAGTATGGCTTTTACTTTGAAGGCGGCATTGCTTCATACATAAAACACATCAACCGACACCATGAGCCCAAGCATGAGCATGTTTTTTATATAGAAAAAGAGCTGGACAACGTCAATGTCGAAGTGGCATTCCAGTATGTAGACGACTACAACGAAAATGTATTCAGTTTTGCCAACAACATCCACACCATAGAAGGGGGTTCGCACATGGTTGGGTTCCGTACTGCTTTGACTCGGACATTAAATGCCTATGCCAGAAACAAGGGATTTGTTAAGGAAAAAGATGATAACCTGCAGGGTGAAGACACACGCGAAGGATTAACCGGTATTGTGAGCGTTAAAGTCATGGACCCACAGTTCGAGGGGCAGACTAAGGCAAAATTAGGCAACGAAGAAGTTCGTCCGGCAGTTGATACGGTGTTTTCGGATTCACTTGCCATTTGGATGGAGGAGCATCCGCGGGAAGCTGAGGCAATTATCGGCAAGGCATTACTTGCGGCGCAGGCTCGCAAGGCCGCAAGAGCTGCGCGTGATACGGTTCTGCGCAAAGGCGCATTGGACGGGTTTGCGCTTCCTGGAAAGCTTGCAGACTGTTCATCCAAAGATCCTTCCGAATGTGAACTGTATATTGTAGAGGGAGACTCGGCCGGGGGCTGTTTTTCGGGAGACACTAAGGTTGCATTGGCTGACGGAAGAAATATTGCTTTTAAAGATTTAGTTTCCGAACACGAGCGCGGAAAGCAAAATTACTGCTATACCGCCCAAGCTGACGGTACTATTGGCGTTGCTCTCATTGCGCATCCCCGCGTTACGCGCAGAAATGCCGAGGTAGTGAACGTTGTATTGGATACGGGCGAAGAGATAACCTGCACGCCTGACCACAAGTTTATGCTGCGTGATGGCTCCTACAAGGAGGCGCGCCACTTGTCTGCAGATGATTCTCTTATGCCGCTCCGCAAAAAAATTTCCAAAATAGGGGGCAGGATTACTATTGAAGGATACGAGATGGTGCTGAATCCGGCTACGCACAAATGGATTTTTACGCACCTGCTTTCTGATAGATATAATCTTGCGAATAGGGTTTATCGGGCGGAAGACGGCGAACACCGGCACCATAAAGATTTTAACAAGCGTAACAACAATCCGGACAATTTGGCGCGTATTTCAAAAGAAGAGCACCTGCAGTTACACAGTGATATCTTGGAGAAGACACTCCACCGGCCGGATATTAAAGAAAAAACAAGGCGCATACGGCAAACGCCGGAGTTTAGAGAAAAGATGAGTTCCACTATGTCACATCCTAAGATGCGGGCCATGTTAAGCGAGCGCGCCAAAAAACAATGGGAAGATGATACATATAAGGCGTACATGGTAAAAAAGTTTTTAGAATTTTATTGCAGTAACGCAGAATATAGGGTTAAAAATAAAAAATTACTGGATCAGGCGCAGCAAGAATACTGGAGTGATAAGCGAAATCGCGCAGATCAAGGAAAGCGGGTAATGCAATTTTTTGAAGAGTATCCTGAGAAAAGAGAGAGGCTTAGCCAGATTGCTAAGGAACAATGGGACGACGCCGCGTTGCGCCGGTGGCGGAGTGAAAAAACTAAGGAGCAGTGGACTTCCGAGTTCCGCGCGAAGCGCAAACAGGCGTACAATAAAACGTATCTTAACAGGGCGCTCTCTCTTTTGCACTCAATTTACAAACGAAAAGGAACGGTTGACGCGCGCGAGTACCAGAATATTCGTTTACAAACCAATGACAAAACGTTATTGCGGTTCAGTACGCTATGTGAGCGATTCTTTGGCGGCGATGACGCGCGGTTAGTTGAGGCAGCGGAAAATTACAATCATCGCATTACGCGGGTTGAGCTGGTGCGTGAAACCATGGATGTGTATGATTTGGAGGTTTCCGGCACACATAACTTTGCGCTCGCTTCGGGTGTGTTTGTCCACAACAGCGCAAAGCAAGGCCGCGACCGAATGTTCCAAGCAATCCTTCCGTTGCGTGGAAAGATTTTAAACGTGGAGCGCGCGCGCATCGATAAGATGCTTGCAAACAACGAAATTAAATCATTAGTCATAGCACTCGGAACAAACATCGGCGAGATGTTTAACTTAGATGATTTACGCTACCATCGCATTATTATCATGACAGACGCAGACGTAGATGGCGCGCACATTCGCACGCTTTTGCTGACGTTGTTTTTTCGCTACTTCCCAACCATGATCACGCAAGGGCATTTGTATATTGCCCAGCCTCCTCTGTACCGCGTAGACAAAGGAAAGCAGTTCCATTATGCATATTCAGACGAAGAGCTGGATGCGCTTCGTATAAAGATTGAGGCCGCAAGTCCTAAAAAAGAAGTTGTCGCAACATCCGAAGAAGGCGAAACCATTACCACAGAAGCACGCGGTTCCATCAACATCCAGCGCTACAAAGGTTTGGGAGAAATGAATCCAAGCCAGTTGTGGGAGACAACCATGGATCCGGAAACGCGTTTAATGAAGCAGGTAACCATGGATGATGCGGAAAAAGCAAATGAAATCTTTGATATTCTTATGGGCACCGAGGTTCCGGCCCGCAAAAAGTTTATCCAGACACATGCGAAAGATGTGAAGAATTTAGATGTTTAGAGGGCTATCTTAAAAGGTACTTGCATTATTTTACCATTATGGTATAATAGTTTTATTAACAAGTGCCCGGGAAGGGCATTTTTAAATACTTTATGAACGCATTAGTGCAATATCTGCGGAATTCCCGTCAGGAATTACGCAAAGTCACTTGGCCAAATAAGAAGAAAACCATTAATTCCACGATCCTTGTTATCGCGGTTTCTATTGGTCTTGCCTTATTTTTGGGTGCAGCTGACTACGCTTTTAGCGCGTTGCTTGAATTAGCGCTTCAGCGCTTTTAATATGGCAAAACAGACCTCTAATTTAGGCCGCCGGTGGTACGTATTGCATACGTATTCTGGCTATGAAGAGAATGTCTCGCGCAACCTAAAGCAGCGTATTGAATCCATGGACATGCATGATAAGATTTTTAATGTGATTGTGCCGACCGAGACCAAGATTAAGATAAAGAACGGCAAACGCACTACGGTCACCGAAAAAATTTATCCGGGATACGTCATTGTGGAGATGGTGGTAACCGACGATTCTTGGTATGTGGTTCGCAACACGCCGAATGTTACTGGATTCATCGGCACCGGTACTACGCCGACTCCTGTTTCTGAAGAAGAAATCAAGATGTTGCAGAAGCGCATGGGTCTCAAAGAGCCGGAATTCAAAATCGATCTCTCGGTTGATGGCCCGGTTAAAATTATTGATGGTCCCTTTAAAGAGTTTGAAGGCAAGGTTTCGGAGGTTGACAAGTCCCGCGGAAAGGTTAAAGTATTAGTCTCTATGTTTGGTCGCGAAACACCGGTTGAACTGGATTTCTTGCAAGTTGAAAAGATTTAATTATTTTATGTATTTTGCAGATTTTTTCTTGGGCCGAGGCGAAAGCTGAGGTTAAGAAAAAATCTGTGAGGAAGACACTTGTGAAAGGTGAAGCAGCCTGCCTAATGGCAGGATGCGAAACCTGAAACAAGATGTAAGACATATGGCAAAAGCAATAAAAGCACTCGTTAAACTCCAGCTACAGGCGGGCCAGGCAAATCCTGCGCCTCCCGTTGGAACTGCACTCGGGCCTCACGGCGTGAACATGCAGGAATTTTGTTCTCAGTTTAACGAAAAAACCAAGGATATGCGTGGAGATGTTGTTCCTGTGGTAATTACTATTTACGTGGACCGAAGTTTTACGTTTATTCTTAAAACTTCTCCCGCAGCTGAGCTTTTAAAGAAAGCGGCAAACATCAAGAGCGGTTCTGCCACTCCAAACACTAAGAAAGTGGGAACCATAACACGCGCTCAACTGAAAGAGATCGCGGAAATCAAAATGCCGGATCTAAATGCGAATGACATTGAGGCAGCTATGAGAATTATCCAGGGCACTGCCAAGCAAATGGGATTAGAAGTTAAATAAGTAATTAATAGAACGTCACTCTAAATAAAGCCGAAGGATATACAATGATTCACGATAGATCCTTCGACTCGCGAGTACGCTCGCTCAGGATGACGGTAGTCATATGTCAGATAAAACAAAACTTATACGTACTATTTACGTATACCTCTTTTCACTCGTTGGTCTTGTGCTCATTATTATTGCCGCAGTGCGGTTTATTGATATGGGTCTTAAGGCATGGGTGTTTACGGAAGCGGACAAGCTTCAGTACTCATACGAGATTGCACCCCGCATGGTTGATGAACAAGGCAACATAGTGAAAGGCCAAGAACTCTCTGATGAGGAAAAAATGGCAGAGCAGGAATCTCGTATCAGTCAGCAGCGCCAACGAGACGCATCCAACTCACTTGCTATGCTGATTGTTGGATTGCCGCTGTACCTCTATCACTGGCGGCTCGCAGGGCGCTACAAGCGCGAAGAGGACTAATAAGCCCGTCACCCTGAACTTGTTTCAGGGTCTAGCTCAATGTACAAGAAGATGCTGAACCAAGTTCAGTATGACGATCAATAACGTGGGAGAGCGGATTAGTCTCCGTTCGTTTGTACCACTCCGGCTCTGTAATTATTACAGGCCGAAGAAATTATATGGCAAAGCATTCAAAGCGCTATCGAGCGCTTAAAGAAAAAGTAGAATCAGGCAAGGCATATAGCCTTGACCAAGCTTTAGAATTGCTCAAAGAAGCAGGCAACACCACGTTTGACGCCGGCGTCGAGATCCACGTTAAAATCGGTATTGATGTTAAGCAGTCAGATCAGCAGGTTCGTGGAACCGTGAGCCTTCCCCATGGAACTGGAAAGAAGCAGCGCATTGCCGCGCTTACCGCAAAGCCCGCGGATGCAAAATCCGCAGGAGCGGCATTAGCAGGGGGTGAGGAATTAATTAAAGAAATCCAAACAGGCAAGATCGATTTTGATGTGTTGGTTGCGGAGCCTGCATTCATGGCAAAGCTTGCACCCGTCGCAAAGATTCTTGGGCCGCGTGGATTAATGCCTTCACCAAAGAATGGTACTGTTGCCCCGGATATTGCAAAGGCTATTGAGGAGCTTTCCAAAGGAAAAATTTCTTTCAAAAACGACAACACCGGAAACATCCATTTGCTTGTTGGGCGAACCTCATTTCCAGTTGAGAAACTCAAAGAGAATATACAGACCACTTTTGATGTAATTAAGGCCTCCAAGCCAGCAGCATCAAAAGGTACATTCATCAAAAATACGACCCTTGCTACTACTATGGGGCCTGGCATCAAGGTTGTATTTTAATGATTGTCTGAGCTTCTCTGAGAATTTAATTTTAAAACACCCGCAGATATCTGCGGGTGTTTTAGTGTAGCATTGGGGAGAAGCAGTGGAGAAATAGGCTGATTATCCAGAATTAAAGCAGTTTTGTCTAGTACCTCATCAATCCGTATTCTGATACACTAAAGAGCCTGGGAGGGGTAATCAGGAATATCAAAAAACATGACGCTCCCATACCAAAAAATCAAAGATCTTATTTTCGGCGCAAACCCCATGATTTTTTCCAAAGGGGTGATTTCTGGTAAGCAGATCCAACCCGCTTCGCTTGATCTTACGCTCGGGGACCGCGTGTACCGGACTAGTTCCAGCTTTCTTCCTAAGCCTAATGAAACCATTTGGGAGATTTTAAAACAGCGTACGTTATATGATTTTGAGCTTAAGCCAGGTACGGTTCTTGAGCCGAATTCATCGTATATCATCCCACTTAATGAGTACGTTGATTTGGCACCTGGCATGTATGCATACGCGAATCCCAAGAGTTCAATTGGGCGGGTTGGTTTGTTTGTGAGATTATTGTGTGACGGAACTCCGCGGTTCGATTATATTCCTCCAGGATACAAGGGCCCACTCTACCTAGAGGTGATTCCGCTTGATTTTGTAGTTAAAATACATCCGAATCTTGCCGCAAATCAAGTGCGGTTTAGGATTGTTGGGCCACATCTTGCGAGCGAGAGTGATTTGCGCTTGGCGCACGCAAAGCATGGAATTTTATTTAACCAGAGCGGCATGCCCATGGTTCAGAATATGTTGCTCGTGGAAAACGGCGGCTTAATGCTTACCGTTGATTTGGATTCTCGCGACATTATTGGCTACCGCGCCAAGCACGACACCACTAAAGCCATTGACTTAGGATTAGTTGGGCAGCACGAACCTGAGGATTTTTGGGAGCCTATTGCGCGGCCCGCGAGCGGGGAGCTTATTTTAGTGCCGAATAATTTTTATCTGCTCGCAACACAAGAGCGTATTAGTATACCGCCGTGTTTTTCCGGAGAAGTGGCATCGTATGATCCGCAATCAGGCGAGCTGCGTTCGCATTATGCGGGATTTGCGGACCCAGGGTTCGGATTCAGCGGGCAAGAGCAGTCTGGAGGATCCACCTTAGTACTTGAGGTGCGCGCACACAACGTGCCGTTCAGAATAACGCGCGGCCAGATTATTTGCAAAATGCTGTACGAACAAATGTTGGAGGAGCCTGAAGTTCTCTATGATGTTCGGTTCGGTTCAAGCTATGCCGCGTCTGGGCCAAAGCTTTCTAAGCATTTTAGACAGACTTGGAAGTAGTATGAAAGTACGAATAAAACGAGTTGACCAATCACTTCCGCTGCCGCAGTACGAAACATCAGGTGCTGTTGCATTTGATTTTGTGGTGCGCGAAGACACCGTCATGCCCGTAAAAGGATTTGGCCGGATTCCTTCAAACGTAATTATAGAGATTCCAAAAGGATACATGGTATGGGTCACCGATCGTTCGAGCACGCTTAAAAAAACAGGGCTACTCATTAGCGAAGGAATTATTGATCAAGATTATTGCGGGGATAGCGATGAAATTCTTTTGCAGTTCTACAACCCGACCGATGCTGCGGTCGTTGTTAAGCGTGGAGATCGAATTGCTCAGGGAATTTTTTTGCCGGTTGGGCTTGGAGAATGGGAAGAGGTCGCATCAATGGTCCATGCGAGCAGAGGGGGATTCGGGAGTACGGATAGCGCGCCTGTTGCGTCAATTCCACAACAAACAATCCCATCCGGACAGCGCGGGAAATTTATTGTTATAGACGGCATAGACGGCTCCGGTAAAGGAACGCAGACAGATTTGCTCATTAAGCGTTTGCGGGGTGTTGGGCGAACTGTTGCTAAAGCGGATTTTCCACAGTACGGAAATCGCTCTGCTGGTTTGGTGGAAAATTATCTCAACGGCAAGTATGGCGCTGATGTAAATCCGTATATTGCGTCATTTTTCTATATGCTGGATAGGTATGATGCAAGTTTTGCCATGCGCGAATCCCTCACACAAGGGCAGGTTGTTGTCTCTAATCGCTACGTGTCCGCGAACATGGGACATCAGGGTGCCAAGTTTAAGGACGCCCAAAAGCGTCAAGGATATTTTTCGTGGCTTGATCAGTATGAGTATGGCGTGTTTGGCATCCCTCGGCCGGACATCACATTAGTGTTGCATGTTCCGGCTCGCGTCGCGCAAGGGCTGGTGGCGCAGAAAGTAGCGCGTGAGTACACAAGCAAGTCGCATGATTTATTTGAGGCAGACCTCGCGCACCTCGAGGCCGCGGAGCAGACGTATCTTTCTATATGCAAACAGTTTGAAAATTTTAAGCTCATTGAGTGCGCTCCCGATGGTCGCATCCTTCCCATTGAGAAAATTCATGAGTTAATTTGGGAACAAGTAATCAACATCATATGAAACAATATCAAGACGTACTCAAATATATAATGGACTATGGCGTGGATCGGCCGGATAGGACAGGCACGGGCACGCGCAGCGCGTTCGGGTGCACCATGCGTTTTGATTTGCGCAGAGGATTTCCATTGCTCACCACAAAAAAAGTGCACATGCGTTCCATTATCCATGAGCTGTTGTGGTTTTTAAAAGGCGAGACCAATGTTGCATATTTACGAGAGAATAAGGTGACCATTTGGGATGAGTGGGCGGACGCAAACGGAGAGCTTGGGCCGGTGTATGGCAAGCAGTGGCGCGCTTGGCAGACCGCGGACGGTAAAGCCATCGACCAGATTTCCGAAGCCATTGACCAGATTAAGAACAATCCCACCTCGCGCAGGATTATCGTGAACGCGTGGAACGTTGCCGAGATTTCGAAAATGGCCTTGCCGCCATGCCATATGTTTTTCCAGTTTTACGTAGCAAACGGCAAGCTCTCATGTCTTTTGTATCAGCGCAGCTGTGATATGTTTTTGGGCGTGCCGTTCAATATCGCGTCCTATTCGCTTTTGTTGATGATGGTGGCGCAGGTGTGCGATTTAGTGCCCGCAGAATTCGTGCATATTTTGGGCGACACGCATATTTACTATAACCATTTTGAGCAGGTAAAAGAACAACTCTCGCGCGAACCGCGCCCATTGCCGCGTATGAAGCTGAATCCGAGCGTCAAAAATATTTTTGATTTTACGTTTGATGATTTTGAGCTCACTGGGTATGATCCGCATCCTGCCATAAAAGCCCCAATTGCGGTATAATAGGAGCATGCAGAAACCAATCATCAGTGCTATTGCGGCAATCGGAAAAAATCGTGAATTAGGCCTAGGCGGAAAACTTCCCTGGCATATTCCTGAGGATTTGGCGCATTTCAAAAAGACGACGCTCGGGCACCCGGTTATTATGGGGCGCAAGACTTTTGAATCTTTGGGCATCTATAAGCCTTTGCCGGGGCGTTTGAACGTGGTCATCACCCGCAATCCAGATTACCAAGCAGAGGGCGCGGTTGTGGTTTCGTCTGTTGAGGATGCCATTGCTGAAGCCGAAAAGCACGACCAGGAAGAAATTTTCATCATCGGCGGGGGAGAGATTTTCAAGCTTGCCATGCATCTCGTCAACCGTTTGTATGTAACCATTATTGATGCCGAATTTGAGGCGGACGCGTTCTTCCCCGAATACGCGGAATTTGGTAGAGTAGTTGAGAAGCGAGAGCTTGAAACAGATGCATACCATATTTCTTTTGTAACCCTTGAGCGATAAACTATGAAGCTAGAAACCGTCATTGGATTGGAAATCCATGTCCAATTGAAGACCCGCAGCAAGATGTTTTGTGGGTGCTCAAACGCGGGCGAAAACGAGGACCCGAATACAACCATTTGCCCGGTATGCTTGGGTCACCCAGGCACATTGCCAGCGCCAAACAAGCAAGCCATAGAATGGGCCGCAAAAACTGCACTTGCGTTGAGCTGCTCAATTCCTAAGCATTCAAAATTTGATAGGAAACATTATTTTTATCCGGATCTTCCGAAAGGCTACCAAATTTCCCAGTACGACGAGCCCATTGGCATGAAAGGCTCAATCAGCCTGGTAGCCGGCGGAGAAGAGCGCACTATCCGTATCCATCGTTTGCATTTAGAAGAAGATGCAGCAAAACTTTTGCATAACGAAAAAGGGGATTCATTTGTGGATTACAACCGCGGCGGCACGCCTCTTATGGAAATTGTGACTGAAGCGGATCTGCGATCTCCCGAAGAAGCGGGCGCGTTTTTACGCGAGCTCCGTTTAATGATGCGCTACCTTAAGGTTTCAGACGCTGATATGGAAAAAGGGCACTTGCGGTGCGATGCTAATGTTTCTTTGCGGCCTGAGGGTTCGGAGGAGTTATTTCCAAAGACCGAGGTCAAAAACATTAACTCATTCAAAGCCGTAGAGCGCGCTTTGTCGTACGAAGTAAAACGTCAGTCTAAAATTTGGGAAGAGACCGGAGAAGCTCCAACTAAGCAAGGTACGCGCGGCTGGGATGAAGATGCCGCAAAAACACTTGAACAGCGCACTAAGGAAGGCAGCGCTGATTACCGCTACTTTCCAGATCCTGATATTCCGGAGCTTGATTTTGACAAGGATTGGGTGGATCGAATCAAGTCTGAGATTCCGGAGTTGCCCGCGGATCTACGCAAGCGCTTTATGGATGAGTATGGGTTTAACACAGCTGATGCAAAAACATTCGCATCAGATTCTGCGCTTGCGCACTATGCCGAAGAAGTTATTTCGGAATTAAAAGTTTGGCTGACTTCAAAAGATCCAGAGGCAAGCGCCGAAGAGATATGGGAGCGCGATAAAAAGAAGCTTGCCAAGTTGGTTTCGAGTTGGCTTTTGTCTAAATTACTCGGCGCATTAAATGCTTCTGGCGGATCAATTTCGAACATAAAAATTACCGCAGAAAACATGGCAGAGCTTATGACTATGGTGCACGAGAGTCGTGTAAATTCCGCAAACGCGCAGTTGATTCTAGGAGAGATGCTTAAAACCGGATCCGATCCTTCGGATATTCTTGAATCAAAAGATCTTGGAGCCATGGAGGATGATGGTAGTTTAGAGGGTATTATCGCGGATATTGTCAAAAATAGTCCCAAGCAAGCAGAAGAATACCAATCCGGCAAAGAGGTGGTATTTCAATATTTTGTGGGACAAGTAATGAAAGAGACTCGCGGCAAGGCTGACCCGGTTTTGGTGTCAAAAATGCTTAAAAAGGCCCTAGCAGAGTAGATATCCACAAGTCGTATTTGCGCGTTTGTTTTTGAGGGAGTACACTAATAGAAATGCCTTGGAACAACCATATAACCAAGCAGTTCACCAAAGCAAAGCCGGCCAATCGCGCCGGAATATCAATCATTTCAATATTTCAAAAACGACTTTCCTAAAAAGGGAAGTCGTTTTTTGTTCTTTAAAACACGTAGCAAGCGCACGGGATGGTGCAGCCAAAAAATAGGTCAATACGTATTCGTAGTCGCTCAAATGCGATGGATTAACCACAACCTATTTGGGGAGAATAGGGTTATGGCAGGTGGAATCGATTTACGTATAACCATGTCAGTACCTCTTCCAATGGGGAATAATCCTGCGCGTGCTTATCCGATGCATGCTTCGGATTACGATCCAAAGTGGAATATACCGTTGGGTAAGCAACTCACATTGCGTCAGCCGCAGAAGCTAACCCATGCGGCAGGCAAGGAGTGATATGCTATGGTCGATCGGGGAGGATTTGCCAAACAAAAGACGGCAGCAGTATTTGTTACGGATCGTGATCGCCAAACGTTGGTGATTGAGTGGACGCGCCGGAAGCGGTCGGGAGAAGCTCTGCCTGAGCTTGAGCAGTTTTTACTGGATAAAGGAGTTACTGAGCAGCAACTTCACAGTTTAAACGGCCAGCTTGAACGCGAGGGAGTATTTGCCACACTGGTGTGGCACGTTCGGAACTGGCACCGAGGGCCTGCATGGGATCCGATGCCGGTGCTGAACTATCTTGCTACCACAGCGAGATACGACCCAGAAACCGTTTGGGAGATGTGGCACGATGGTTCCATCACTCGCGCGCTCCGCATGGTGAGTGAATATTCATGATGCTGCTTGTTCTTTCGTAATTTTGGCCCGGTCTCGAATACATTTTTCGAGACCGGGCCTCTTTTTTATTCAAGAAATTTATGGATCATGTTTTCTGATTTTTTTGCGTCAGCAACCCACACAATCCGCTTGTCGCGATTAAACCATGTCATCTGCCTGCGGGCAAAGGCGTGTATGGCGCCTTTGAGGCGTTTTACCATCTCTTCCTGCGTCCACGTGCCTTGCAGGTATTCGGTAATCCACTTATATTCAAGCCCTAGACTGATGAGCCATACATCGTTTAGGCCTTTATCGCGAAGTTGTTTAACTTCCTCAATCATGCCATCGCGAATCCGTTCATCGACCCTTGTGTCAATTTTTTTGTAGAGTTCTTCGCGGGGAACGTCTTTGCCGAGGATCAGCGTGTTGTATCGCGGGGGCAGTTTTTCTGCAGTAAGCGGAGCGCCTGATTCCAGTTTTTCAATGGCGCGGATGAGGCGGCGCTTGTTTTTTATGTCATTGCGAAGGAGCGAAGCGACTGAAGCAATCTTATCGTCGGCAGTAGGCTTGGTTTCGCTGTTAAGATTGCTTCGTTCGCGAATACGCTCGCTCGCAATGACAACTAACTCATCAATTGAGTTTTCCTCGAGCTCTTTACGGAGTTTAGGGTTTGGGGGCACATCAGTCAACTTATAGTTATCAATTACCGCATAGGCATAGAGCGCGCTGCCACCAACGAACAAAGGACGTTTGTCGCGGTGCACGATATCGTCGATTGCTTCACATGCCCGTTTTTGAAAATCAGCAACATTAAAATTATCACCCGGTTCAGCACTATCGAGCAGGTGGTGGGGAACCGCGTGTTGTTCGTCTTTTGTCACCTTTCCGGTACCAATATCTAAACCAGTATACACCTGGCGCGAGTCCGCACTCACGATTTCTCCATTGAATTTTTGGGCAAGTTCAATTGCAAGCGAGGATTTTCCGCTTGCTGTAGGTCCTAGGATGGCGATGAGTTTTGGCAGTGGTTGGTTCATAGGGTGAGTATATCCAAGCCGGGCATGTTGTCAATCAAATCAAAATTCAGCCCGCCGATATCGGCGGGCTGAATTGGGCTAGAAAGTATTACTGGGGTGGGGGCGGAGTTTTGATGCCTCCGTCCGAAGGTCCGCTATTATTAGTCTGCGGTGGGTTAAGGCTGCCTGGTCCGCTGTTTGTCGGGGCTGGTTCGCGTACTTCATCGCTCCGTATATCTCCTCGATCGCCGGGCGCGATTGTCCGCGGGTCAAACCGCTGTTCTGCGCCTGTTGGAGAGGGTGTGCCGCGCTGGATGGCCTGCTGCGGCAGGGGAGAATTTTGGCGCTGGATGCGCTCTTGAACCGCTTGAGGAACGTTTTCCTGCTGGATCTGCTGTTTTAGACCTTGTGAGTTATTCTGGAACTGCTGTTCTAGTTTTTGCCTGAGTTCTGGAGTTATGTTCTGAAAATTTGGGAGGATTTGGTTTTGAGATCCTTGCTGAGGCTGTTCGAACTCTTTTTGCGCTTTTTTATTTATTCCTTGCTCTTCCAAGAATTTTTTTAGATCATTACCTTGCAATCCTTGTTCTGCTGCTTGGGTGCGCACCTGGTTCTGAAACTGCTGTTGCATCTGCACTTCCTGAATGTTGCGGAATTGTTCTTGTGTTTGCTCGTCTACCCCGAGTTGTGGTCGTAATAGGAATCGTTCTTTGATATTGGTAAGTTCACTAGCATTAAAATCAGGAAGTCCTTGTTCGGCACGGATTTCGCGTTCTTTATTGATTCGAGTTTCAAACTCTTGCTCAATCTTCTGCTTTATCTGCTGAATTTCGCCTTGCTTTGATTGGAGTATACTGTCGAAATCCGAATACCTCACTTCAATACGTTGTTTAAGATTTTCATTTTGATCAATCTGTTGCTTGAACCGTTCAAACCGAGCAGGGTCATCAAAATTTTGTAGTTGCTGATGAGTAAAGTCAATTTGCTGGCTAAGCGCCTGGTTCACGATTCCCTGGAGCGCTTCGGAACCGCCTGTGCTTAATTGCTGGAGTTGCTGGATGGTGTTCGGATCAAAACTCTCAATGCGCTTTAGAAACATGTTTTGATCTTTCGCAAATTCCTGTTCAAATCCGTGTTCAGCCTCTTCTTTTAAGCTGTCCGCAAATGCTTTTTGTTCCGGCGGCAGGCCTTCTTTAAGTTTTTGTATTGCAGCGAATGTTGAAGGGTCTGGGTTTTCGCGCATTTTTTTTGCCAGCTCTTGGAATTGTTCAGCTCGTGCCTGTGCATCTGGGTTATCAATAAATTTTTCCTTAAACCGCTGAATAGACTCTTCTTCTTTTTTAGCTATTTCTTGCTTTATTTCTTCGGGGACATTGTTTTGAATCTGCTGGATTACGCGCAGATTTTCCGTACTGCCATCTCCGAGCTCGTCAAGAAATGCTTCACGTGAAACAGGATCCTCAAATCTTCGGAACCGCTCTTCGAATTTATTGATTGTTTTTTCTTTTGCTTTTTCGATATTTTCAAAAAAAACATCCGAAAATTCTCCTTGTGACTTAATTTCGTTGAGTGTGCGCAATTGGTTAGCTGGGTCGCCGGTAATATTTTCTACGTACCTGTTGAATGCGATTCCAGCCTCAGCATCTGGAAGGTTTTGCATGGTTGCTTCAAACCGAAGCCGCGTCTCGTCTTTAACTTTACCAATCATATCGCGGGATTCCTCTGGAATAAATTGCTCCATACGCGAAAGAACTTCCATGTTTTTGAAGTCGCGAAATTCGCTTCCTTGCTGGTTTTCGAACGCGGCAGTAAAGCTGTCAGCAATCTGTTGCTGGTTCTCGGCCACCTGGGACATTACTTGCGCCTGGTGCTCCATGGATCGTTCGCGCGCTTCTTTGATTTTTGCGAATGCCTGTTCTGGAAGTTTTTCTTCCAGCGTATCAAGCATTTTTTGTTGCTTGAATTGGAAGTCAGCTATTTTTTCCAAAAACTTGTCTGCCTGTTCTGATTTTTTTTCTTTAATATCAGCTGCGTGTTCTTTTATTTTCTCGATATTAGCCTCAAATTTATCAAGCGCTTTTTCCACCTTTGCTTGTGCTTTGGGATCATTTGGATTTTCTTCGGCAATGTGGCGCGCTTTTAAGAGCTGTTCGTGCGCTTCTTCAATTCGGTATTCAGCTTTTTTAATGGGGTCGCGCGTAATAGTCCTCCGTACCGTGCGTTTGAATGTTTTAAGAAATTGGAATGCGCCAGGTGTTTCGGCGTCTAAATCAGTCTCAGTCACGGTTTCATCCTCGAGAGCTTCTGGGGAAAGTCCTACTTCTTCAATTACTGTGTTTACTGCTTCTTCTGCGGCTGCTTCTTGTACGGCAACATCCACAGCTTCCGCGGCAACTGTTTCTTCGGTAGCTGCATCACTGGTGCCAGTAGCAGCTGGTTCGTCTTGTTGCGCGAGAGCTGGGGATGCAATGGCGAGTAATAGCAGAATGCCAAAGCCCATGTATCGTTTGTTTTGCATATCTATTTTTTAAATAATAAAAGGCTTTTTTAGTATACCATATTTTTTTGAGGAATTGATGCACTGTTTTCTAGTCAATAGCTTGTAATCACTTCCAGTGGTGTTTTCATGTTAAGCCCCATGTGCGGTCTCTCAGTATTGTAGTAATGAATAAAGTCAGGAATAGCTTTCTCCCAAGCTTTGTGTGTTCG
>Ga0210057_1005575_pt1 | contig 16126 bp, 17 predicted proteins | sample CryGeyCG2114_010_2_FD_183968 | JGI IMG/M metagenome (GOLD analysis project Ga0210057, IMG submission 183968) | Groundwater microbial communities from aquifer - Crystal Geyser CG10_big_fil_rev_8/21/14_0.10 (SPAdes) (version 2) | ecosystem: Environmental > Aquatic > Deep subsurface > Groundwater ...
TTGGCAGAGCAAGAAGGTCTCCTTTTTGTAATTTAAATATATCTGCAAATTCCGTTATAACTCCTTCTTCCAAAAGAAGCTCCACTATTTGTGGTCCCATACCATCAATGTTGAAATTTGCTTTAGATGCAAAATACGAAAATTTACGCTTTTGTAATTCGAAAGAATTTTTATCTATACACCTGTGCGCAGATTGTCCGGGAATCCTTTCTATACTTCCATCTCCTCCACAACCAGAAACTTTATCTGGAAAAATAAATTTTTTTTCTTTACCCGTACGAAGCTCTTTTAATACACTCACAATATCTGGTATTACATCACCAGCTTTTTGAAGTATAACAGTGTCCCCAATCCTTACATCAAGTCTTTCTATTTCATCTTCATTATGAAGAGTTGCGCGGGACACAGTTGATCCAGCAACCTCTACAGGGTCTAGCACAGCAACAGGAGTGATCACCCCAGTCCTACCTACTTGCAATACAATATCCAAAACTTTCGTTGTTACTTGCTCCGCCTCAAACTTATAAGCAACACCGAATCTTGGCGATTTTGCAGTATAGCCAAGATTTGTCTGCAAATTTATATCATTTATTTTTATCACGATTCCATCTACGCCATATTCTTGTTTTTCTTTTTTACTTTGTAGCTTTTTGTAATAATCCTCTATCTCTCCCACCCCATTACATAACTTATTAAGAGAGTTGGTTCTGAAACCAAGATTTGCTAGCAACTCTAGTTCTTCAATTTGTGTTTTTGGCTTATTTAGAGATATGTAATCTATGTCATAAATAAAACAATCAAGATTTCTGCTAGACGCAACCTTTGGATCGAGCTGTCTTAGTGTCCCGGCTGCCGCATTACGAGGATTTGCAAATTGGTCTTCACCAGAAGATTTTCTTTCTTTATTTATTCTTTCAAACTCACCAATAGGAAGCCAGCACTCGCCAACAACAACAATGCCTATCTTTTCTTTTAATGATAACGGTACGCTTTTTATGGTTCGCACATTATGCGTCACATCCTCTCCTATGGCGCCGTCACCACGAGTTGCAGCAAGTACAAGCTCACCATTCTCGTATGTAAGTATTATTTTTAAACCATCTATTTTGGGCTCACATACATAAGAAATATTTTCATTAAAACTTAGACCTGATTTCTCAATAAATCTTTTTGTTTTTTTGTCCCACTCTATGAGCTCAGCATTGTTGAAAATATTATCAAAAGACCATTGAGACACCTTGTGAGTAACTTTTTTGAATGAATCTATTACATCTCCACCAACACGCGATGTTGGACTATTGTTTGTTTTATATTCTGAGTACTTTTGCTCCAATTCAAAAAGCTCTCTCATAAGAGCATCATAAGCTTCATCAGAAATTTCTGGATTATCCTTTACGTGATAGAGGTGGTTGTGTTTCTCTATCAACAAACGAAGTTTTTGTATTCTATCTTTTGCTTCATTATTAGTCATAAGATATCTTAATCGCCCTTTCTACCCTCTTTGTATTTCCAGGATCACAAGAGTTATAACCCCTTGACTCTATTACTGTCTTTTTATATGCGTCAATATTTTTGGTTACTTTAATCTTTGCACAGTAAGAAGATCCTGCGTATGGTAGATCAAAGGTTGTTATTGCGCTAATTGCATCCGATGAATCTGGCGCCAATGAACTAGTAATGTCTACACCAGCACAAACAACACCAGAAACTGGTAGTATTGATTCACTAGAGGTTGCAAAAGCTTCTTCTTTTACATCCCAATATATTGCACACTCAAGACCAGAATCTGCTGCATAAAATGCAAACTGTGATTCTCTTCCTAAAACAGAAAGCTCAAATCCTTTTAATGTGGAATTTAATATTGCCAATCCTATCGAAAGCAACAAAGAAGAAATGACAACTGCGATAAGAAGAGTAAATCCACGAAAAGTGTCTTTTACAAAAGACACTTTTCGTGGAAATCCAAAATTCAAAAGACCAAAACCAAAAGAACCTTGGCTTCGATTATTAATTATGTTTTTTTGAGTTTTGAGTTTTGACATTTGGATTTTGGATTTGTTTTCTATTGCCAATTAAATAAGGTCTCGTTTATTTTAATTTCTTTGTCCCCTCTGGTGTTTGTCCATTTTACGGTTACTTCTATTAAAACCTCTCTGTCTGGTACTGTCTCAGTAATTAAAACACTTCTTGTAAATATAGAATCCATCCATGTATCTTCGTGTCCATAAAGTCCTTCTGGGCTAATTTTCAATTTTTCACAAATGCCACTGCTACAAAGTTTCATTCCTCCTTTTAAAACATCAACAATACAAGGCTTGCCCTTATCTACACAATTTGACAACTTCTTTAACCAGTTTTTATTCTTATCTAAATCGAAAACATTAGTGTCTCTTTGGTAGCGTACAAATTCAACAGCCTCTTGGCCCAAATAAAAAGCAGTAATTTGATTAGTGGAATTTCTTGCCAAAACTAAACCATTTTGCGCCATACTCATTGGGGCCGCTATTGCCGTAAGAAGAATACTTATCGCAATAAGAGATTCAATGATAGAGAAACCACCACGAAAAGCATTTTTTGCAAAAAATGCTTTTCGTGGAAGCTCAAAATTCAAAAAATCAAATCCAAAAGACCTTTGTTTAGTGTTGTTTAATTTATTTTTTTGAGTTTTGAGTTTTGACATTTGGATTTATTATCTTTTTGTTTAAAAATCAATTAGTCTTTGGGTTATTGTTGTCTGAATATTAAAATTAGAAGCTGTCTTGGTACCAATGTTTATTTTACCCTCTACGTGCAAAATTATTCTAGGCTGTCTATTATCTCCTGTTGGCGCACCGGAAACATATAAATCAAATTTTTCCACAACAATTTCTTTCGCTGTTATTTCCACACCACTAGATATGTTCCCGTCTGTAGTTTTCTTTATGCGCCCACCATCAAGCCAATAGACAAACCTACCAGTTCCATTGTATGGAAGAAAAGCTAACAAATGCCCTGGATCAGAACCGCTAGCAATTCCACAGTCCCGGGGAACATCAAGACCACTTGCAGAACCACAGTGATACTTAGTCCCAACTCTCGCGTTTCGAGAAATATCATCTATTACATAATTCAAGTTTGTCATCAAAATCTCTATTCCTTGCGCTTTTTTATTAGAATCAATAAGTGTCATAAGTGCACCAAATGCAACAGTTACAACAACAGAAAATAGTGATAATGCAACCATCATTTCGATAAGAGTAAAGCCGCGCAAAGATTTTTTTCTAAAAAAATCTTTGCGCGGAAGCCCAAAACCCAAAACACCAAAACCGAAAAACGCTTGGTTAGAATTGTTTATTTTATTCTTTTGAGTTTTGAATTTTGACATTTAGATTTTGGATTTGTCCTATCTCTCCACATATATCTGACCACTAGATTCAACGTGTATATGCCTTTCACCTCCAGCACCTCTGTTGGACTGAATTGTTATTTTTGCACTTTTATATCCATTAGCCCCATCAACCAAAATAAAGGCTCCAGGGTTTGGTCTTATAAATAAAACATCTAAACGACTAATACTACCGGCATCACTACAAACATCACCGCCAGCATTTTGGGTGGCGCAGAATTTCTTTATTGATATCTCACCTTTTATAGACAAAATATCTACCAAACCATCACTGGATGCGTTGTATCCAGGACGTGTACCATAGTTTTTATCAGCAAAAAATACAAAAGAGTCAGGTGATCCTTTGTCAAAATGAACACCATATGGGTAAATAAAAGATCCTTCAAACCCCCTAACACTTATACCGTAACTCTGTGCTTCACGAATCTTAAGAGCAACTTCATATGCAAGATTTGTAAGCTTTATCGAAGAATTAAAGTCTGACTGATTTACCAAAACAATACTACTTATTACTGTAAATATAGTAATTGTTACCATTAGTTCCACCAGAGAGAAGCCATTTTTGTTCTGAATAAAGAATTTAGAACCCGCCTGCCGGACGGGCAGGTTAGGAATTAAGAATATGCGCCCAAAAAACGACGACCTATTTTCATTATTTATTATTTTTTTGTCTTTAGTGTTCGTATTCATAATTCTTAATTCATAATTCCTACTTCTGAATAGGTATTCATAATTCATAATTCTGAACTTAAAACAAACTTATGTTGAAAAAAAATACTAGCCAAGTACCAACTAACAAAAACGGGGCAAATGGTATCTCTGTCTTCATCCCTGTAGAGACATTTTTTCGTATAAATTTTTCATAAAACATAATTCCGAGTCCTACCAAAGCCCCAAGCCAAAATCCTAAAACAATTGCAGATACTCCCAGTATTGGTCCAAGCATTAGCCCTATTGCAAATGCAAGTTTTGCATCTCCTAGACCCATCCATGTTCCACGTGAGAAAAGCCAGAATGCTCCAAAAAATAAAAACAGTCCAATAGCAGTATAAACGCTATATATATCAAAATAATCTGTAGAGGAAGAATTCCCTATTACAAAAAGTCTCAAGAAAGAAATTAATATGAGAGGATATACAAATTGGTTTGGAATAATTTTGTGATGATAGTCATATACAAAAATAAATACCATTAGCGCAAAAAGTACAAACAATATAATTGATTCTATTGTAAGACCGTAAATCGAATACACACCAGCAGACAAAATACCCGTAAGTATTTCAACTAATGGATACTGTATGGATATTTTGCTTTCACAGGCACGACATTTCCCTTCAAGTAATATAAAACTTATACCAGGAATAAGGTCATACCATATTATTTCTGTATTGCAGACCATGCACGCGGACCTGGTCATCATTGATTTACCTGTATTAAACCTAAAAGACAAGGCATTCAAGAAACTGCCCACTATAGTCCCAAATACGAAAGAAAATAATATCAACAAATATCCCATAATATATATACAGTATACTATATATATTTATGAAAAACCCTATGGATTTACACATAAAAACCCCTCTATCTTATAAGATTTGTGGGGTTTTTAAGTCTTTTGATTTAGATAATTATTGTGCTACGTCATATATCGGCGAATCTCCATCAAAATCTACAGCACTACCGGTGCATTCTGTTCCAGCCGCTAAGTCTAGATTTTTACCACTTGTTAAGATTGGGTTATTTAGATCTTCAAGGGTTATGCCTAGGTGATAACCATCACATACAGCACCTGTTCCAAGAGCAGCATATTTATATTCAACAACACCTGTTTGTGGGTCTATTGGTATTATGCTCATATAACCTGGCGCAATAAGATCATTCAATGCTGTTGGATATGTTCCTCCGTTATCATCAGAATATAGTTGTAATGCTTTTTGAATACCATCAAGCTCTGCGATTCTTTTAGCATCACGTGCTTTTACGCGAGCTGTATTCAATGAAGCAAGCACAACAGAGGAAAGAATTCCTATGATTGCGATTACAACTAGAAGCTCGATAAGTGTGAAACCACCTCTACCAGTTTTTCTTCTAAGATTTTTCATAATATATATAATTTATTGATTATTAATTTTTAAATCGACCTAATAAAATATTCATTGGTTTGAATGTAATAATTATATCAAATATATAAACAAAAACACCCACAAATGTGGGTGTTTTTGTTTAAACTCTGAAAAATAAGTTTATTAGGAAGCTGGACAAACGTAAGTAGACGTTGTAATCGCAGCGTCTATAAGTCTTGATGCCCCGACTGAATCGACACACCAATAGTCCGTACCAGAACTACCACTAACTAAGTCCGTTGTTTTCATCGGAGATGATGCGGCCCAAGCGCCAGAACTGTTTCCACAAACATCAGATGTTGTATTACCTGCTCCAGACTGAGATGCGGCGTCAAGCAACTTAATCACGTTAGCATCTGAACAAACAGTAGCGTAAGAATAGCTGTTGCTATCATAGTGCAACTCAGCCTCTGCTCTTACTGAAGCTAGCTGTGACTTAACCGCAGCATCCTGCCCTTTACCTCGAGCACTATTTAATGAAGCAAGCACAACAGAGGAAAGAATTCCTATGATTGCGATTACAACTAGAAGCTCGATAAGTGTGAAACCTTTATTTCTTTTCATAATAAAATTTAATTAATTAACAAAAATTTTTGCAAATTTATATTTGAAACGACGTGCCCACTCAAGGCAGGTTCGACCATGTCGTATTAAACGCGTATTTTAAGCGTATTCCTATTATATACCCCCTTTAAAGAAGGTATTAACTAATATTGTGGATAAATCCGCACACTAACATTAGTTTCATCCTGCTTTTACAACAAAGATTATGTTGTTTAATAGACAAAAATCAAAAAGTTTTTGGTGTTTTATAAACACCAGCAAAGCTAATGTTAGTGTGCGGATAAATCACTACGCGCCGCCAGAAATATTATAAATAGGTATAAGAACTGAAGCCAGCAAGAATCCAACACCAAGACCAAGCATCACCATCATTAGTGGCTCTATCATACTCACAAGAGTATCAACTGCATTGGTCACCTCTCTTCTGTAGAAGTTTGATAGTGTCTTTAAAATATTGCCAAGCTCTCCCGTTTCCTCTCCAACTCTCATCATTTGAATCATAATTTTAGGAATCTGCGGAAACTCACTTAAAGAGTCTGAAACGCTTTTACCTCCTTTTATATTTTCTGCAGATTTCATAAGCAACCTTCTATATACTTCATTATCCACAACTTCTGCAGTCACCTCTATAGCTCTTAGCATTGGAATACCTGAAAGAAGCATTGTATTCATGTTATCAGCCAGTCTTGATAAATAAAGCTTTTGATATAGATTTCCAACATAAGGAACACGCAATTTAAAATCTGCAAAAAAGGCCTTACCAGTCGGTTTCCTTGACCATTTAAATATAAAGAAGCCTGATATAACTAAGGCGATCAATACGAAAATACCATAGTCGGTCAATAGCTTGCTCATTCCTATAACAATTTTTGTATATATTGGTACCTCCTGTCCAGATTCTTCCAGAATAGAAGTAATACGTGGTATAACCATTGTAAGCATAAGAACCATAACACCTATAAACACAACGATAACAAATATAGGATACACGAGTGCATTTTTTGCTTTTGATGTTAGTTCATAGTTTCTGTCCAGATAATCGGCGAGAAATAAGAATGTTTCATCTAGCTTTCCCGTCTCCTCTCCTGCTTTTACCATATTTATATAAAAAGCAGAAAATACGTCTGGATGTTTTGACAAAGATTTTGATATTGAGCTACCAGACTGAAGCTCTGTAGTAACTTGACCAAGTTTTTCTCGCAAAAGTGGGTTTGGTGTTTCGGCAGCAAGCATGGTAAACACACGAAGCGCAGAAACTTGTGCCTGAAAAAGTGTTGATATCTGTCTTGAAAGTATCACAACATCTTTGTTTGACACCTTTTGAAACATAGTAATTTTCCTATCAAAAAGACCTGTTTTATTTGCTGGATCAATACCAAGAATTGTAAAACCTCTTTTTTGTAGAGATGATACAGCAATATCAATATTCAAGGCTTCGATTGTGCCTTCTTTATTTGAATTATTTTGATCTACTGCTTTGTATTTAAATAACATATTAAATGAATTATGAATTATGAATTATGAATCGTGAATACAAAAAACAAAGCGATGTATGCAGTATGGGTGTTTCTTGTCTAGAAAATCTATAATTTTTGTACATATAAAATTAACTCCACGTTATTTTCTAAATGAGTCTATCCAAAACTTCTGGTTTCAAAGAATACATCCTAGCGGTTTCTATTGTTATTTCACCTTTCTGCACCAAGTCCGCTAAAGACCTATTCATATCAACCATTCCTTGCTCAAGACTTGTTTGTATAACAGAATCAATTTCATGCGTCCTTCCTTCTCTGATCAAATTTGCAACAGCATTATTGTTTATCAACAGTTCATATGCTGGTACAACACCACCAGAAACCCTTGGTAATAGTCTCTGAGAAAAGATACCCGACAATGTATTTGATAATTGAGCCCTTATTTGTGGCTGTTGGTCTGCTCTAAATGAATCAAGTATTCGATCAATTGTTTGTGAAGCATTATTGGTGTGAAGTGTTGCAAAAACAAGATGTCCTGTTTCTGCTGCAGTAACCGCGGTTGCTATTGTTTCTGGCTCTCTCATTTCACCGACCATAATCACGTCAACATCCTGTCTGAATGTACCACGAAGCGCGGTATGAAAATCAGGAGCATCTAAACCAATTTCTCTTTGATCTATGATTGATTGTTTTTGTTCAAAAATATATTCTATTGGGTCTTCTATTGTGATTATATGCTCTGCTCTTTCTTGATTTATAAGCTCTATCATAGACGCGAGAGTGGTAGTCTTACCCTGACCAACTGGACCAACAAGTAAGAAAAAGCCCTGTTGTCTTCTTGTAAAATCTGCTAGAGATGATGGTAAATTCAGATCTTCAAGTGTGCTTATCTTTTTTGGTATAAGCCTCATTGCAACACCAGCAGAACCAGATGCAAAAAATGCATTACATCTAAAACGAGCTTTTTCTTTGTATGCATAAGAAAAATCTAATTCTTTTTTTTCAAAAAATTCATCTCTTTTTTCTTTTGTTGGAAATAATATATCAATAAGACCAGCCGTATCTTCTGCTGTCAACATTGGCTTTTTTACCAAAGGTACTAGAGTACCAAGAATCCTAAGACTTGGATGTCTATCAACAGAAAGATGAAGGTCTGATCCACCCTCATTAATCACAATCTCTATTAACTCCTCCATTTCCTTTTTATATTCTGACATTATCCTAATTTTTTATCTGCTATTTGTTTTACCTCAATCAATACCTCTGAAGGTATTGATGTTGCTTTTACAATATATCCATCAACATCAAATTCTTGTGCCTTTTTGATATCTTCTGGTTGTCCTTGATTTGTAAGCACTATAATCACCAACCCCTTGTCTAAATTTTGTGTTTTAATTTCTGCAAGTAATTCGAGACCACCCATAACAGGCATAACCATATCTAACAACAAAACGTTAAACTTTTTAACACTACTTTTTAACTTATCCAATGCTTCTTGACCACTCATTGCTGTATCAATATCGAAACCAAACTCCCTGAATTTAACAGTGTATATATCTAGTAGAAACTTATCATCGTCTACAATAAGGATTTTATATTTTTCTCCGGTCATATTATTTATATTATATCAGAATAAAATTAGCTTTGTTATAGAAGCAAATTAAAGTTTATTTACTTCTTCAAAAGGAACCTTGTGGTCAAAAGCCTTTAAAAGAGCGTCTTCCTTTAGAGTAAGCATGCCCTTTTCTCGCGCTTTATTAAAAATATCTACCTCATTTGGTTTCTTCAAAATTATCTCTTCAATATCTCTGTCTATACTCAAAACCTCAAAAACCGATGTTCTGCCTCTTGTTCCATTTGGACAGTCTGGTGTACCCTCACTTGCAAGGACATACTCTGGAATATGTATATTTTTCTTATATTTTTCAGGTAAATCCTGAAATGAATTATCTAATATTGCTTTTATACTTCCCTCTATAGGCATTTTTCTACCAGAATTAGGGCAAATTGTTTTCACAAGCCTTTGTGCCATTGCAATAATCAATGTTGGTGCAATCAAATAAGGATCAACATCCATATCTATAAGACGTGGTATAACCCCTACTGAAGAGTTAGTGTGTATAGTGGAGAAAACAAGGTGTCCTGTAAGCGCCGCCTGAATCGCAAGACCAGCAGTCTCTTTATCTCTTATCTCACCAACCATGATTATATCTGGGTCTTGCCGGAGTGTTGTACGTAATCCTGTCGCAAAAGTATATCCAATCTCTGGATGAATTTGCGACTGGCTAATACCTGAAACATTGTATTCCACAGGATCCTCGAGAGAAAGAACATTTTTTGTTTCTCTATCGACCTCATTTAACATCGAGTAAAGAGTCGTGGTTTTACCAGACCCAGTAGGACCTGATATTAGAACGAGTCCATAAGGTCTTTTTATTGCATCTCTTATAAGTTTCAAATTATCAGGTCTTATACCCATGTCATCTAATTTTGGAACTCCACGCTCAGAATCAAGCAATCGCATTACAACTTTTTCACCATAATATGTGGGAAATGTAGAAACACGAAAATCAATTTTTCTATTATCAATATGCGCTGAAAAACGACCATCTTGTGGCTTTCTTTTTTCATCAAGCTTTAATTTTGCAAGAATTTTTATTCTTGCGACGACTGGTTCAAGAACCTTTATCGGAAGTATGAGAGATGTATTCATTGTACCGTCAACTCTAAAACGAACACGAACCTTGGTGTCTAGAGGCTCTATATGAATATCTGATGCCCTACCTTCTGCCGCATATCGGAGTATTGTTGCAACTATTTTTGTAACAGGAGCATCTTCTATAATACGTGTACCTTCTTGTTTTTTTGAATGAACCTTTTTTAACTCTTCTGACAACTGCTTCTCTTCAGCAGAAAGTTCTGTCTCTAGCTCTGATAGCGCCTCGCCCACTTCACCAGTAAGACCAGTGTAAGAATTTAAAATTTTCTCAAAATCTCCTTCTGAGATAAGAAACATTTTATAAGGAATATTGTTCTTTGATGCAATAAATTGCACAGCGTCCTTTGCTTCAAGATTATCTGGGTCTACAAAACCAACCTCCAACACTCCATCTGTAATTCCTATTGGGGCTATTTTATAATATTTAACAGATTTCTCTGGTATATATTTTAATACATCAAAAGAAGCTGCCGCATTTTCAACTTCCTTTGTTGGTAAGTTATAGTACTCACCCTTAGCAGTTAAAATATCACTAGAAGAAACACCGCGCATAGCAAGCACTTCTTCAATATTTTTTGCACCATCTTCGGCAAGCTTTTCTATCGATGAAACATCACTTTCAGCAACAATACCTTTTTTTGTTAAAATTTCTAGTACATCCATAAACAATATTTTTTACACTAAACCTTACAAATCCAAACTATATATTCAAATCATCTGGATTTAAGTCGTCAATATTGTCTGGGTCTGGATCGATGGTTGTAGATAATTCAGCCCCTAGTGGAGCAAATGGGTTAACTCTTCCAACAGGTTCTGGCTCAAGAACTACTCCAAAATCCTTTAAAGATTTAAAAACATTGGATTCAAATAATTCTGAATCAAGCTTTATAGCTCTCAATTCAAGAAGAAGAGATATTATTTCTCTTTCTGTATCATCCCCAAGTTGACCAGTATCTTTTGTAGATACCAAAGAACCATCTTCTTGTGCAAAAATTAGATTACCAACACCCAGGCTGGTTATTAGTAATGTTATAGACACCAATAAAACTTTTATAAATAAATTCTTTTTCATATATTAAATAACGGGATTAAGCCAATATGTTGTGATTACAATCTGGTATTCATATAAATCTTTTTCAGATGCTGTAAAAGAAATTGATTCTACATCTACTATCCTAAGATTTCTTTCCAGATCCATTAAAAAACTCAAGAAGCTATCATACGGCGCAACAACAGAAAAACCTAGTTGCATTTTTTGCTTATCGTCTTGTTGTGCCTCAAAAATATTAACATCTTCTTTGCTATTATTTGAATTTGAATTTTCTCGTGTTGCAATCGATGCGTCCCTAACAGTCATTCCATACTGTGATGCAATTGAATCTATTTCAATAATCAGTCGAACATTGTCTACGTGGTCTGGTAACATTTTTTTGAGTCTATCTATATTAGAAGCTGAAAAATTATTGTATGTAGTCAAAAGATCTTCCCTTAAAGCAATGAGTTCCTTCGATTTATCTAGTACTTGGTTATAGTTTAATGATGTTGCTTTTAATTCTTTACTACGCATATAAGTTGGATTTGTAAAAAATACAAAAAGCCCTATAGAGAGAAGTACTAAAAATAGTGGTGTGATAAGTTTTGTCATATAAGGTTAAAAACTATTAGAATATAAAAGTAAGTCATTTGACACAGTAAACTCAACGCTAAAAGTAACATTGCCAGATTCATCAAGAGTAAAGTCTGAAAAAATAGGACTTTGTATATGTTCATTCTCACCAAATCGCTCGGACTGAAGAGCAATAGAACGATAGCTTTCTGCAACGCCACTCATCACCACACCCAATGTACCATCCGAACTTCTGGAAAAATCAAAATTATTGAACTGAACTGTCTTAAGAGTAGCTGTGCTAAGCAATTCAAAAAACGGAGACACTGTGATGTGTTCATTTAATAATCTTTCAGCAACACCCAGACGAAGATCGACTCTGGAAAGCGTTGAAATAGTGCGTGGCTCAAAAGCTTCTTTCGCTCGATTAAGAGATTCTTGTTGTTTTACCAAATCACTGGCAACAACTCTTTCGTACAAAAAAGAAGCTCCTGCACCGATAAGGGATACCACAAAAATGATACCAGCAATAAGCATGAAAACATTAATCTGGGGTGCGGAAGATCCCGGATTTGTGTTAATTAACGTTTTCTTTGGTATAAATGAAGATGGTTGGAAATCTCCTGGCATATATTTTTTTCAGGAATGCTTACAACACCCCCTCTTATTTATAAAGTATACTATATTTCAAGCCAATTAAATTGAAAAAGTGTATAAAAAGTGTTGATAGCTAAACAGCTTATAGCTGATAGGTTTTAGGGGTTAGGCTAAATCCCTAAACAAAAATCTCGAAGGATTTTTGTTTAGGGATTTGGGCGAAATTTTCAATTTTTCTACCTTCCTGCCTGCGGTAGGCAGGCAGGCGGTAGATCTCCCAAAGGGAGACAATTTACAAACAATTTTCAATGTCCAATGATACAAAATACTAAATCCTAGCTCCTAAATCCGAAATCCGAATATCGAAATCCGAAACAAATTCTAATAATTAAAACCCAAATATTTAAACACCCCAGTGGGTCGGATAAACTTTATTATCCTAATTCCTCAAGTTTTCTGAGTGCGGTGCCTATAGCAACAGCAAACTCTGGCCCCGCTTCACTTAAAACAGCTTCTAGAAAAGCTGGTGTTTCAACTTTTTTGAAAGGATCTGCTATTTTTACCTCTATACTAAATCGCTCTGTTGCAAAAGCCTCTAACCCCTTTAATAAAGAACCACCTCCTGCAAATACAATCTTTGAAATTGGTCTTTGGTGTTTTCTCTCATACGCCAACATTACTCTTTTTGAATCAGAAATAATATACTCAAGAACAGCAAAAGAGGCGCTAGATGATTCAGCATTTTCTAAGTTTAAATTAACCCCGGAATCTCTTTTTATTTGTTCAGCCTCTTTTGGACTAATTCCCATTGAACTAGCAATAGATAATGTTATATCTTGTGAGCCTTTATTGATTGAGTGTGAATTTTTTACAACTCCAGCCTCCACGACATATAATTTTGTTGTACTAACCCCAAAATCTATTAGGAGTATAGGAGTAATACCTCTATCTAGAGAAGATCTTATTGTGCTAAAAATTTCTATCTCAAAAAAAGATGCCTGTAGACCAGCTTGTCTCACTATTTCTTGATATTTCCCAATAGTATCTTTGTGAATTGCTACAATTAAAACTTCTGTTTTTTTGCTGTCATCCCCTTCTGGACCTATGTTTGGTATTACATTCCAATCAAGCATCACATCTTGAATAGCAACAGGAATATACTTTCTTGCCTCAAGTGGAACAACTGATGCAAGTTGTTTTTCATCCATTTTAGGTAACTCCATTACAGTAATAAGGCTAGCTGAGAGAGGTATAGCAACGCCACAATTTACAGTTGTGACTTTTGCTTCTTTTAAAACATCTTTAAGACCCTCAGAAATTATCTCTGGTGGCAAATTTGTGGCTTGTCCTGACTCTACTTTTGCATATGGCCCAAGAGCTAGCTCTCCGTAAGTTTCAAGAACAGCCCTACCTCCTTGTTTTCTTAATTGAACAACTTTTATTGAAGAAGATGACACATCAACACCAAGAACACTTTGCCCTTTTGAGGCTTTACTAAACATACCAGAAATGACATCCTTAAAGTTAGACATATATACAATAGTATATATCATGAAGCTTAATGGATAAAGCAAAATAATGTTTACTAAAATAAAAACTTTACTTTTAAATACAATTTTTCCAAGAAATAGTTTCGAGAAAAAAATTGGTGAAATAGATTTAAATACTTTTATAAAAGAATCCGGAAAATTCTCTGTACATGAATATATTGGTGTTAATTATTTTTTCGACTATTCTAATCAGTTTGTTAGAAACTCAATACATTCACTTAAATACAAAAGAAATAAAAAGATTGCTTTGTGGTACGGAGAAATCCTTTTTGACTATCTTATAGGAGAATCTTATGAAGATAATAATTCTATCGACAACAAACCTATTATCACAATAATCCCCTCTTCAAAATCTAGAATGCAAAAAAGAGGATGGAATCAATGCGAGCTAATACTAGACGAGATAAAAAGATTAGATAAAAATAATTATTTCGAATACAACAAAAACAACCTAGTTAAAAACAGAAACACAGAGAGCCAGACAAAAATGCGCAACAAAAAAGACAGGGAAAAAAATGTTTCCGGAAGTTTTTCAATAATAAAGCCTGAGGTTTTTTTCAACAAAACCGTTATTTTAATTGATGATGTAACAACCACCGGAAGCACAATCAAAGAAGCTGGTAGGCTCCTAAAAAACACGGGTGCAAAAGAAGTTAGGTTAATAACTTTTGCACACTAGCCTCGTAATACTAGAAAAGTAATGTACACAGCATAAAGTACTAAAAACAAAACCCCCTGCCATCTTTTGAGTTTGTGTTTTTCCCCTATAAACATGAAGGAGAACAGGAGCGTTGTAACAAACATAAGAAATAAAATATCCACATTAATTACTTTGGGCATTGTCACTGGAGATATTGCAAAAGTTATACCCAAAACACCAAAAATATTAAAAATGTTTGAACCAATAATGTTTCCAAGTGCAAGATCTGATTCGTTTCGCATTACCGCTTTTACAGAAGTAATAAGCTCTGGAAGGGACGTGCCAACAGCAATGACTGTAGAGGCGATGAGAAACTCACTCACCCCAAAGGATAACGCGATACTTGACGCGCTTTCAACGACCCACTTGCCTCCAAGATAGAGACCTATAATACCCATAACTATAATCCAAATTTCTTCCCAAACATTCCTTTGTTTATTGAAACTTTCTTTTGGAATCTTTTTACTTTTTATTGGTCCTATAAAAAAATAAATGAATATTCCAAAAAACATTAGCAAAACAAAGCCGTCTACCTTTGTAAGTGACGACACACTTGAATCGCCCCAAATAAGATTATTTGAAACAACAAATAAAACAACTGTTGCCAAAAGACTAAACAATATCTCTTTCAACACTGTTGATTTTTTAATATTTAGCGGCTTAAGTATAACTACAATACCTAATATGAGTAAAATATTAGCTATATTACTACCAACAACATTCCCAAATACGGTACCAACCTGACCATTAATTGCTGCCATAAGACTCACAACAACGTCAGGAACGGATGTACCAAATGCAACAATGGTGAGACCAACAATAATACTAGGTATGCCAAAGTTTTTTGCAATAACCGATGATCCATCTACTAAATAATCTGCTCCTTTTACAAGAATAACTATTCCAAGAATTAAAAGTATATAATCCATAATTTAGATAAAGTGTATTTTAAAGTGTTGATTTAAATTATAACCATTAAGTTGTTTATTAACTAATCCTTTTCCACAAAAAATTAATTAATTGAATTGCGGAATACTGCTAGAGCTGATAATATCTAATATGTGAAAAAAATAAACAAAGAAAGTAGAGTTTTGTTTTCTTTTGGTGATCAAAAAAGATTTCTTAAAACAGTAAAGGAAAAATCCAATATGAAATGGGAAACAATTGCCAAAGTGATAAATATACATGACAGGACATTAAGGGATTGGGGGAATGAAAAATATACAATGCCGTTGTCGGCGGTGAAAAGATTGTCACAAACCTTCAGTGTTTCTGTTCCCAAAAAAATTATTGTTAAAAATTGGGGTTCGCACCTGAGTGAAGCCGGGAAAAAGGGTGGCATCATAAGATATAAAAAATATGGTCATGTTACCCTAAATGAAAAAGAGCGAAAAAAGGCTTGGGAAA
>Ga0210057_1005576_pt1 | contig 16126 bp, 17 predicted proteins | sample CryGeyCG2114_010_2_FD_183968 | JGI IMG/M metagenome (GOLD analysis project Ga0210057, IMG submission 183968) | Groundwater microbial communities from aquifer - Crystal Geyser CG10_big_fil_rev_8/21/14_0.10 (SPAdes) (version 2) | ecosystem: Environmental > Aquatic > Deep subsurface > Groundwater ...
GGAACGGAATTTACTTCGAGAATCAGAGACGAAGTTTTAAATGAACATGTCTTCCACAGCCTTGAAGATGCAAGAGAAAAGATCGATTGCTGGCACTGGAAGTACAATAATTTCAACCCTCATTCGAGCCTAGGGATGAAAACACCAGCAGATTTTGCAGAGGAACAGGAAACTATGCTATCTGCTTAACGCAAACCGACTCAGGTTGAAAGTTTACAGACAAATGGGGGAACCGCCGTCAAAGGGAATGTCTATACCTTAGTAGTGGGGTGAAAATATTGAATGGTTTTGCCTCTTTCTTGATACGTCGCGTTTATATATACTTAAGGGATTTGATGCTGGGGGTCCGGCACTTTTTCAATGACTTCGACAATAAACAAGTTTTTCTCAGGCTGATTGCCGATGTCGACGGCAATAATGTTGTGATCACCGACAAGGAATACAACCAAAGAACGAGCGAGAATTGGAAAATCAAAATGAACTTTCGCTATAATTTTACCGAAGACAAAGGTGACGCCAAAACCGGTCGTGAAGCCATTTACGAAAACAATTTCGTAGCATTGAGTTTGTCGAGAGTGTTTTAAGCCGAACTCACCTGGGCTAACGACCTGGGATTTTCTTCAACCGCATTTCTCTGAGAGTGGAATATATTGACGATCCAATTCGGATTCGCCAGTGAGAGCGCAAACGAACTGGTAATATGAAGATATCCTCCCAAATTATTTCCATTAAAAAAGGGGTCAACATACTGCGCCCACTCCGAATTCCATTGAAAAGCCACCCATTGAACTAATGCAAAAACAGGTGAATCCGATATCGAATACAAAACTCCAAATGCTATTGTTCCCGAAACTAACAGAAGTGCCTTTTTGAGTTGAGCCGATTGATGCATCAAAATAAGTGGGTAAATCAGCCAAAAGCTAAAATGATAAAAGAGAACCATTTCAAAAGTGATTAAAAAAAATAACGAAATCAATAGGACTAGTCCCCAAAGTGACTCCTCAGCAAATAGAATGTACTTTTCTCTCGAGGTAAAAATTTTGACCTGACTCAGAACAGCCGTAAAATAGAAAATCGCTGCAATTCCTAAGATTGCTCCACTGAGAGATATGTAAGCGCTCTATCGAACCCATGGTTGCTCGATTCAGCTAGTTCCTGCTCTCCATTCGTAGGGTGAACTCGCCTTTTCCGGTGGGAATGATTTTGAAATCCCCCATGAGATATCGGTAGTCATCAAACTCTTCAATTTTTCTTTTTTTCCAAAATTCAATAAATACTTCTCCAAGTGGTGCCCGTTTTGCTTGGAGCTTTAAGCTACCAAACCAGGCAATGTTATTTTGTTGCCTTTGATCCATTACGGTCGAGTTCCACACACTCCACGGAACTTTGAGGCTCTTTTCCAGAATAGTAAGTTCTTCCGGGCTTCCATCTACAAGATCGTCAATTAGCGGTTTACAATACTCTAAGAAAACCTCAGACGCCTTTCGTCCTTTTAGCGGTTCAGGCAGTTTTTTTGTTTTAATTTTTGACGCCATCAGTGAATCAACGCTCCTTCTTTCTTTCGGCACGAGTTTGGGTTGTAATCTACAAGTAGCAAGTTCGTCAACTCTTCGTAATCCTCAAGGGTGCTGGCTTTAGGAAGTCTTTTAAATATCTCAACCATCACCTCATAAGGGTTTTTGCCATTAAGTTTTGCTGTGAGTGTGAGGCTATAAAGCAGCGCCGAAGCGTTGGCACCATCGACTGTGTCTGAAAAAATCCAGTTCTTACGGCCAATCGCAAATCGCCTAATCTGCCTTTCAACCCAGCCGTTATCAATTTCAAATCGACCGTTTTTTAAAAACGAGATTAACTCCTCGTACTGGGTTATATAGTAATTAAGCGCATTACCGATATCACTCGTTTTCGGCACGCGAAGAAGTTGGTCTTCGCACCATCGCTTTAGTCCCTCCATCCTTGGTCGGATTTCTTTGTCTCGTATGATTTTACGTTGATGTGGGCTCACGGCCTGTTCTTTGAACTCTGCCTCGAGCTTATAGATCCACTGAAAATACTTTAGACCCTCGTACGCAATTGACGCTTTATTCTTTTTTACCTTTATCCACGCGTGATAAAATCTTCTTCTTGAATGCATTAGACAACCAAGTAATATTAGGTCTTTCCCTTGCAATTGGTCGTAACCAGGATGTGCATCTGCCTGAAGTGCGCCATTAAACCCTTGGGTTAATCGTTTAGCTACTCTCCCGCTTCCTGATTGATCATAATCAAAAAGAATAATCCCCAATTCAGGAGAGCCCCGGGCCCACATCGTGGATTTTAACTTGGCCGCGCGACCCTGCTCCTTTAATACTTGAACCGATGTTGCATCAATAGCCATATAACCTCGCTCAAACATCCTTTCTTCAAGTAAATTCCATATCGGCATTAGCTTTTCTGATGAGCGTATCAACCATCTAGCCATCGTGCGCCGGGTGAGCTTAATGCCACTTAACCCATAAAGCTCCTCCAGACGATAAAGCGGTAGGCTTTGGAAAAATTTTGAGAATATAATAAAAGACAAAATCTCAGGAGTGGCAATCGTACCCGGTAAAACTGAATCAACCTTACCCTGAGCCATGTGACCCTCACAACAATCACATGCGTACTTAAATTTTATAACCGTTTGTACAACGTGACGTGCTGGGTAGCTCTTTAACCGTTCAGTCACTTCTTCGCCAATTTTTTTGAGTTTAGTTCCGTCATGAGGACAGGTCTTCTCGTCCTCCTCTAAATCAACGATCAGCTCCTCTCGCACAAGACCCTCGGGATACGGTTTTTTCTTTCCTCTGCCCTTTTTTTTGTACGTATATAAGTGATGGTCTCAGTCTCGGCTGGTGCAGTGCTCTTTGCCGCCACTTCAATCTCGTTAAATACAAGCTGGTCACTGCTCTCAAAACTCTCAGATTTTAGGCCCCACTTTTCATGTCTGAGCTTCAAATAAGCGTCCCTATAAAACTCAGCTTCTCGTTTGAATTTTACTACTTCTTTTAAGGCTTGTTCAAGTGTTGCTGATTCCATTGCTTAGGCAGAAAACATATCAGACAACTGTCTCAAAGTGAACACTTTCAAACCTGCTCCAAACATTTACGCCGTCTAGCAAAAGTTCCATGTCTTTAAGTGTAATCGCAATCACGTCTTCTTCTAAGTGTTTTGGCCAGGGAAATTTTGACTCCTCAAGCTTTTTAAACCAAAGTGCAAACCCACTTCGATCAAAATAAAGTGTTTTTATGTGCGTCCGCCTTCGATTACAAAAAATAAAGAGCGCCGGAAGCTTAACGTCAAGCTTCATATCCATCTGAACCACAACGCTAAGTCCGTTGATCGACTTTCGCATATCAATTGGTGGGCGATAAATATACATTGACCCAAAAGTCGAAAGCGCCCTCATTCACTCCGATCCAGTTCCAAAATAAAATCTGCAACCCACCTCGGATCAGGAAGTCGTCTCCGAGATCTCGGATTATCTAATCCCTTCGTTTCTACACGCACAAAGTCTGATTTTATTGATTCTCGTTTTTTTGAAAATCCAAGCTTACATTTTTGAGCATAATACGTCGCAGGGTCAATTCCATTTTTACGACAATATGCCGCCTGACTACCTGCAAACAGACTCGCCGCCTCCACGTGATCCTGCCAGCTAAGTTTCGATTCGTTTTGTGTTTCCATTGCTCATCCTCCCTTTCGAGGCGGAGAATAATATATTATAATGCGGCGATCAAACGGACGGGGCCGATAGAGCGCTTACGCTAGGTCAGCTGAAATTGGAATTTGAAGATCGCATCCCGGCAAACGCAATTTGAACATTAGCGGCCGGTTTACACAAAAAATTTACGTTCTCTCACAAAATTTTGTCTCCGCATTCTTTCGGGGGGGGCTTAAATCCGAAGCAAATTTGATTTTTTAGAGCTTCGAGCGACTTTACTCTCTTAGCTTTAACGCCATTTATAACCAACGAAGGAGAGGTATTGATTCGATACTTTTTATTTAAGTCCTCATGCATTAGGAACTTCGGAAACCCTCGCTTATTTACATTTTTCTTAGATTCGATATTGCTTAACACGTTATATTTTTTGTCATATTTCGAAATGCATTTATCAAGAGTCGACTGATCAATCTTAGCTTTTGAAATACACTCTTTTGAATCATTTGTCGGAAGATAGCATTTTAGGTATTCAATATGAATCATAGGATTGGAGTCTATCAAGCATTGTTGTCGAAGTTGTTCTTTTGCCTCTTCAACTCCCCTCATTACATAGTCGTTGAACTTAAAATCGAAAATTAATTTCCCGTTTAGGTGTTCATTTATCTTAAACAATCCATCTATTATCATTCTTTTAGAATGTGGACAATTAGCCATTGTGAATATTTTAATATTTGGCGGATTACCTTTTTCCATACAACTCCAATTTTTAGATTTACAAGATTCCTCTTCACAGTCAATTATGGAATTGTCGTTGTCATCGATGCCGTTATCGCAAATCTCACTTTTTGGATCATGATTGGCGTCAATATCAATTATAGCGTAGTCATTTTGAATTCTGGCATATTGTTTAATTAGATCAAAATTTTTGTGATACTGACCGTCGGGTGAGAAAATTACGGCGGGTAAATACTTTATATTGAGATTTCCCAACGTCTGTTTCGCCTCTTTTTGGCTGTAATCGAGTTTTACAATTTTGAATTGACCAAATTTATCTTTAAACTTTTCTTCTATTCCGAGAGATTCCGCTATACAGCTTTTACATCTTTTATCGTTGATAATTGCGATTTCCCAATTTCCATTAATTGGGAGAGTTTTTTTCTCTATATTTAAATAGGACCCGTTATTGCAAGCTGCAAAAACCAATAATAGTATTGATAAATATTTTTTTGACATTAGTATGAATCTCCAGATCGTAGTTTATTATTGTTAGCGAGATAACTCAAGATTTTGAACTATCTCTTCAGCATTATTAACGCTGGGAGTTAAATAATCATCTGCCAATAGGGCAGCTTTTTTTGAGTCGATTTGGTATTTATCAACATCTGTCAAATATTGAATAATCCGAATTCTTAATTCATTTTCGTTGCAGATTAAGTCATTAAAGTCGTGAAACTCTCCTGGAGTAAATCCACCGTCTTGGTTAAAAAAAATGGGAGGAATTCCAAAGCTAGCTGACTCGATTAAAGACTTAGAGAAAAATCCAATAGTAAATGAGGCCATTCTAATGCTTTGACTTATATCGATATCGGAGTTCGAAATCATAATTGGAACACCCTCTATTTTAAATTCAGCCCACGAGTTCTTGCCAATAGGGTGAGGTCGAATAATTAGGTTTGCTCCTATTTTTTGTAGTGAATCTCCTAGGTCTGTTAAAATTCCTTTTAATCTATGAATTTTGTATCCTAAGCCGTAATGTCCGTCGGCCCAATAGCTAGATTGATCCAATAATAGAATTGTTTTACTGTCAAAATTGTTGATCCTTATATTATCTGGATTAATAGTGCCTAGACTATGCACACCAAAGCTCGGATTTGGTATTTCTATATTTGATATCAAATTCTTTAGGATTTCGTTGTCCTGATATTCTATTTTATGTCGATTTTTACTAATGTTTCCAAAGCAGTAGTAGTGGTCTGAAAAAATTGGAAAAAATGTCGATATCGATGTAACAACTGAAGTTTGGAATGACGCACTCCTGCCTTCAAGTTTAAAATTCGATATCATTGGCAGAATATGTGCCGGTCGCCAATTACTAAATGTTATTAATTTTGCCGGAAATAGCTGTTTCTCGGTGTTTTTCAGAGATTGATTTGCAACTTCCAGCTGTAAAAAAATATTGTATGCACCTCTTCTTGCTCGAATCCGGAATGGTTTTAAGAGTTCGTGAAATTCAATCCAGTTTTCTTTTGCCTTTTCGATTATTGGAATTTCTATTTTTAAATTTTTATTTATATATTCGAGGGCGAAGGGATTATACAGAGTTATTTGTCCAGATTTGATCTCATTTTGAAAACGTTTTCGGATATAAAATAAATCAGCGTAATATTGGTTGTCGGTAAGGTAGACTAAGTTACAGTTTTGTTTAAGGACTATTTCAATTAAAGGGACTGCGTGTGTCTCAAATGTATTTTTCTCACCGTAACCGGAAAACACGTAGTCAATTGTTTCAGGTAGTCTCAAAAATTCTTCCGGGGACTTCAGGGAAACTGTAAGGCTATTCACGTCGAGCTCTCCATTTTCAATTTCACCATTTTCCAAATGAATATCCAATGTACCTAAATATGGCGCCCAGCGCTGGGCGTTATCGGCCATAAGAACTTTCCAGGCAATATCTGCTTTTTGAGCCCGACTATTATTTGGGTGATTTTCCTGAGACACAATTTTCCCTCAATAAGTTTAATATTGTATACAATTTATATTGAATGTCCCATAGGAGCCAGTTCTATTATTCTCTGCTGCTAATATTGGTGTCGATTGCCATTTCGTTAGCAGTACTCATCTTTGGTCATTGGACTGTTGTCACAGTAATCGGTATTATATTATTGGCTCGATCTGTAGTTTCTTTTCTTGCCGTTCGTCAAGCATTCGCCAATTGTCATTTTATCGACAATCTAACAGGTTTTTCTAGAAGAGTTCAAATTGTGCCGGCCGTAAGTCATATTTCGACAGCACGAAACGAGAGTTTTGCTATTGAATCCGCTGTAAAATCTTGGCTGAGCACAAACTACTCCAGGTATTCGATTATTTGTATCGATGACGTTTCGTCCGACGATACGTTACTTAAGCTCAATAATCTTTGCGACAAAGATGAAAGATTGCGTATTCTTGAATCACCTTTTAAAATTAAGGACTGGATTCGGAAATCTTCAGCATTGTGGCAGGCTGTTGGTATTACACCATTAGATACACGATGGATTCTATTTACTGACGCAGATATTCATATTAATCCGAGTACAGTATCGAAGGCAGTAAGTTACGCAGAGAGTCGTGGGATTGATTTTTTAACCTGCATTCCTAAATCGAAAAATAAGACTTTTTTCGAAAGCCTAATGCTCGCAGATATATGGGAGCGCCAAATTCGACTTATTGGGCTATCTTTAATGGGTCTTGGTCCACCTTTGGTCTTTGGGATTGGTGGGTTTATTTTGGTGAAAAAATCGGCCTATTTGTTTAGTGGTGGGCATTCAAAATATCCCAATAGCCATCCTGAGGACAATCTTTTGGCGAGGGCGGTTGCGGAGTCGGGATTTCATCTAGGCGTCTTATTTTCAAATGGAGAAGTAAGTTTTAGGTACTACACAAATCCAAGAGACATATTAGTCGGGATGTGGAAAAAGCACTTAGTAGCCTTAAATTTTTATCGAAAAAGAGCGATACTAAAAACGATTAATATTTATTTTGAAGAGGTTTTCCCCTTATTCGCTGTTATGTTACTGTTTGATAGTAGTGCTGTTTTGATATGGTTAGTGATCTATTTGGTTACTTATTTGAAAAAACTAAAGTTGAGCAAGATATCTACTTCCACAAAGCTAACATTAGTTTTATATCCAGTTGGGTCTTTAGTTAAACTTGGAATCCAGTTGTTCGCAATCATATTTACTTTGATTGGCAAGAAGATGACCTTAGATGGGCGCTTTACCGAAATTTTATGAATAAGTCAAAGCAAGTTAAAATTAAGATGTTAGTGCTTGCTCCGGATGCGAAGGTTTTGATTAAAGAATTACTCTTTTTTGTCATCTCTTTGTGTCATGATGAGTATGAAATAAAAACTGTAGTCGGGTGGAGTACGTCAGATATTTTCAAAAGAAAATCGAAACTAAATTTTGCTGAGCGTTCGTGCTTTTCCGAAGAATTGATTAAAAAAATTTTTGTAGCACAAAATATTTTTGATTTTGAGTTTTTAAACCTTGAGAATACACCGGGCGATCATTTAAATGTTCAAATCCAAAAACGATTGAGGAGGGTATTTCAGGAGTCGAAGCCTGATGTCTTGGTTTTTTCGGAAAACTCCCGTAGCTCTAAATCTAATATTCGGTTCAATGATGAGATTTGGAAGAACGCTATTCGATATTGTCCCAAGCAAATCGTTAATCCATTTGAACCAGTGCGGACGGAAATCGGAAAAGAACAATTTAATGTTTCAGTTTTAAATAAGGTGCGGTTAATTCTATCGGACAAAATGCAAGAGAATTTCGATCTAAACATTTTAGAGCGTTATTCATATATTAGTATCAACTCAAGTGGGGCTAGCTATCTATGAAAAAGGAAGTGGTTGTACCTTCGCCTACTGATAAAAATGGAATAGTTAAACTATTTAATAAAGTATTCGATTGGGGGAACGACTCCGTTTTTGATTGGAAGTTTAACAGACCAGACCGATTGGGTAACTTCTTTATGGTAGGAAAGTATAATGCACAGGTTGTGGCTTTCTATGGCGGCTATTTTCAAAAAATCAAAATTAAAAATCGGGAATTGAAATGCATTATAATTGGTGACTCTTCGAGTTCTATCGATAAACGATCAGAGCTTTTGTTTCTGCGAACAAGCAAAGAGTGCATAAGGAGTCTCGTCGACGTCATGAAAGTGCCATTCGGATACGGGATTTCTTCCCCTCGGGCTACTGAGCTTGGGATAAAGAGTTTGGGTTTAAGAAAATTAGAACGATACTTTCAGTTGTCTAAATACCTTTTTGAGGAAAGAATCAGTTGTGAAAACCAAAATTATAAAGTGGAAGAAATCGCCTTTTCTGACCCGGAGATTGCGACAGTTTGGAAAAAATGTCAGAGCGAAATGAAATTTGGAATCGTAAGAGATTCAGATTATTTATGCTGGCGATATAGAGACAATCCAATTAACAGTTATACATTATTAAAAGTCAGCGGCAACAAGGGTCCGGAAGCAATACTAGTGCTGAGTTTGAGAGAATTGTTTGTAAAAAATGATTCCACGATAGATGGAATAATAATGGACCTGATAATACCCTACGGCAATTCAGATAAGATTTTCCAAATATTTTCAGTGGTTGAATCTTTTTTACTTGCTTTAGGCGTATGTAGAATTAAGATTGCTTTGCCCTCTTATTCTACAACGTTTAAAGCACTTCGATATAGAGCCAATTATACTCCTCAGGTTAGAAGACAGTCCATCGTGTTTGCTTCACCTGACTCGGAGATAAATGAAGAAGAACTGGGGACTTTTTTTTATACTTTTGGTGATTGGGATGTCTATTAATTTTAGTGATTTGACTTCAATTTATTTAGATTTTTCTGCCACGCCACGATAGATCAGCTTTAATAATCGAGAGTGTTATTCCAATAATTACAAAAATAGTACTCATAAATACTGCAATCGGAAAAAGGCATACGCTAATAAGTCGTATGGTTGAATAATATTTTAGTTGTAAAAATGAAAACGCTGATATGAGCACTGACAAAAGTGCAGTAGCACATATCCCATAATCAATCCAATTAATGTTATTGGAATAATAATATTTAAAAACAAAACCGGTAAAAATAACTGGAGGAAAAAGGAATTGAATAATATGGTGGGAAAGTTTAAAAATCTGAAAAAACTTGCTGCCTTTTGATGCGTTGAAGTGGGCCTTTAATATTTGATTTTTGATGCCGTCGGTAATACTAGTATACGGACGGATGCTCACAAAGTTCGACAAGTTTATTAGACAAGTATTGGCTCCAATTTTTTTTAATCTGGAAAGTAGTAGATCTTCTTCGGGGTGACGCCCAATATCTAAAGAATGGCCTCCGGAAAATAGATACGAATCAATTTTGACTAGATATATTGCGCCAATCGCCATCGCACCCGAGTGGAAGCGAGAGTTTAATTTGGTTAGTAGTAAGTCTCGTCGCCAGTTTAGCATAAAAAGAAAGTCGTCAGCGATATGGTTGGTGATAATCATAGGGAATCCAGTTAAATAATCCACTTTTTTTTGGTTTGCGATAGCAATAATTTTTTCGATACTATTCTGCTTATATCTAAGGTCTGCATCAGATACGAGTAACCATTGATTTCTGGTTACGCTTTCGATTCGTGTAGCTTCCCATATTGAATTAGCTTTACCTAGCCATCCGGGCCTTAGTTTTGGTCGGTCCACTAAATTTACCATCGGAGGTTTTATATACTTTTGTATCAGTCGAGGAGTGTTATCAGTTGAGTTATCATCTACAAGCCAAATTTTTGCATTTGTTTGTGAGTCGAGAATTGATTGAATAGTCGCTTCAATAACTAGCTCCTCGTTTTTTATAGGTATAATCATTGAAGTACCATATTTAATATCTTCGAAATCGTTCCGGGTAACTGGTGGACGGATAGATTCAATCGCCAGATTAAATGCGAGTGATTCTCTAATGATTTCTATCAGGATGAAAAAGCTAGCAATAGTTAAACAAACTTTTAGTGAGATACGGTCGTTGAAGTAGTAAATCAATCCGGATGTGTTCGCAAATAGTACAAACAACAAGAATAAAAGTGCCCTTATCTGAATTTCTGATTTTCTGATTAAGCGCCATATTTTTCTCAATACTGACATGACAATTGAAATCGAATGGTAAAATGAATTGATTATAGAGCTCCGAAATCGAGTGATCCCGCGACACGCTTGATCTTCAAAAGAGCTAAAATACTTTATCAAGATTATTAATAGAATAATTTTAAACACTAATAAAGTTGGATGTCTTTCTGAAAATAGGTACTCCATAAATACGTTCCAAGCTAATAATGGCGGGAGTATCCCGGAAAAAAAATCTAACGCATCATAAACTTCTAACGCGGGTTTTTTAGCAGTGGAAATATATTTTGAAGTTACAAGAAATATCGGTATTTTTCTTTTTTTTAAGATTTTCGAAATAGTATTTATCCAATCGCCTATGCTCTTTATTTGATAATTCATTGAAAGCGCCAGGCGAAAACTAAATGTCTCTAATATTGTGACAGGTGTAGAAATATCTCTTTGCTCAAATCTTTGATAGCCGACCCTCGTCGATATTTTGGAGAGAACTTCAGGTATTAGATTTATCAATGGACGATTCTTTTTTATCGAAAGTGAAACTAACTTGGGAATGATATCAAAATTTGAGATGACGGTGTCATCGGAAATTAGAATTATGTACTTGGAAGATTCGATGTTAAAAACTACTTCAGTTAACGCTTTATGAAGCCCTCGGAAGTATTGATTATCATTTACTTTTACTAAAGTAACTTCATTTTGTACTACATTTGGATTGGTTTTGATAGAAGGTTTTGCTTTTTTAGGAATGAACAACGTAATTTTTTTTCTGTTATTATGTAACGATGAGATAAATTCAACATTAGTTATTAAAAAATCTTCGGGATTGTTTCCGTAAACAAAAACTTCAAAGGGGGGTGGATGGTTTTGCTTGTCAATGACATCTAGATTAAGCAGATTTAATTTAAACCGCTTAATGTTATTTGATTTAATGCTAAAAATTAAAATATATAATAATAGAACTAAATTTGAAGCTATAAAAATTTGAAAATTTTTTAGGTATATTGTATGTGCCACTATAATCGTGAAAAAAAAACCATGAAGAAACCATGGAATCATGTTTACTAAGGCGCTATTTAACGATGATTTCTGCATCAAGTATTGTTTCTTTGAATTTTAACAAATCCTTCAACCAACTTTACGTCGGGCTTACATTTTAATGCTCTATATCGATTTAATCCAATTATTGCCTGTGTGTAGTTGAAAAGCGCCTGTTGTGATTGGTAGATATCGCAGATTATTCGCTTCTTTTCTTCTGATTCAGTGATATCAACATAGGTATTGATATTTAAGGGTTGATGAATCTCATAATACCAAATTTGAGTAACGCTAGCATTGAAGTTAAGCGCAGACCACGCTGCAGTATTACAGGTTCGGTGATCGGAGTGTGTATCTATATCAGATGTTAAGAAGAGGATTTCCGGTTCAAAGCTGTTTAGTTGAATAGAAATTTGTTTGGTAAGTTCGCCTAGGTTTTCGGCTAGCTTGCCATCCTCGAACTCAAGATAAACTGGTTCTTTTGTTTTAAGTAATGCAGCGGCGTTTTGAGCTTCTTTTTTTCGAGTAAATATAATTTCAGAAGCGTTAGTGTTATTTAGAGTGTTATTCGGATGGTTTCGATAACAATTAGATCCGTCTGATGCAAATATCGTCTTTATGTCACTTTCTAGTTTTGAGTGTTCGAGAATTGTTCCGGCGCAGCCAAATGTTTCGTCGTCTGGGTGGGGAGCTAATACCATTATTCGAGACTTTTTCAATTGAGTGCAATTTTTATAAAATTGAGGTTCTGTAGTTTTCATTTGTGCATTATATTGTACCTTAGTTTGTACATTTTGACATAATCGTAGTCAGTGGAGTTTCACAAAGATGGGTTTAGTGACATTTGTTTTAAAACTATGCATTGCGACATATATTTTGAGTTTTGCAGCACCCCATGATGTTTCAAGTGAGTTGGACTCCAATATCAGTAACGAATACATAGAGTTTCCCTCAAATATTGTCATCAATGCAAGGACGTTTAGCGCAGAATGGTTTACGATTAACGGTAAATTTACCCAAGGATCGAATACAATACTTGCTGAGCACCGGAAGGAATTAGACAAATATTGGTCTGAAACGACTGAGTCTTTTTTGGGGCTAAGGGCTAGAATTAAGGACGCTGTTGAAATTCATTTTAGTTTCATGATTGAGGCCGAGGAACCTCCTGAGTGTCGCCCATCTTTAGTGGCCATTGTTGTTGGTCCTGTGATAATCGATTTATTTGGAAATTGGGCTTCTATTGTAAATTGGAAACCAGATTTTAGTTTCAAGAGGATTACGCGTTTTGAAACACCTATTCTCAGAATGCAAAATTGGCACAAGGTAACGATAGTTAGGCGTGGTTTGTCTATAGTCCTAATTTTGGACGGTAAAAAGCTAGTCGAGGAGAAGTTAAATTCGAATTTAAAGAGTTCCAAGTATTTTTCAAGGTTTGGAATTGGTAATCGCTGTAGCACGGTAAGATTTAAATCTATTAGATTTCTAGACCCGAGTAAGTGACAATTTGTCAGAAATCAAAATTTGGAACCGCCTTTGTTCTGATCCATTGATTGAGAATCCATTTTTTGCCAAGTACAATTCCCTGCCCAATATGGATTGACAGCGGATTTATCCTACCTTCTGCTGTAAGATTGTGAAAAAGTAGTGCGCGCCCGGTTTTTGGCTTCACCTTTAGATTTATACGGGGGAAAACCGTGTTTCCTCCAAAGAAATTACTGTTAAGATAAACGATAATAGTAAGCTCGCGTGGGCCTGACATAAGTTCATTTGGACCATAATCCTTCGGGTTAAGAGTGTCGTAATGTGCTAAATAGTGCTGAAAGGTTTTGTAATGAGTTACATTTAAAGGCTCTTGTCTCTCGCGAGGTCTCTGTGTAAGTTCAGAGATTTTTTGTTTTAATGATCTGATTACAGGATCCTCACGCATTGAAATGTAGGCTGTGTAACTGTTTCTGTAGTAATCGCCGTTGTTTGCTCCTTTGCGTTTGCCATACTGCTCCCCTATGGTTTGGCTTCGAAAAAGGAGACTCTTTGAGAGATTAATAATATGCTGGCAGTCCTTTTTCGAAATAAAGTTGTCGATTATTTTGTATTCGAGCGTCTCCATCTATTTGCAAAGGCTATCATTTCAAGGTCTCGTGCGCAGAAAATTTTAGATTATTGATTATTATTTCGATCAACAATTGAGATTTTGGCTTTAAGATTAAATAATTTCGATAGGTAATGTATTTTAGTGATAAAATTATGACGTGCACATTTTCTTTGGGCTTTATCGAACGCCCACTCCCACGCATTCCATTACGTAATCGTTGGAAAAACTGAAGGTATTTCAAATGCCAATCGTACGGAAGATTTTTGGTCCTGGCGCATGGCTTTGTACGAAGTAGCACTGGGAATATTGCCGGAAGAGTTTCAGAATGTCGGCTCTAGGCTCTAGCAAGATATGCTTAAGGCCACTAAGGCTTCAGCAAAAGATTACGATAAAGCTCGAGTTGCAATCGGAGTACATTCACTCCGCTACCTTTGCTATTTTGTTCTCTGCTAAATATACTAGTGGGAATATAATGTCAGAAGTATAAATAGATGCCTAGCTTAATTTTAAAATGGGAATTCCAAGTTGTAATCGTCTTTGATTTTCTAGTTCAAAAGTGAGCTTTATAATACTCCTAACTGATTTTAGGGTCGGCCCTTCGAAGCATTTAATTTTCTCATATGCAATTGGGTGCAGTACAGTAGGATCAACTGAAAGTTTGACATCCTCTTGGTTTATTTTCAAATTGATAGCCCGTCCCATTTGCGCGGTTGGTTTAATTGAGACCTCCCAATCGATTAAAGCCGTTTCGAGCTCCAGGGTCCCTTTAGATGAGTAGAGGTCACTCTTATCGACATTAAAGTTGATGGGTTCTCCAAAAATCTGAATAAAAAGATCGAGATGGTGAATGCCAATATCCATAAGAAGGCCGCCCGATCGTTTAGGGTCTCCTCGCCAAGATTTCAAATACCAATTTCCACGAGGTGAATGGTATCGATAACTGACTTTGTGTTTAACACTATTCTTCTTTGGATAATTTCGTTTAATCTGGTTCAATTCTGGAAGGTATCGGGCTTGCATGATCGGATGTATTGCTATTTTAGACTGTTTTTCTAATTCTAGAAGCTCTTCAAGTTGATTTGGATGAATGACAATTGGCTTCTCGCATATAACAGAAATTCCATGCGATATTGCTTTTTTAATTTGTTCAAAATGCCGATCATCGGGACTACATATTGATATGAAATCCACTGGGTTTGACTTGAGGTAATTAAAAAATTTATCTTCATCAAAAAAAGCTTCAATCTTTGGTGATATTGAGTCAAGTCGGTGGAGACCTCCATCATGAATTTCCAAGTATGATTTGATGATACCGGCGTTCTTTAATATAGCTGCAATATGAAGACTTCCTGCAGTTCCATTTATGCCAATCACAGCAAAATTTGACCCATTGTAGTTTTTGGTTCTCAAGTTCGGCTCGGTGAATTGGCTTGTGCTAATGTTTACTTTTAGAGATTTTTGATTACTTTTGACGAATAGGCCATTTTTTGGGTTAACGACAATATTTGAAATTTGATGGATCAGTTTTTTCGTAGGATTTTTTAAATTTGCGAAGACGACTGAATTTTTGAATACTTTTTCGGCAACGGGGAGAGAATATGCTTTTTCATAAGGATTGTGGCTGTTATTAAGATTGTACCTTTCCAATACAGTTAACCATTCGCCTGACTTAAATATTGGCAAAAGATGAAGCGGCCGTTGCGGCGAGGTTATAATTGAAACTCCTTGTTCTTGGAGCTTTCTTATGTAGTTTTGTTTCACTTTCTCATCATTAAAAAAATTGCTCCAGGCAATAACTTCCATATAAACGCTGCTGCTTGCACTATTGGGAGCATCTTGAATTGAAAATCCTATGGATTTCAAGGTGGCCAAAAAGGGTTTAATTCTTTCTGACCGTAATTTATTATCGTTTAGAAGTTGGTCAATCGATGCAATTCCCAATGCGGCGTTTATGGCCGACATACGATATTGAAATCCGTAACCAGATTCCGCTACATTGAAAGTGGCGGATCCAGGTTTTCCATTAAGGCGCTGATAATGGCCTAATGCGAGCGCTTTCTCCATAATGCTTTCTGAGTCAGTTAGGAGTACTCCGCCTTCACCCGCGGGGCAAAGTTTTGAAGACTGGAGACTAAAAATAGATACATCGCCAAATGAGCCGATTGAATGCCCATTGTAAATGGCCCCATGTGCATGTGAAGCGTCTTCGATTATTCTAATTCCATTCGACCTTGCGACTGACAAAATCTCATCAATTTGAGCTGGGCAACCTGCGAAGTGGACGATCACGACAGCACGAGTCTTATTAGAAATTTTACCTCGAAAATTTTCTGGGTCAATTCCTAGCGTTGATTCATTGATATCGCAAATAACCGGTTTGAGACCAAAGTTTAGTGCTGGAAGCGCCGAGGCCCAGAAGGTAGTTGCGGGCACGATAATTTCGTCTCCTGGT
>Ga0210057_1005577_pt1 | contig 16126 bp, 16 predicted proteins | sample CryGeyCG2114_010_2_FD_183968 | JGI IMG/M metagenome (GOLD analysis project Ga0210057, IMG submission 183968) | Groundwater microbial communities from aquifer - Crystal Geyser CG10_big_fil_rev_8/21/14_0.10 (SPAdes) (version 2) | ecosystem: Environmental > Aquatic > Deep subsurface > Groundwater ...
TTTCTTAATTGTTTATAATTTTCTATAAATTTCTCTGCGTTTTCTTCTAAAGATAATATCTCTAAAGCTTTGATGAAATCTTCCATTTTAGTTCCATGCAGATTAACATCTTTTAAGATATCTAGATTTTCTTTTACTACCTTCTTAAAATCTTCAAGTAATTCATCACGATTAACTAATGCTCCTTCAATGTCTTTCTTGCTATATAGATCGAAAGCTTTCTTGAAATCCTTTAGTATTCCTAAATAATCAATTATAAGCCCTGCCTCTTTGACATCCTTATATGGGCGATTTGTTCTGGCTATCGCTTGTAATAACTTATGCTCTTTCATTGGTTTATCCAAATACATTGTTTGAAGAATTGGTGCATCAAAGCCCGTTAATAGCATATCCGTAACAATTAGTATTTTTGGATTAGTTTCTTCTTTAAATTTAGTAGTAATTTCTTTAATAATCTCAGATAAGTCTTTTTTAGGATATCTTTCCTGTAGCTCTTTGTAATAAGAAGTAAGCTCAGCTGAATCTCCTTGATTAAATGTCATTACTACTTCTGAATACTCCGGTGGCAATAACTTATCTAATTCTCTTTTATAATGAATGCAAGCTTTTCTGTCTACTGCAACAATCATCGCCTTAAACTTTCCATCGAGATTTTCTTTAAAGTGCTCTGAGATGTTCTTTGCTATCTTCTTTATTCTTTCTGGATTCTCAAGATATGCCTTCATGAGATTAATCTTATCTTTAATCTCATCTTGAATCTTCTCTTTATCTTGAGCTGGAATTTCATCAAATTCTATATCTAAGAAAGTTCTAAGCATTTCTTTCTTTAACTCAACACTTTTTTCTAATGTTGGCTGGTAAGCAATTCTAACAGTAAATCCATCATTAATCGAGTCTGTAATAAAGTATTTATCCAAATAAGGTTCTTCTGGAAGATAACTAAATTCCTCATATGTATTTTTCTCCTTCTTAACTATCGGAGTTCCAGTAAATGCAAAGAAAAACGCATTCTTTAGAATAGCTTTCATTTGTGCAGCCAATAAACCATATTGAGTTCTATGACCTTCATCGATAAATGCAATTATATTCTTTCTATTTGAAATTGTTTGATTATTTATGGATAGTTCTTTTAGTGTCTTATCTACTTCTTTTAGTTCATTCTCTCTAAACTTATGAACGAGAACGGTGAATAACCCTCTTTTACCTTTTCCTTCATCGTGCATCAGAACTTCTTTTAATTTATGTATTGAGTCTATCTTCTCAACCTTGACTCCAAGGTCTAAACCATTAAACTCATTATAAAATTGTTCTTCTAATTCGGTTCTATCTAAGATAAAGAATATTGTGGGATTAGCTAATTCTTTAATCGGATAAAGTTTATTTGCTGAGAATATCATAGTTAAAGTCTTCCCAGAGCCTTGCCAATGCCAGATTAAGCCCCTATTTTTCTTTTCAACTCCTTCCAAATTCTTTCTTACTCTATCAACTACTTTTTCAACAGCCCTATACTGCATATATCTTGCAATTACTTTCGTTTTTTGTTTTCCTTCTTCTCTAAAGAACAAATAATTTCTAATTACATCTAGTAGCATGGCTGGAGCGAGCATATCAACAATTGAAGATAAAGAAATGTCTTTGCCTTTCTCAAGCTTATCTTCTTTCCATTCATAAACTTTTGATTCTTGCCATGTTACAATTGGAAAGTATTTTGCCACTTGCTCTGCTGCAATTCCTATCTGAACATACTTGAATAGTTCGGGTATGACTCTCTCGTATTCCTTTATTTGATTATATGCATCTTTCCAACTTACTGAAAAGTCTGCTGGGCTTTTGCATTCGATAATTGTTAAAGGGATGCCGTTGACATAAAGCATAATATCTGCTCTTTTCTCATCATTTGCTGATTGATAAACTACCTGTCTGCTCAGAATAAATTCATTATTTTCTAAGTTTTCATAATCAAACAAATGAACTCTAACCAAATCCTTACTCTTCTCAATCTTTACTGAAATTCCTCTTTTGAAGAAGCCTAAAACCTGCTTTTGTCCTTCAATTCCTGTTGCTCTTAACTTCAATTCATTTAAAACATGTTTAATATCAATATCGGACAGATCTATTCCTTTCTGAGAGTTTATCTTTTTAATACATTCGATTAAGTTCTTTAGCAATAGTGGTTCTTCATAACTCTCCCTGACTAATGTCTTTGCATCTAAAACTTTCCAACCTCTTTCTTGCAATTTTTCTACAAGATAGTCTTCAACGCTATTTCTCTCAATTTGATGTGGCATTTTATTTAGCAGTCCTTCCTTTATAATCTCTAAGACACCTCAATAGAGTTGTTTCTTTAACAATAAAATACTCAAACTTTCTTCTCAATTCTCCAGAATAGCCTAATGGCACCATTGCAGTCAAAATTTCTATCTTATGTTGCTTAACAATATCTAACGCTGGGACAAAATCCGCATCTCCGGATATTAAGACACAAACATCACAATCATTTTCTATTGTTGAAAGCCTTAACATATCAACCGCAATCCACACATCAATGCCTTTTTCCTTTCTTTTTATATCTGTTAAGTCTAAGAAATGGGCTTCAATTAGAGGTTTGCAGTTTTCACATAAGTCTAAGTCATCTATTGTTGCCTGTTTTCTTTTTAATATCTCTTTATTTGAAAGTTTCTGCAATTTTCTGGTTATTACTGTGACCCCTTTCTTCTGAAGAGAATCAAGATAGGCTATATGATTGTAATAAGTTTCTGCACCATCTTCTATACTTGGAACCGAAGCATAAAATCTAACTTCTTTAACTTGGTAATCTTTTGTTTCCGCCAATATTTTAACTAATTTGGTGATATCTATCTCAGAAGGATTATGATACTTCTTAACATTATGATACCAATTATTTGCATCTATAAAGAAAATAGCTCTTTTATTTGTTTTAGAAGGAATAGGAAGCCCGGCATTACTCCGAAGAGCCATACCGGGGACTTGAATGTTATTATTAGTATTTTCTAGTTTAAAAGTGTTTTGATTGTCCATTCTATCTTTTAATCTCCTTATTATGATAATCTAACCAACTATTATACATATCTCTTTTTCCGCCTTCCTGCAATCCTCTTCTGGATGTTATAAATCCAAATAACTTCTTTAGATAATTTCTATCCATTTTGAATGGAGATTTTCCCTTTAGACCTAGAACATTAATTATTTCGTTATCTTTCCTTCCTTCATCTCTCATCTTCCTCGTTATTTTTATTATTGCGTTTTGAGGATATTTTGATTCTTTATACAAATCTACAATTCCTCTAATTTCACAACCCTGACCAGAATGCTTGATTAGATTACACATTTGACAAACAACCTGCAGATTATTATCTTTATCATTCTTAGGATTCCCATTTATATGGTCTATTATTTGATATTTGGAAGATTTATAACCACAATAAGCACAAGTATGATTGTCTCTTTCAAGTATCTTCTTTCTAATTATTTGCCACTCATCGCTTTCTATGTTTCTGCTTTTTCCATCTCTCCATTTTTCTGGAGGAGCGAATGATAAAAATAAGGTTTTCATTTTAAAACCTCTTTGTCTAAACAGCACTTTTTATATTTCTTGCCAGAACCGCAAGGGCAAGGGTCATTTCTGCCCACTTTCTTCTCTCTTTGAAACTGTTCAAAAGATTTCTTCATTTCTTCAAGAGACTTATTAAATTCAATCTCATATTTCTTTGGGTTTTCAAAAAAATTTATAATTGGAACAAAACATAAGACCAGTGGAAGAAAGAACAAAATAGACAAAATTATCTTATAATTTTCTGATAAAATAATTATTAAGAAATTATAAAATGTAACTATTGCTATGATTGCGCCCGTTAATGCAATAGTTTTATTAAATTCTAATTGTCTTCCCTCGCTATGCTTTTTTTCTAAATAATCAATCCCTTTATCTGTAATTAGCCAATCAAATATTTTATCTTGCTTATAATTTGCACCTGGAAATCTTTGAATTAAACCTGTTTCAACTAAAAAATCTATATTATCCTTCAGCTCCTTTTCGGAAATATTTAATCTCTTAGTTAATATGCGTTCATCTAAATTTTTCTCTTGAAATCTTTTTGGTGCAATGTTAAATATCTCGTTTAAAATAGTTATTTTGAGTAGTAATTTGTCTTTTCTCATTTCCATCCCTCCAGAACTTTCTCAACATTAACTCCTTTTTTTCCAGTTAAAAGTTCATCCATCAAACCTTTTTTTACTCTTTCAATCTTCACCTTTCTAGCTTTTTGAAGCTCAAGTTTTTTATCTATTGTGCTTAATATTTCTGCGATGCGTTTTTGCTCTTCGATAGGAGGTATTGGTAATTCAAGTTTACAAAGAGAATCTTTAGATAATTCCTTAAAAGTACTTCCTCCGCTGATATTGTTCAAATAATCTTTCAGACTTGCTAAATAGTATGCATAAAAGAGAGTATCTGTTTTTGATTTATCTTTTGGAATTAAACCCTTACATCCCTGATTAAAAGTAAGCTCTTTTTTGGCTAAACCTATATATCCCACGGGGGCTCTTGTAGAGATTACGATTGAGTCAACAGGCATCAATGTTAAATTTACTTCTTCTAAGGCTTTTTCAGTTATCTTTCTTTTACTTTCAAGTAAATCTAATTTATCTCCTAAATCATTCATATCTGCAGGAGTAATCCAATCGATAGTCCCATTAAGCCAATAGGTTTTATTTTTAGTCGGCGGAGTTGTTCCCGTTTCAATATGGAAAATGTCTTTAATATTGGTTACCTCCCATTTCTGATTCTCTAGCAACTTTACCATAATACCTCTCCTGAGCCGTTCTGTTGCCAGTCTCTCTCTCTCTCTAGGGCTTCAAGGGCCTCATCGGTTGTTGAGAGTATTTTAGCGATGGCGGTTTGTTCTTCTTTAAATTTAGGAATAGAAATATCAATTTGCGATAATGTATTAGCATTCATGCCTTTCTTTAATTGACCTTCTCTTTGCTTAAACGCTTGATTCCAATAATATCTTGATTGAGTAAAGTAGTAAACAAATTTAGAATCAATGCCTTGATTCACTGTAAATCTTATTAAGTATGAAGCGAATACTGCTTTTTCTTTTTTATCTATAAAAGTTGTTTTACCTGTTGTCGCACCAATTCTCGCAAATAATATATCTCCATAGTCTAGCTTAAACTTTTCAAATTCCCCTGAGTTAATATTACAAAATGGAACCGTTTTCCAATTTATACTTCCATTTTCTTCAATATCACTTATCCTAACAAACTTAAATCCAGTATTATCTTGTTTCGTAGAAGCAGTATATCCATATTGAAATCTTCCAATATCTTCAAGTTTACATTCTTGCCAAGGTTGTTTAATTTGTTGTTTCATTTTCCTTTAGAGATATTTTTATAATTAAATCTTTATCTTTCTTTATTAACTCGAGACCGCATATGCTTGATATTTTTCCAACAATTTCATCTTCTATTTTATTTTTTAAAGCTTCAATTATTGAGAACTGAACAATTGCATCTTCTGATTCAATGAGCGAAGCCCCTTTTCTAAGAGGAATTTCTACATCAAAACAAGGTGATTTGCTCATGCTTTTTTTACTAACGCCTAATACTCTCTTTAACTCTTCCGTTATTTTATTAAGATTTGATTTTTCTTCTTTTTGAGAATTAGAGTCGTTTTGATATTCTTGGTTTTTTAACCACTTAGTTTTTATTTCAGTGTTATCTCTAAAGATTTTTATAAACTCCAACTTAAGCTTATTCTTCTTTAACTTATCTTTCCACTTTTCTGTCCAGCTAGTTAAAGTTAAAATCGGTAGCTTCTGGTCTAAAACATAAATTTTATCTTCTAATTTCAATGCCACTGCAACGTGTTTAGGTATTAGCACAAAGAAGATCTCTGCTTTAGGACAGATGTTTAATAGTAAAGCAGATGTAAGTTTTGCATAGTCCCTGCATATAGACAGTCGGTAATCTAGTATTTTTTCTATTGGTAAACTTAGTTTAAATGTATCATGAATATTAAACTCAGGTATTGCAATCTTTATGTTTTTATATTTCATTACTAAATTTATAATTATAGAGATAAATGCCCCGAGTAATAGGGAGATTACTATGATAAATAAGAAAGTGCCAGAAGATAGAGATACTGTTTTTATTAGAGTACTTATTAGTAATACATAGGTTAATATGAAGACAAATAAGAATATTAGATTAAAGATAAAATTGAGAATATTCTTTCCAATGAAAGCGATTATTATAAATCCAATAAATAAGAGAACTGCTAACGATTGATTTATTCCTTGAAAATAAAAGAAGAGGGTAAGTGAAGATATTATCAATATAGACATCAATATGCCGAAGGTCAGCCATCTCTCTTCCCAGAATTTTAAATTTCTATCTTGCCATTCTAGAATGTTAGTCAGAGTCTCTTTAGGGCTATCTGCTTTTAACCTTCTTGATAAAGATTTAATTCTATGATTATCTACTTCGTCTTTAGTTGGAACAAATTGCTTTTCTTGGGATTTTCTGAGAAGAAAATAATTGATTTTTTCAAATATATTTTTTAACTCCATTTTACTTTATCTCCTTCAAAAAAACCTCAATCTTCTTGTCAATTTTGTCCCCTTCTTTCTTGAGGTCTTGAGCGCTATCTTGAGAGTTGTTAATTGGTTTAATACTCTTTTTATCAATTTTTATTCGCTTTAGGTTCCTATGAAAATGATATAAATATTCAAATGAAAATTCCTTGCAAAACTCTTCAAGGGGCATGTCTTTATGCTTTTCTTTAAATTCCTCAAATATTTTTTTGAATGAGGCTTCAACAAATACATCTGCCAATGCTTCTGATTTGTTTTCATAAGTCTTCTTAACATGCTCTAGATTACAATGATTACATTTGTATTTTCTTATCTCCATTTTATCTCATCTCCACAAGCAAATTGCCTTTTGTGAATTGAATAAAAATACCCTCATCTTTAAGATGATTTTTTAAATGGGAAGAAGTGAAGTGTTCTTTGTTATTTTCTATATATCTTTTTATTGTACTTGCTCCATAGTGCTTTTTTAGAAATTTAAAGATTAATACAATATCTGACCAGTGCCTGCCTAAGATGATTTTATTGTTTTGAATTAATGCAAGAGTTCTTTTGTTATCTATTTCAAAAAGACGGTCTAGCAATATCTTGTGCTCTTCAAGTCTGTCAAGATTGAGGTTATTCTTTATAAAATTAAAATCATTTATTTGCAAGGCGAGATATCTTAATTGCTCTTCTTCATAATTGGCATTTTCATCCTGGTCTAATAATTTTTTAGCAATTTCTTCGTTGTTAAACTTATTTTTCTTAAATAGTTTTGCAATTGAGTCAAACTTCTCCACTATCTCATAATTTTCTTTAATTGCCTCATCAAAATACTTAAAATTGTTAAATAAAAATGAAACATTTTTTTCGTAAATAGCTACAATAAAAAGGATAACTTTGTCATTTGTTTCCTTTCCAATCGATTTTATTAGCGATATTTTATCGGGAAGAGAATCATACAAGATAGATTTAGTATCTTCACTTACGCATGAAACTATCTCCTTAACATTTGGATTTTTGAGGCTTATAAGAAATTTGAGGCAGTCCTCTTTTGAAAATTTCCTCTTTATCCCATCTTTAAACTTAAGAAACATATCCGCATTTTCTATTATTTCATCATGAAGAGATACTCTCTTAATTACTTCAAGAGAAGTATTTTCTTTTATTGCATTCTTCACAATCTCCTTTTTTATTTTCTCCGATAAATCGCTTAAACCCCCATCATAATCTTCATTGTCCCAATCATCATATTCATTAGTATACTCTGCCTGTTCAAATAATTTATCTATCAAAGAATCAGAGTCTTCTTCGATGTAATCATTCATCTCTAATAATTGCTTAAATGAAAGCAGGCTTAAAATTGCATCGGCTTCTTCAATTTTTTTAGTTGAAAATTTTGTCTTAAATTCCTTGACAAAATTTTCTCTCTTTGTACTCTTTCTTATATTATGTTTAATAATTAAATCAGGATTATCTTCAAGTTTTGATATTATTAACTCAATAAGCTCACTTTTGCTCATGCTATTAAGACTGGTTATGAATTCTGTTGCATTATCGAAGTTTCCTTTTTTGTAAGTTAGATAAAGTGCAACTGCATGTTTGCAGTTTGTTCCATATGGGCAAGAACATTCGCCATCTAAAGAGTCTAAATCAACTTCAGTTTTATAAGTTCTTGAACCCTCAACTTTACCACAAATAGTATTATTGATTTTTATGCAATATTTAACTGAATCTAAATAACCTTTTCCTCGGTCTATTATTCTATCTGAATATTTTTCCTTTAATTCAGCCATCTTCTAAAATCTCCCAATACCCCCCCTTATCTGGACCAGCTCTTTTTATCTTGCCTTCTTTAATAAGTTTAGACAAATTATACTTAATTCCGTCTTCGGTTATTCCGATGATTTCAGATAATTCTTTTCTCGTTATCAATGAGTTTTTCTTTATTTGCTCGAGAATTTTATGGGTAGTTTTCTGGGTAGTTTTCTGGGTAGTTTTCTGGGTAGTTTTAGCCCCAGATAGCTTACTTACCTGCTCATCGCTAGGCTTAAACAATGTTACTGAAAAAAATCCCCCCAAATCAAATTTTGGTTCTTTTAATCCAATTTTAGCCATTGTATCTCTTACTCTGCCTATCCCGCTTCCAACTTTCTCGACTAAATCAATCCTTTGCAGCAAATTAAATATCAATGGATTTCTAGTGCGGCTTATTTTTCCAAATTCCCTCTTTTTGATTATCAATCCTCCAGGGTTACTTATCTCTACTCTATCATCAAAAATATTAACTTGAATATTAGCCCCTTTTTCATTATAATCTCTGTGGGCTATTGCATTTACCACCACCTCTTTTAGTGCAGCATCTGGAATTTCCAATATCTCTTTTCTAGGTCCAAATCCTTCAATTCTATAAATTAACTTAAGATTTTTACGCAGAAAATTCATAGTTTCATTATAATTTGAATAAACATCTAAATGAAAATCTTTTCTGTCTATTATAAATGTCTTATCAATTCCCTTATATAAGACACAAGTAATTATTGCATGCCTAAAGAATCTTTCAACATCATCACAAAAGAATAAAGCTCCTGCATTTTTGAATTTACCCTCTTCAGTTAATGCTCCTAAATTTTTCAGAATGTCTCTATCCGAAATTGTTCTGCTTATATTCGCTCTTTTGACAAACTCTTCAAATTTTGCCTTGCTAAATCCATTATCAAATTTAAACTCTTTATTAATTATATTATCAAACAATATCTTTCCTTCTTTGTTAAAGAAATCCCGAATTTCGTCAGTGGATAATTTCTGAGAGTTGCTCCCCTGCCTTAAATAGAAACCTGCTGAACATCTATAAGGTTTGTTTATACCCTCATTAACATTTATAATCATAACGTTTTCGATCGTCTCAATTTGAATATTAATTGAAGGATCACATCCTCTTGCCAAATCCTGAATTTCAGATTTTAGTTTATTTGTTGTTGAAATACCTTTAACTTTGCCACGATCATCTACACCGATAAAAATTCTACCCCCTTCCGTATTTGCAAAAGCTACAATCTCCTTACCTAAATTTTTGGAATCATAGCTTTCTTTAAATTCTAACTTCAAACCCTCGCCTTGTTTAAGCAAAAACTCAAAATCTTTCTGGTTCATTTTATCTCCTTCAAAAAAACCTCAATCTTCTTGTCAATTTTATCTTCTTCTTTCTTTAGATCTTGAACATCTTGCCATTCTTTTTCAATATCTATGTTTTCTTTCTCATCTTCTGGGAAAACGTATAATGAGACATTAAGATTGAAGTCTCGCTTCTGAATTTCTACTAAATCAACAATTCTTGAGAATCCCTCTTCTTCCTTGAAATTATCATAAGCATTAACAATCTTTTTAAGATTCTTTTCTGAGAGCGTATTAAGCTTTCTTACATCAGGATGCTTTTCAAAATTCCTGCTTGAATTAATGAAAAATATTTTTCCCTTTCTTTCCTTAGGCTTATTCTTGTTTAGAATAATTATCGCTCCGGGAGCCCCGGTGTTATAAAATAGTTTTTCTGGCAATAGAATTATACATTCAATTAAATCCGCTTTAAGAACTGATTCTCTTATTACGCTTTCTTTTCCACCTCTAAATAAACAGCCATTATCAATAACAACTCCGACTTTACCATTTTCATCTTTTGCAGAAGCTAACATATGCTGAATCCAAAGCCAATCTGCTGATTGTTTGGGAACAAATCCGTAATTAAAACGAGTTTTCCAAAACTCTCCTCTTTTAGCTACATTTTCATCATATCCATCTTGATTCCAGGGCGGATTAGCAATTACTATGTCGAACTTCTTTATGTTTTCTCTTTCCTTGAATTTAGGATAAAGAATAGTATCTCCAAAGGCAAGTTGAACATCCCTAATATCATGAATATACATATTCATCCTTCCAAGAGCAAGAGTTTTATGATTTGCTTCCTGTCCAAATAAGAAAAGCTTTCTTGATGCCTCTTTTCCATATGTTTCTTCAACATATTTATGAGAAACAATAAGCATTCCTCCAGAGGCGACGGTTGGATCATAAACGCTTTCTTTTTCTTTTGGTTTTAGTATTCTAACAAGGAGATTAATAACTTCTCTAGGAGTATAAACTTCTCCTTCTTTAGCCTTATCTGGAGCAAAAAATCTTAAGATCCATTCATAGGCGTCTCCTAAAATATCTGGAGAAACATGATGAAGCTTCTGAGCACTGAATAATTCTACAAGCTGTCTTAGTATTTCATAATTTTCGCTGTTTGAAGTAAACTTAATGAAATCAGCATTATCTAAAACATCTTTCAGCTCTGAGTTCTTTTCTGCGATTGTCTTTAATGCTTTAGAAAACTTTTCAGGGAGTTCATTAACTTCTTTTCTTAGATTATCCCAAAGATACTCTTCAGGCATATCAAACTCGTGATATGCTGCTTTTTTTGCCTCTTGCTCAGCTTCTTCTTGAGTTAATCCTGCTTTCTTCGATTCTTCAACAGCTTTTTTGAATTCATCAGTCCACTTGTCTGATATTCTTTTTAAGAAAAGCAAGATAAGAATAAACTTATAGTCCACTCTTGTTCTAATCAAATCTGCTGCTTTTTTAAGAATCGATTCTATATCGCTTCTTGTTAAAATCTCAGAGATTACTTCGTTTGGTAGTTTGAGCTGATAAATTCTCTTTCTTGAGTCCCGTGGATCTAACTTGGCTTCAATTAAACCCTTTTTCTTAAGTTCTGAAAGAATGATGGGAACACTGGATTCTTCACTCTTTCCTTGTTCGGTTAAAACTCGCATGGCATCGTCTCCACTAAACTCTTTGTCTTTGAACTCAGTTAAGAGTAATTCATATCTTTTCTCTATCCATTCATTAGTTGCTTTTGGCATTATTCACTAAGAAATGACAGGTTTATAAAATTATTGGTCTTTGAGTTTAATAGTTAAAGCTTATAAATTTTAGCTTAATCAATTTGCCTTGTTAAATAACTCTTCCATCTCTTCCAAATCAAGATGAACTGCTCCAATCTCTTGCATTTTCTTTAATGCCATTTCTGTGAAACCATTCTTGGAGACAAACAGAAACTTATAAGTTCCACTATGGTTGATAAATTTAGATTTTCTTTCAAGTTCTTCAATCACACCAATATCTAATTGCTTATTTGTCCATTTAACTTCTCCAAGTAAAAGGTTCTTTTCTTTCAAGTTATATGCCAAAATATCTATCTCATTATTGTTTCTATCCCACCAAGAACCTATATTTTCAAAGTTTATTTTTAATCCCTTTATTTCTTTAGTGTTATATAAAACTAAAAGCTCTCGGACTATATCTTCAAATATCCTTCCAACATAACTATTAAGGTCTTGTTTAATTAAATCAGAAACTAATTTAGTGTTTCCTAGACTTAATGGGGTTTGATTAGGCAAAATAAATTTATACCAAAACTTAAAGAAATTATCTTTAGTTTGATATCTTCCAAGTCTTTCTTTTCCTAAAACAGGATCTTTTCTTCCAACTAAATCAAGAAGTTTATCTAATCTTTGTATATATGGAGGAAGATCTGTAATAGACATTTTAGTAAAATCTTGTATTTCCTTTAATAATTCTTTCCCAGAAGAAATTGCTTGAATAATAGAATTATACTTGACATGATTCTTTACATTTTCATATTCTAAAAAATTCTTTGGCTCATCAGATAATTCAGAGTTTTTTTTCAAAACAAGTTCACTTATGGCTTCGTAGGTATCCTTAAATCTTTTTGTTCTTTCAAGATAATAGGGCGTTCCGCCAAAAACACTATATCTTAAAACTTTTTCTTCATCAGAAAGTTCTTTGAACATTAATCTAAAATCAGAATATTTAAATGGTGAAATTTTTATTTTTTGAGCTCTTCCATAAAGAGCTCCTGCTCTGCTATTCATAATTTTCTTAATCATGCCAATTGAAGATCCTAAAAGTAAAATCATTATTTGTTTTTCTTTCAAAATGCTATCCCAATAATTCTGCAAGGAGCTTATCATCTCGGGAGCGATGTCTAAAAATCTTTGAAATTCATCTAAAACGAGCGTAAACTTTCCTTCCTTAGATTTATTAACAATATATTTAAGAAAGTCTTCGGCAGTCTCAATCTTTATGCTCTCACCTGTTTGTTCTCTTATTGACTCTGAAAGATTATTAAAGATTATACCTTTTTGACTAACTCCTACATAAAAATAAAGTTTAGGTTCCTTAAGGGTATTTAGAAATTGCTTAATTAACTCAGTTTTACCGACTCTCCTTCTTCCATAAATTGTTAGCATAACTCCTTTTTTTGTTTGTTCTAAAAGTGAATACTTCTCTTTAAGTAAACCCAATTCATCCTTCCGATCATAAAATTCTATTTTTACCATTTTTAATTGCTTAATATAATCGTGATTATATTATAATATAATCGTGTTAATATTACTTTATAAATCTTTCTTTCTCGACTTTATATGTGGAATATGCACCTTATTTCTCATTACTTACTTTAGTATAAACTGTATTCTCTAAATCTTGAAACATTCCATTAAGGGTTTGTGCGAATATTTCTTTTCGAGTATTTTCTGGCAAGTTTTTTAGATCCAAAATACTTTTTATAATTGAAAGTTTATATCTTTTATTGCTCGGGATTTTATTTCAAAAATAGGCATAAATTGCCTAATTCTGAAACAGTACGAAAGATTTATATACGATTAAATCCTAAGGTATTTATGAAATCAATTAATAGTATACATGAAGCCCTTATAAATAGGGGGAAAATCTTCACAAAGAAGGAGATTTTAAATCTATTTGAAGAATATAAGAAGATTAATCCAGCTATAAATCATAAGAGTTTAATTGCAGATTTATCAAAAAATAGATACATAAAAAGAATATTCCTAAGTTATTATTATGTTAATTCTTATGACGAAAGAAAAAGAGGTTATTCTGATTACTCTAATAAAGAGCTTTTATTTTCAGTATTGAATAAAGAAAAGATAAAGTGGTATCTTGGCCTTAATACTGCAATCTACGAGCAGGGAAAGACATGGCAAACACCTAATAAAATGAATATAATAAACACTCGAATAAGCGGAGATAGAAAAATAGTCGGGCTTAACATTAGATTCATAAAAACTAAAGAAAGTCTCATCTTCGGACTAAAGGAATCAAAAACAGAAAAAAAGGTTCCTTACTTTTATTCTGATCCTGCAAAGACTTATCTGGATAAGGTCTATTTTGGAGAATCTAATAATTTAATAAGAGTGAAGAACACTCAAGAATACTTAAAGAGGTATCCAAAATGGGTTGGCAAGAAATCAATAAAGGAAAATACATAGAACAGATAAAGAAAAATCTCAGTCTCAATAATCATGAAGATATTTTAGAAAAGGATCTTCTTCTGACTTTGATTCTAGCAGAGTTTGAGAAGGCAGGCTTAGGAAAAGATTGAGGAACTTGCAATTGCACAATATGAAAAGAAAGAATTTGAGGAATTCAAGAAAAATATTGAACCTAAACTCATAGAAATTTGCAATAAATTTCTAGAGGTTAAAAAATGATAGACAAGAAGAAGATGAATTTCGCAATTGAAGAATTTGATAGTGCTTGGCAGGAATTCTTTGAAGATAAACCTGAGCCTAAGAATGATGAAGAAGATAAAAAACAGCAGGAAGAATTTTATATACAAATAGTTAAAATGGGATTTTGTTTATATATTATAATGCTTTAAATTTGATAAATATCTTAATAATAGAAAGGTTTAAATATTATATGCTTATAGATTTAATATGATAAATGAAAGATATGCGCCAATAATAAGCATAATAGAAGGCACTCGAACAATTGATGACGTTCAAGAAAAACTTAAGATAGACAGGGCTAAAGCAATTTATCTTTTGCATAGACTTAGAAAGCTTGGATATATTAGAACAAAATATCTCCCAAACAAAAAGAGAGTATACTCTATAACTTTCCTAAACAAACAAAAAGGAACTAGTTATTTAGAAGCCTTTAATGAAAATATGCCTAATTCCGCATTTAAGATAAACGATAAAGAAGATCATTTTGTTCACGGAAATAAGATTAAAGCTGAAGATTTGTTGATTTATGCTTTAAAGAAAGGCACAGTAAGATTTGTTATCTCTTCTTTGATTCTTTTTAGAAAGATAAAAGATTGGTCTTATCTTTACAGACTGGCAAAAAAAGAAGGGCTTACAAGACAAATATCTGCATTATATGAAGTTGCCAGATTATTCATAAAGAAAGTAAGAAAGATGCCTAAAAGATTCATATCGTTTACTACGCCCAAGAAAGATGATAAGTATCTATATATTATCAAAGGATTTAATTCAGATGACTTCAAAAATATAGAGAAGAAGTGGAAAGTTTATATCCCTCTTAATCGTGCAGATTTGGAAGAATATAAGTTAATTTAACATGATAAACATTAATGCCCAAGAAATTCTTTTTAATCAGATTGGTAGAGATTTACCTAAAAAGTTAAGTGCTTATTGCATTGGCGGAACAGCAATGATGCTTAGAGGTTTTAAAGGAGAAACTAGGGATATCGATATTGTATTTGACAAAGAAAGGGATAGAAATCTATTTATTGAAACTCTCGAAAAACAAGACTTCAAGAAAGATGAGAAAAGAGTCATAGAAACATACGGTTTGAAGAAAAATACCCCTACTATGTTGCGTCTTGAATCTGGCGATTTTATATTCGACCTTTTCCTTAATAAGATAATAAGTTCTGTCTTTTCAGATGGAATGAAAAACAGGGCAACACAAACTCATGAGTTTGGTGGCAACCTGATTATTAAGGTAGCTGATCCGAGTGATATATTAATTATGAAAAGCGTTACTGCTAGAGAAAAGGATAATGAAGATATAATTGAGATTATCAATAAGACCAAACTTGATTGGGATATTATCATAGAAGAAGCAAAAGAGCAGGTTAGATTGGGAAATGAAGAAGCAATTCTGGGGCTAGGAGAGAAGCTTGAAAAGCTTGTAAATTCTAAGGCGATAAATGTTCCTCAGGAAGTATCTGATAAACTCTGGAATTTCTTTACCAAGCAAATTCAAGACAAGGCAAAAAAGACAAAATGATAGATAAAGAGCATTTTCTTGAAATTCACTATCCCATCGTTCGCTTCGCTTACTTCACAGCAAGCTGTGGGGTATTACGTGAATTTCTAAACGGAAAATCTCTATTTGTCAAATTGGACGACGTAGCAGAGCTGCGGGGTATTAAACCCAATTTGACAATAAAAACAAGATGAATTTCGCAATTGAAGAGTTTTTTTGCTAAGTCTGTAATGATTAAGGTAGGAGAGATGTTTGGCAAGAGGAGCAAGGTGGCCAATTAATGTTTACGATGACCGATTACTGCATATGGAGGGTATGTGGGACATCGGAAAGCATAGGCGATAGTCAAATCCCTCAAATTTTAAGAGTATAAGCCTCCTAGATGTTATATAGGACAAAAAGGAGGATTTTATAAATAGATGTTAAACTAC